>Ga0307379_10006587_pt1 | contig 15934 bp, 16 predicted proteins | sample UN2MG_FD_202237 | JGI IMG/M metagenome (GOLD analysis project Ga0307379, IMG submission 202237) | Soil microbial communities from Risofladan, Vaasa, Finland - UN-2 | ecosystem: Environmental > Terrestrial > Soil > Coastal area > Acid sulfate soil | place: Finland: Risofladan, Vaasa | collected... | reverse complement strand
CGCGAGTTCCTAACTCGCGGTGACACGGTTCGGGTTAGTATCTTCTTCCGCGGACGTGAAATCGTACACGCGTCGCGCGGTCAAGATTTGATGAAACGTGTTGCCCAACAGGTAGATGACATCGCCCGCATGGATGGAAACCCGAAACCGAAGGGAAAGATACTGCAGATGTTGCTGGTCCCCAATCAGCAACGGTGAGGAGGAGACGATATGCCCAAGCAGAAGACACATCGGGGCGCGAACAAGAGATTCAAGAAATCGAAGAGCGGCAAGCTCTTTCACCATATGTCGAACTACTTTCACAAGAACATGAAGAAGCGCTCAAAGGCGAAGCGGCAGGCCCGCCAAGACAAGCAACTTACCGGTGGGCAGGCCAAAGCAATCAAACGAATGATCGGAAGCTAGACGAGGAACCAGAAGGAGAAGAAGATGCCAAGAGCACGCGGAGGCAACAAGCGCAAGGAGAGTCGCAAGAAGATCATGGCGCTTGCCAAGGGCTTCAAGGGGAAGCGGGGCACTTCGCACCGGATCGCGAAACAGGCGGTGATGAAGGCGCTCCGAAATAGCTACATTGGTCGGCGGCGACGGAAGCGCGATTTCCGGCGGTTGTGGATCACGCGAATTGGTGCCGCGGCAAAGCAGAATGAACTCTCCTACTCGGCATTCATCGGGGGCCTTGAGCGTCGAGGTGTGCGACTGAATCGCAAGATCCTGGCCGACATGGCAGTACGTGATACGGAAACGTTCGCTGTCCTTGCCGGGATGGCCAAGGAAGAGGCTGTGAAACAGTAGGATGAATTTTGAGGACATTATTCTCCACTTGCATGACTTCTGGAGAAGTCGAGACTGCTTGATTCTTCACCCCTACGATGTAGAGAAGGGGGCCGGGACGTTTAATCCGGCCACTTTTTTTGGGGCGCTAGGACCGAGGCCGTGGAAAGTCGGCTATGTGGAGCCGAGTCGGCGACCGACCGATGGGCGGTACGGGGAGAACCCGATTCGGTTTCGGTTGCATCATCAGTATCAAGTGATACTAAAACCGGTGCCGGACGACATCCAGGACATCTACTTGACGAGTTTAGAGGAAATAGGATTAAGACTGGCCGACCACGATGTGAAATTTGCCGAAGACGATTGGGAGTCACCGACACTGGCAGCTTGGGGAGTGGGATGGCAGGTCTGGCTCGATGAGATGGAGATCACCCAGTTCACATATTTCCAACAGATGGGCGGGATCGACCTTGATCCAGTGTCGGTTGAATTGACTTATGGATTGGAGCGAATCGCGCTTATCTTGCAGGGGAAAGAGAGTGCCTTTGAGTTAGCCTGGAACGATGAAATCAGCTATGGAACTCTGTGGTGGGAAAAGGAGCGGCAGTTCTCCATCTACAACTTCGAGGCAGCAAGTGTCGAGCGGGTCCAGGAGATGTTTCGTCTCTGTGCGCAAGAGAGTCGGGCCAACCTCGAAGCTGGCTTGTTCTTCCCCGCCTACGATTACACCCTTAGGTGCTCGCACCTGTTCAACGTGCTTGATGCTCGTGGAGCCATCAGTGTGACCGAAAGGGAGCGTTTCATCGCCCGAATTCGCGAACTGGCCAGAGAGTGCGCTAACGAGTACATGGCCCTAGGGGAATCTCGTGTCTGATCTGCTTTTTGAAATCGGGACAGAGGAGATGCCCGCATTGGAAGTCCCCCGCTTGGCCGAGGAATTGAAAGCGGAGGCGCAGCAGGCGTTTTCCGCTGCCCATCTTCCCTACGCGCAGCTCAAAGTCGCCTACACCCCACGACGCCTGGTGCTACTGGTGTCGAAACTCGCCCCGGAGCAAGCCGACCAGATCAAGGAAATCAAGGGGCCTCCAGCAGCAGTTGCTTTCGACCAACACGGTAAGCCGACCCAAACAGGGATTGCGTTTGCGCAGAGCCATGGATTTGCTGGTGAAGATCTAGAGAAGCGTGAGGTTGGGAACAAGGTCTACGCCTATGCTCGACAGACCGTTCCGGGACGTCCTACCGTGGAGATCCTTCCGGTGATTCTACCCACTTTGGTTGAGGGACTTCATCCCACCAAACGCATGAGGTGGGATGCCTCTGCCCTAACGTTCATTCGCCCAATCCGGTGGCTCGTCTGCCTGTACGAGAAAACGGTGATTCCGGTATCCTTGGGCTCGCTTGTTGCTTCTTGCACAACAAGGGGGCATCGTTTCATCGCGCAACAGAAGATCTCCCTCAAAAGTGCAGCAGACTACGAGGCGGCACTGAACGAGGCTCTGGTGATCGTCGACCCGGAGAAAAGAGAAAAGGCAGTAATCGATGGGCTCAAAGAGGCAGCGGAAAAGCTTGGGGGAGACTATCTGCTTGATGATGAGCTTCTCCTGCGGATCGTGAACGGAGCAGAGCATCCTACAGCGGTTCTTGGGTCGATCCCGGCTGAGTTCCTGGATCTCCCGATAGAGGTGCTCCACGCGACTCTACGCGAGGAGGGCAAGTTCGTGCCGTTGCGCATCCCCGGCAAAACATGTTCGCACTTCGTGGGATTTCGCGATGGTCTGCCTGACGACAAAGGAATCGTCCGCTCCGGCTTCGAGCGGGTGGTACGGGCGCGGCTGCGCGATTCACGTTTCTTCTTCGACAAGGATCGTCAACGACCGTTGTCCGAGCGTGTTCGCGAACTGCGCGATGTGATCTACGATGTGAGACTCGGATCGATGTGGGAAAAAGTCGAGCGAGTCCGTGCGCTGGCCGGGGAGATGGTCGTTCGGAGTGGAAAAGGGGTTACTGCAGAGGTCGACCGAGCGGCCTTTCTCTGCAAGGCGGATCTCGTGACTGAAATGGTGAAGGCGTTCCCGAAATTGCAAGGAGTAATTGGGGAAATCTACGCTCGACTCGACGGTGAGCCAGATGCTGTCTTTGCAGCGATTCGTGAGCATCATCTTCCTGCCTTTGCCAATGACGAACTGCCGGATAGCGATGGAGGCGTTGTCATCGGTTTGGCCGATAAGCTTGATACGGTGGTGAGTGCGTTGTTGGTTGGAGAGGAGCCGAGTGGTTCACGCGATCCTTACGGGATCAAGCGGCAGGCAAACGGCCTTGTCCGCATCGCAATTGAAAGACAGGTTGATGTGGACTTCACAGCGCTCCTTGACGACCTTCAGGAAACCTACGCAATGATCGAAAAGAGGGTCGGGTGGACGGCTGTGAAGGATTTTCTCATCGATCGTACCGGCCAGCTCCTGAAACAACGTTATGCGATTCCTCTCGATGTGATAGCCTGTGTCTCAGCTACCGGCATGGGCAACTTCTATCGTGTGTTGCTGCGGGCCCAGGCACTCATCGATTGGAAGACAAACGGGGCATTTCAGGCACTCGTTGCGGCGTCCACGCGTGTTCGCAATATCACGGAATCCACTGCTGAAGAGGGATTCGATCCGGCTCTGTTCCAAGAGGAGGCCGAGCGTGTCCTGTGGCGCGAGTACCTGAAAGCAGAAGGACAGTTCACCCTCCTGGCCAAGGGAGGAAACTACAAAGGAGGTGTTGAGCATTTCGTTCCCTTGACGGGACCGATCAATCGCTACTTCGATGACGTGTTGGTGATGACGCAGGAGGGGAAACTGAGGCGAAATCGACTTGGTTTCCTGAGCGCTCTCGCCGGTCTGTTCCTCCGCGTCGGGGATTTCTCTGCACTGGTTGTGGACAACACCTAGTCCGAAGCGGTCTTTCTGTTGAGTGAATGTCATGATAGGGGATGGAAAGCCACCTGAAGCGCGCTTGCCTCGTAGTGACTGGGATAGAGCTTTTCGGTCATCATGGGGCAACGCACGATGAACAAGTTAAAGGAAACCGATTTCGGATCGATCTCGAGCTCGAAGGGGAGTTTGAAAGAGCTCTGGGCTCCGATCGCCTAGAAGATACCGTAGACTACAGTCAGATAGTGCAGACTGTCGGTGAGATCAATCGTGCCAAACGTTATACCCTCATCGAGTCCTTTGCCGATGCGATCGCCGACAACCTGCTCACAAGGTTCTCCAAAGTGAAGAAGATATCTGTTCGGGTAGCAAAGCTCAACCCGCCCGGCCTCGAGGAAAAGGTGTCATGTGCAGCGATCGATTTGACCAAAGAGAGAGCATAGAGAAGACAAGTGTGTTCCTGAGCATTGGTTCAAACGTAGGAGAAAGAAGAGCGAAAATCAAAGAAGGGATTGTCTCTCTCCAGGAAGGCGGGGTAGGCATTCTACGTCGTGCCTCTCTTTATCAGACCGAGCCGGTAGGTATTACTGATCAGCCATGGTTTCTGAACACTGTGGTGGCCGGAGATACTGCGCATACACCGCGGGGGCTGCTTGAGTTGTGTAAACAGATTGAACGGACAGCAGGAAGGAGGAGGACGGTGCGGTTCGGCCCGCGACTCCTCGACATTGACATCCTTTTGTACAAGGATCTTGTGCTACGGGAGAAGGAACTGGAAATCCCTCACCCCCGTATGCACGAGCGTCGTTTCGTGCTTGTCCCGCTTCTGGAGATTGCGCCTGCCATTCGAGATCCGAGGAATGGGAGGAGCTACGCTGAGATACTCGCAGGACTCGATGATGGAAAGAAGGTGACAAGATTAAAGGCACAAGGATTCTGATCTCGGTTGATACGCTGGATAAGCCGGAGAGCAAACGAACGCGGGTGGCGATCCTAGAGGGCGATCGCCTAATGGAGATCTACTATGGGCATCCATCTCAGGAGAAGATCGTAGGGAATATTTACAGAGGACGAGTACAGGATATTCTGCCTGGTATGGGCTCTGCATTTGTTGATATCGGCGAGAAAAGGAGCGTGTTTCTCTCCCAAAGGGAGCTCAACGAGAGTTTGTTGACCCAGCGTGGATTCAGGTCGAGGCACGGAACAGCTCCGATCAATAAGGTCCTTCGCCCGGGACAGAGCCTGATCCTGCAAATAAGGCGGGCTGAAATCGGGTCGAAGAACCCTCAGGCGACGATGAAGATCAGCCTCCCCGGGCGGTTTTGGATTCTCCTCCCGACTGAGGATCGTCTCGGGGTGTCGCGCCGCATAGAAAGCATTCGGGTACAGCGCCGTTTGCGCCGGATTGCTCGCGAACTCAAGAAAGACGGTGAGGGAATGATCGTTCGTACTGCTGCCCAGTGGGCCGACCGGGAAGATCTGGAGCGTGACTATCGCTTTCTTGCAGAGACGTGGGAGGGGATCGAGGCTGCAGCGCGTAGCGCTGCCACCCCCCAGCTTCTATATAAGGCGCTTGGACTCGTTCAGACAATTCTCCGTGACAGATTGCTCCCCGATGTACATGAAGTGATCGTCGATTCACCATTCTTTCAGGAAAAGATCATCTCGTTCCTCGAGTACATGCACATGGAGAGCTATCGAGATAGAATTTGCGTGCACCAAGGAAAGAGCACACTGTTCGAGCACTACCATGTGGAGGAGCAAATTCAAGAAACTCTCTCTCGCAGAGTTGATCTTGCCGGCGGAGGATTTCTGGTGATCGATGAAACAGAAGCCCTCACTGCCATAGATGTGAACACCGGTGGGGACATTCGACACCGCAGCCAACAGGCAGCGATCCTTAATACGAACCTAGAGGCGGTAACGGAGATAACGCGACAGCTACGCCTCCGGCAGATCAGCGGCATTATCATCATCGATCTTGTTGACATGGAGAGCCCGAGTGACATGCAACGAGTTGTGGAACGGCTCAACGTCGAACTAAAGAAAGACCGAGTGTCGGCCGACTTCATCGACGTCACGGGACTGGGGTTGGTGGAGATCACCCGTAAGCGGGAGGGAGAGAGTCTGGCCGGAATGCTGGAGAATGCGGAGTTTGATGCTTGATTTACTACTGGCGCGCCACTAGAATTTCAAAGATACGCTAGCAAGATGGCTAGTGCCTTGGGCGAATAGCTCAGTTGGGAGAGCGTTCGGGTCACATCCGAAAGGTCGCAGGTTCGAGCCCTGCTTCGCCCAGTTTCTGTTTCTTCGTCGCTACTTCTTCCGTAGCGTGTGTTGACTTAACTGCCCTCTTCACATAGGGTGATAGACGATTCGGCAATTGGAGATTCCATTTGCATGAAAGGGGGTGGTGCCTGTGGCACGGGAGGAAATTGAGATCGGGGTGATCAGTGATTTCTTCCGAAAGATTTGCGTGGCAGCGGTAAAGATTCATTCAGGTCAAACGCTCAAGGTTGGCGATAGAATTTGCATCAAGGGTCCACATACGTATATTGAGCAGACGGTTGAGTCTCTGGAGGTTAACCACCAGCCGGTCACAGCGGTTGGCGGCGGGAGCGAGGTTGGCCTTTTGGTAATAATCCCTGAAGCGGAGGGAGAAGAGTGGCCTGCCAACATTCCACGTGATGGCAATGCCGTCGTTAGAGTTCGGGAAGCATCGACTTAGCTACCCGCAGGTAATCCGGTTCTTTCCGCAGGACTTGCTCTTGTAGAGAAGGACATCGACACGTTCGATGAGGGAGTGGGCGTCATCGTTCTGTCGGCAAGCTGTGGCGCCGATGGATGTTGTGATTCGTACGACAGAGTGGTTGAACCGGACGTGTGTCTCGGCGATTTGTGTCCGAATCCTTTCAGCCAGGGCGGGGAGACCCAATTCGTCGGTGAACGGTGCAATCACCATGAATTCCTCACCTCCCCATCGGCCAGGGAAATCGGCCTCCCGAATGCACTTTCTCAGGGATTCAGCGACGAACTGCAAAACCCGGTCTCCAGCAGGGTGGCCGTGGCGATCATTGACCCATTTGAAATCGTCTAAGTCGGCGAGAAGAACACTGAACGGAACCCCGTAGCGGTGAAATGTTGAGAACTGTTGACTTATGGCGAAGTCGATTGCACAACGGTTGGGAAGCTGGGTCAAGTGATCACGAAAAGCCAGTCGTTCCAATTGGCGCAGGTAAGAAAGCAGATTTGTATCAGCTACTGTTCCATCGGACAGAGCCGGAGCTGCTGGACTATCAGCAGAAGGTCTTGCAGACTGTATTATTGTTCGGTTCATCCTTGTCAGCATCCTGTATACCCAACCAGAGAATACGGGCGGGAAACCTGCAAAAAGAGACGATCGTGCGACCTCGGATGGACATTTGTCATTCTTGGTGACTGTGATATTGGCCGTTCGTTGTGGTCAAATCGAGGAGGTTCTTCCCCACGGGATCGATTTATATCCGATAGCGTCTTGCTGTAGGGCCGAGGATTGAGCCGCCGTGCCGATAATCCGTGGAGTCAAAGGAAGCAATCCTGGCTTTGGGGCGGATGTGCGTTCAAGAGAGTTTCACTGTCGTGCCTTTCAACACACAGGATATGGATGGTGGCGTGGGAGTGATTGGCTCAATCGTTCCGGCAAACCGTATAGTCCTGTCTCTGGCAGCCGGCGGAGCATACCCTTTCCTGGTTTCAGGTTGGTAGTGTCGCTCCAGTTGGCAAGACTGGAAAAACGGCCAGAGCCACCCCAGAAATGCTCGCCCTGGGGAACAAGGAAAACTCCATACAGGATCTGCAATGTAGAAGGACGACGCCTCCTAGAGGCTTTCCGATCGGAGAACGGCGGCCTTGTCTGCGGGGCCTAGTCCTCCGCTTCGTCCAGGGCGTCCTTTAGGTCGTCTGCCAAGTCTCCTAGCTGATCGAGGAGGGATTCAAGCTCATCTTGTAGGCGAGCCAACTGTTCTGCAAGGGGACGCACCTTTTCGACAAGATCCTTCTTCGATACGAAAGCCATCCATACCTCCTTTGGGCACCAAAAAAGATACACACCATTGTAGCCCGACAGCTTTCCAAGGGCAAGGGATGCCTACCGGCCGAGGTGCCAATTTCAACCTCGGATGAATCCTCTTTCTGAGAATCTGTTGGGGCGGCTTGTTCAGTGACTCTTGCGTCGCGTGGCGTGCTTGTCCGCCAGGGGGAAGGTCACGGTGAACGTGCTTCCTTTGCCGATTTGTGATTCCACGCGGATGGTTCCATGATGGGCTTCTGCGAGCCTCTTGGCGATCGGCAAGCCTAGGCCTATTCCCTTGGGCCGTTTTCCCAACGACGCGTGCTGTACTTGGTAGAACTCATCGAAGATGAGCGGGACATCTCGTGCCGGAATGCCCGGTCCTTGGTCAGTGATTCTGACCACCACCTGATTTGCGTTGCGTTGCGCCTTGATGTTCACCGTCCCGGAGTTGGAGAACTTGAGAGCATTGGATATGAGATTGGAAAAGACCTGAGCCAATTCGGCACGGTCCGCGTCTACCATCAACTCGCTCTCAAGATCCGCTTTCAGTTGCAGCCCGTTTTCTCGCGCAGTGAGTTGGTACATCTCGTTGATATCCACCAGTAGCTCTTCAAGAGGGAACCTGCTGTGTTCTAACTGTCGTGTTCTTGCCTCGATCTTTTCGAGGTCGAGAAACGCATCGACCAGCCCGGTCAGCCGTTCGCTGTTTCGCATGATGCCGTCCAGGATCTCCCGCTGCTTCGGGGAGATGGGACCAAAATGGCCGGCGCGCAGGAGGTCCGCGTAACCCTTGATCGATGTCAACGGCGTGTTCAGCTCGTGGGATACGACCGTGATCGCTCGCTTCTGCGTTTCGTTCAACTTCTTGAGCTTCTCTTCCGCCTCTTTGCGTTCGGTGATGTCGACGAACGAACCCATTATGCAGACGGGTTGACCCGTATTGTTTGTAACCATGTTCGCCGATAACTGGGCGACGAACTGGGAGCCATCCTTCTTCTTGGCCACCAGCTCGCCGACCCAGGCCTTCCCTTGGTGCAATGTCTCCACTATTTGTGCGGCTGTTTTTCTCGATTGCCAGAATTCCAGAATAGATTTACCTATAACCCCTGTATAATCATTATATTGCCATAGTTGCAGGAAGGCTGGATTAACGTACGTCAGTGTGCCATCCAAATCCGCGAGGGCGATTGCATTGATAGAGGAGGTCACGGCACTATCCTTTATCCGTAGTTCTGCTTCTGCCGTCTTCTGCTCGGTGATGTCGCGACCGAGTGAGATGGCCCCGACGAAATGGCCCTCCTTATCGATGAGATTACGTGAACTGAATGAGATGATTCGAGCCTGGCCGTTCTTGGTGCGTATGGTCCTCTCTCGGCTCTTCGTCCCGCCGCCTCCCCTGAGAAAACCGGTTACCTCCTCTATCACTTTCCTGCGATATGGTTCGTCCGGGTACAGCCACCCCCAAATCTTGCTGTGACCGACGGCCTCCTCGCGCGAATAGCCGCTGATCCTCTCTGCTGCCTTGTTCCACAGCGTGACGTTGGTGTTTTCATCAAGAACACTCAACCACACGTCTGCGTTGTCAATGATGCTTTCGAGATACTGACTGAGCTGCCTTATCTCTTCCTCTGCGCGCCCGCGCTCGGCGATCTCAGACCGCAAGCTTTCGTTTGTCTGTAGCAGTTCGAGTGTCCTTTTTTGCACCTGTGTTTCCAGTTCATCGTGTGCTCTTTGCAACGCTTCCACCGCCTGCTTGCGCTCGGTGGTGTCTTCTGCCGTTCCTTCGTAATAGAGGGTGTTCCCGGCTTCATCGCGAACCGTTCTTGCGCTTTCGTGAATGAACAGGGAGGTCCCGTCCTGCTTTGTCCAAGCAGCCTCAAGACCTACAACTTGACCCTCCTGTTCCATCCTCGCGATGAAGGAGGAACGAGGATACGCGGGCTCAAAGCCAGACAGCATAAGGTTTCGCTGGACAAGCTCGTCGAAGGAAGAGTATCCGAGCATGTGCACAAGTGCAGGATTTGCCATGAGGATCCGTCCCTGCGGCGTGGTTCGGTAGACGCCTATGGCAAGACCATCAAAGAGCATTCTGAAGCGCTCTTCACTCTCCCTCAGCGCCTCTTCTACATCCTTGCGCGCGGCGATCTCCTGTTGAGCTTCTTTGTACAGGCGCGCGTTCTCGATTGCGATGCCCGCCTGGTTGGCGATAGCAGTAAGGAAGCGTTGATCCTCTTCATCAAAGGTATCGGGCTGGAAGCTTTGCACCGAGATAACCCCAGTGACCTTTCCCCTGCACATAACGGGTACACCAAGGTAGGAGAGCTTGGATGGCTGCTCTCCCATTACTTGAGGTTCGACGCGTGGGCGTTCCTCGGCCAGGTTGCCAATCAGAAGGGGTTTCTTTGATCGGATAATCCATCCGGTCAACCCCATTTTCCTGCTGCACTTACCGAAGGATTCACCCTTTTCCACGAAGATTTCAAAACTCATCTGCGCCTTCTGTTCATCGTATAAGGCGATGTAAAACGTGTCGGGCTTCATCAGCTGGCTGGTTTGTTCATGAATCAGTTTCAGGACCTCGTTGAGATCCAACGTAGAAGCAGTGAGAAGGCCTATCCTATTAAGGGTAGCCATCCGCTCAGCCCTTTTCTTGGCTTCGGCATAGAGTCCAGCGTTTTCGATGGCGATGGCAAGCTGACTGGACAACGTCTCCAAAACGAAGATATCATCTTTGTTAAAGGCATCGAGTACGTTGCTTTGTACATCCAGAACCCCTATGGTTCGCTCATCCATTCTTATTGGTACAGTCAATTCAGCTTGCGTCTTCGGCAGCAACTCATCAGGAAGGTAACGTGGCTCCTGGGAAATATCGTTGGCCAGGATGGTCTGGCCGTTCTGTGCCACCCAGCCGATCAGTCCTTCTTGTCCGTCCTTGTACCGCAGATTCTGCTGCTTCCACATTTCTCCCGCTGCAGGATTGCTGCTGGTTCTGAAGACAGCGTAGCCTTGGTCAACCAAGAAGATATCGACGTGGTAGTAGCCGAAGTTCTGCTGGATAGCGCTAACGACATAGGAAAGGAGCTCATCGAGATTGAGAATAGAGGAGGCCCTTCGACCTACCTCACCGATGGTCTGCAACTGAATGGCCCGTCGCCTCAATGTCGCCTCGGCCCGCTGCTGTTCGGTAACGTCAAGGACAAGTGCGAAGGACCCAACGAGATTGCCCTCTTCATCTCTCAGGTTTCGTGGCCACCAAGAGATTGTTTTGGTTTGGCCGTCCTTACAGCGGATTCTCGTTTCCCTAACTGTGGCATCTGCGCCATCTTCGAGGAGGGCCGACTCTCGCTTGAGGACTTCTCTGCGGTACCCCTCATCCGGGTAAATGAGCTGTTCCCAAGTTCGACCCAGCCCCATTACCTCTTCACGCGAGTAGCCGCTGATCTCTTCTGCGCCTTTGTTCCAGATTAGGACGTTGCCTTCCTTGTCCTGTGCATTGAACCACACGTTGGCATTGTCAAGGATAGTCTCCAGATTTCGGCCAAGTCGACGGGCCGTCTCCTGTTGCAGATCTCTGAAGTGACTGACATCCTCGGGTTGGGTCGTTGGCTTTTCCCTTTTCCTCATCTCATGATCCTCCTGGATCGTATACGCAATGAATCTACTTCAGTAGAGGAGGAAGATCAAGCCTTGTACGTTCCAAGCGAATTGACACTCTGTTGAAGGAAGAGATGCAGAACTCTTCTCTTGACGTGGCTTTGAGGCGGGTGATTGTCTAGTGATTTGTCGGTGCCCACGTCTGTGAGCGGGTTCGTTGGCCGGGATGGTCTGGGTCATCGGGCGGTCTTCCATTCGGGGTAGCCGTAGATGTGAATGTCCTCACCCATTCGCTCCACACCGACATTTCGCAGAGGGGTGGCGTCCGAAATGCATTCTACTCCGATCCCGCCGACAGCGGGAACAGCATCCCGTCCTCCCAGAAGGATGGGAGCGACAAAAATAGAGACCTTGTCGACCAATCTTGCCTCGAGAAACGAGGCAGCTGTCTCGCTCCCCCCTTCGATGAGTACCGAGTCCAACTGCTTCTCTCCGAGATGCTTCAACAGCGCTGCAAGGTCGATGCGACCCTCCTCACCGGGAAATCGCCACACCTCCGTGCTCAGCGAGCGCAGCGCGACTTCCTTTTCCTCGGGCATCGCTGAGGTCACAACAGTGGCTGGTGCACCATCGTGAAGCAGCGTTGCTTTAAGCGGGATCACTCCTTCTGCGTCCAGGACGACGCGGATCGGATTTCTTCCACTGACATTGCGCACGGTGAGCTGCGGATCATCGGCGATCACCGTTCCCACACCAACCAAGACGGCGCTGTACTTACGACGAAGGCGATGTGCCTCTGTTCGCGAGGCTTCTCCCGTAATCCACTTGGAGTCGCCGGTGCGGGTTGCGATCTTTCCGTCTAGACTCGTGGCAAGCTTCAGATGGACAAACGGTAAACCAGTAGTGATGAATTTGAAGAAGATCTCGTTTGCATGTCGCGCATCTTCTTCCAGTACCCCCTCTGTTACTTCGATCCCCGCCTTTCGCAGACCAGCGATTCCCTTGCCGTTGACAAGTGGATTGGGGTCACGGCAGGCAATAACCACTCGGCGGATCTCGGCGACGATGACCTGCTGTGTGCAGGGCGGCGTCTGTCCGTGGTGGCAGCACGGCTCGAGCGTCACGTACAGCGTCGCTCCCGGTGTGTCTTTTCCTGCTTCCTCAAGAGCAGTGATCTCAGCGTGTGGACCACCGTATTTTTGGTGATAGCCTTGGCCGACAATGATTCCATCTTTAACCACAACTGCGCCAACAAGGGGGTTCGGGTTAACCGCTCCTTGACCCTTCTGAGCCAACTTGAGTGCAACCCGCATGAACTTCTCGTCGTTCATTCCGCCGTCTCCTGCAAGCTGTCCATAGTCACCAGCCAGTTGGGATCATCGCCGCCCGTCGAATAGACAGTGACGGGTTTCGGGTCAGCCTCGATCCTGCAGCGAATGGTCGTAGTGGAGGTTCGACGGCTGCCCTTCTTAGTTCGTTGTTCTGCGGAGTGGAGAGCACACTGCGAGCATTATCGTCTCCTGTTCAGTGACAGGAGCATGAGGAGCTGCAACGCGGCCATCGCCGCGGCGGCCACATAGGTCAGAGCGGCAGCAAACAGGACCTCTTTCACGGCACCCAGTTCCTCTTCATTGACCAACCCAGTCGATCTGAGTGCGAGGACCGCTCGCCGGCTGGCATCAAACTCTACAGGAAGCGTCACCAGAGTAAACAAGACAGCAAGAGAAAAGGCAAGAATCCCAACGGTGACCAACGGCTGGTAGCGTAAGATCAGTCCGATGAAAAAAAGAGGGAAGGCCAGTTGGGAGCCGAAATTCGCAAGAGGCACAATCGACGTACGCAGCATAAGTGGTCTGTACCCGAGCCTGTGTTGAATCGCATGACCGGCCTCGTGGGCGGCTACACCGACAGAAGCAACGGATTGAGACTGAGGATCGGAAAGGCGAAGGACCTTCCCCCGAGGATCGTAGTGGTCGGAGAGGATGCCTTTGATTCCCTCAATCGGTATATTCGTGATCCCTTCCCCTGCCAAGACGTTTTCAGCTGCTTGCAGGGCAGTGGTTCCCCTGGCCGTTCGTACACGAGAATAGCGTGCATAGGTAGTTCGCACCTTGTATTGGGCATAGATTGCCAGTGCCAGTGCCGGCAACAAGATCAAAATACTTGGACCCATGAAGAATGGGAGCCCCCACAAGAACATTCCTAAGCCTCCTTATCAGGTTCTGACCTAAAAAGTATACGAAGCCTCGATTCCTTGGGCAAGGGAAGATAGACCAGCAGATAGATTAGGAGAGCCCCTGCCACTCCGCCAGCCAGGTCGGCGAGCCAGTCAAAGAGGTTCGCCGAACGGGTGGAGACGAACAGCTGATGAAACTCATCACTTCCCGCGTAGACGCCGGTAAGAATCAAAGAACACAGAATTCTGTGCCGTGGCAACACTTTCCAGCAAAGAAAAAAGAAGACGAAAAACTCAAGACCATGAACCAGCTTATCGCCGTGCAGGATCGGAACAAGAGGTTTCTCGCCTGTCATTGGAAGGCTGGACAGTACGAAGATCGCGCCAGCGTAGAGGAAAAGAAGGATGCTCCACAGCAATCGTGATCTGCTCACTTGACCTCCCGGTTCTAGAGGAGAGGGCCGATAAGCCGGATTCTGTCGTGGAGGACCATTCATCTATGCGGCCTACCCGAAGGCTTGAACGGGCCGTCCTCGAGCGCCTTCCTACTTGGCCTTGCTCCGGTTAGGGTTTGCCAAGCCGGCCCGGTCACCCGAACCGCTGGTGGTCTCTTACACCACCGTTTCACCCTTGCCTGAGCCTGAGAGTCATTGCCTCAGGCCATCGGCGGTCTGTTCTCTGTGGCACTTTCCCGAGGTCTCCCCCGCTGGGATCTTCCCAGTAACCTGCCCTGTGGAGTCCGGACTTTCCTCAGAGGGTTTGTCCAGCCTGCTCCCTCCGCGGCCCCCTAGCCCTCTCCCCTTTTCGTCCGCGAGTAGCCACACCGCTGACAATAGTATATCATATCGCCCCGCTGATAGGGGCCCAAGACCCGACTCTCCCGAATCCTCAAGATTCGCCCACATCGTGGGCAGATGCGCCGATGGATGAGAAATCCGATTACCCCAAGGCACGCGAGCAAGAGCAGTGCGGGGAGCACCCGATGGCCTTTGCCACTCGTCGCTGGTTGCTCTACTGAGGGTGCTCCTTGGGTTACTGCTGGGGAGGCCTGTCGTTCGAGCACCTCGAATAGCATGACCATTGCCTCCTCGATCCGGCGATGTTCCACAAGATCCGCAATACCATCTTCCACTTCGCGGGCAAGGTGAGGGTATATTGCCGTGGTTTGCGCACCCGAAAGGACAGACAGTTTCCAATCCCTTCCTGTCTTGAGGAAGACAGCGAGAAGGGTCCGGCCTCGAGCAAGGTTCCAGGCGTCGAGCAGAGCCGCTGCATAGCGGAGGATTTCGTCGCCGGAATCCTCCCAGCTGGCGAAAATGTAGACATTGAGTCCTAAGCGGTTGTGAGCCCGTTCGATTAAGGAGGTAATCCGCTCGCGGCCGTTGTGGTCAAGAACATTTCCGTAATCGGAGAGTTGCCCGATCGGACGAGGGAGACAATAACTTGGGACGCCGATGCCAATTAGGACGGCAAAGAGGGCCGCCACCCTCAGCAGGAGGCCTGGCGAACGTAGAGAATACGCGAGCAATTCTCGCAAGTCGTTATGTCCATATCGCTTCGTACCCGTTCGACCGTGTTTCCACTGACTCTCAGATTGCACCCAGAACAGGTTCCGTTGGTGATTACTACCACAGAGTCGTAGTATTCTGTGTGCAGTTTCTCATACCGGTTCAGGAGGTGAGCTTGCATCTTTTCTGCGATTCCGGCCCGCGCTTTCTGTGCCAGCGCGATCTCCTCTTTCACCAGAGCGATCTGCTTGTCGATCTTTTGGCAGCTTGCACGTAGTTCTTTCTCGCGCTCTGTGAGCGTCGCCTGTGCCCTTGTTAGTCGGGTTTTCTCCGCTTCTATGTCCTCCATTAGAGCAAGCGCCTCGTCTTCCATCTCCGAAATTCGCTTTCTTTGGTGGACAATCTTGGTCCTCAACGCCTCCATCTCCTTAAAGCTGATAATTCCCTCATCGAGGCGCTGCTGGTAGTTTCGAATCTGCATATCGAGATCATCTACTTCGAGGTTCTTCGAGCGGCTCGTCTGCTCCAACTGATTTAGAGTCTGGCAAATCTGATCGACGACTGCCTGCTCATCCCTCAATGTACGCTCCACTTGTGCTTTCTGCGCCTCCAGTCGCTTCACTTGCGACTGCCGATCCGTCAGCTGTTGATCGTTTTCTTGCAGTGCTAGAAGCAGCGTGATCTCTTCTCTCACACTTTCCCTCGATTCGATCGCCTGGACATTTTTCCGACTATATGCTTCTGGAGGCTTTGACGCAAGTTTCCTCAAGGAGTGTTGCACAGTATAGTAGAGGTATGAGGACTGGAAGGGCGGATCTTCCTCTTCATTACGGGAAGGCTCCGCGGTGGCTCTTTTCACGGATGAGGCTACTTGCCGGTGAGATCACGCGGGCGATTGTCCTTGAATATGGAACCGCTGGTT
>Ga0307379_10006586_pt1 | contig 15936 bp, 22 predicted proteins | sample UN2MG_FD_202237 | JGI IMG/M metagenome (GOLD analysis project Ga0307379, IMG submission 202237) | Soil microbial communities from Risofladan, Vaasa, Finland - UN-2 | ecosystem: Environmental > Terrestrial > Soil > Coastal area > Acid sulfate soil | place: Finland: Risofladan, Vaasa | collected... | reverse complement strand
GGGTGCTCCGAGAATCAATATTCAGAATCACAAAGGAGAAGCAAAAGCTTACCAAGTGAGGCAAGTCCTTTTGGCTATCAATAAATTGGAGTCAGAAAATGACAATACTGAGTGATCGATATACATATAAAATCATCTGGTCTGAGGAAGATAAGGAATATGTAGGTCTATGTGTTGAATTTCCTGGTCTAAGCTGGCTGGCTGGAAAAGCAGAATTAGCTCTGAAAGGAATCAGAGAGGTCATTGAAGATGTTGTCAATGATATGAAAGAAAGCGGAGAATCCCCTCCTGATCCCCTTTCGTGCAGAAAATTCAGCGGAAAATTTGTTGTGAGGATTCCACCGAATGTTCACCGACGGCTAGCGATTCAGGCTGCAGAAGACGGCATTAGCCTCAATCGTCTTGTCAGTGAGAAGTTAACTCAATGATGCTAATATTGTGTGTAGACTCTAGTCTTTGATCTTTAATTCAAATTCAAAGCCTTCATAAGTCGGCAAAATATTCCATAAGTCTAGAAATGAAATTTTTATGCAATCTGCTTCGATTACAATATGGAAAATTTTGATTTCAAAGAAATTTGTCTTCAATTTGGCTACTGGTCTTACATGGAAAAATTATCAATGAGAATAGATTTAAAATCATAACGTCCTTATATATAATGAGGAGGGAGAAAATGATGAAATTAAAGATCGTTATAGAACCCAGTGATGAAGGAGGATATTCAGTCACTGTCCCCTCTTTACCCGGGTGTATCAGTGAAGGCAATACAAAGAAAGAAGCACTTAAGAATATCAAAGAAGCCATTCTTTTATACCTGGAACCGGTTTATTCCAAATGGAATATTATGCTTGACATTTAGTGTATTTCATCATATTTCTTTAAATTTGATTATCAAGATAAATCACGATGAAAGGAAAATCGATGAAAGAATCAACACGATATCTCGTTGCTTTTATCCTTGTTTTTATGGGATTAGGTATCTTCTCCACACCCGGGATTGAATGTGGCCAGGAAAGTCCGGCGGAAAAGCTTTTAGGGGAATGGATTGTCGCCGGCAAATACGGGACCGGAGACGGCGAAGCAGTGTTTAAAGCCGACATGACCTACATCTTAAAGGAGATCCACCCTGATGGCACGGCTGTGACCCATAAAGGACAGTACAGGCTCGATCCCTCCGCAGAGATCTGCGCCATCGACCTGTGCATGGGCAAATTCAGTAATGCCGGATCGGAGTGGGTTACCACCTTCGGGATCCTGAGGTTTATCTCCGACGATGAGGCCGAGATTCACTTCGATCCCAGCGGTAAGCGGCCCGTTTCCTTTGAGGGAGCGACAGCCGAAAACACTCACAAGCTGACGCGGAAGAAATAGCGATAAGGTGATCATGGGGACGGGCCATGCTATCTATCTCATAATAAATTATTTATGTTGAAAATTAGCCCGGTAATTAGGCTTAGATTATTGATTTACTCAATAAAAAAGGGCTTTTAAGAACTTTTTCTCAAAAAAACACCTCTCCCCTACCAAGAAACTGAGACAATAAACGGAGTCGAAAAGAGCTTGGGGTTTATCTCGTTCGATTGAACCAGACCTCATTTGAGCCTGTGCGAAAATTCGCCAGAAAAACATTCAGATCAGCGAGGACAACCCAACCGAAAAAGCTCAATCCGAGCTGCTGAGTGCTTTCTGTGAAGCGGCATGTGCCATCTTTTATGCCAATGTAAGGGTTTGATGAGCGGTCGCTAATAAAATTTGTACAGGAACGCCGTAAGGGCAGGCGGATTCACAATATCCAGAGCAGCTCTGGCAAATATCTGCTTTTGTTGATCTAAGGGCAGCATACTCAGCCATAGCGTGCTTTTCCCGGCCTTGTGCCGCGAAATAGTGGTCGTAACGCATGATGGTGTTAATGGGTACCTGGTGCGGACATGCGTGCTCACACAGTCCACACGCATGACGACAATAGAGACTGCCGCACTCTCTGGAGTATGACGTCAAAAGCTCTTTGTCTCTTGAGGTGAGGCGGCTTCCAGAAAGTTTGAGAAATTCGCGTGCTTCTGAATAGTTCTGCAATGTATAAAGCACCGTATTTACATTCGGATTGCCTAACACAAATCGGATAGCAGCATCCCTGATCTCTTTATCACTTTTTAGGTTGTGCCGTTTGATGAATTCCTTGGCATTCTCCACTTTTTTCTCCATTCTTCTTTCTACATCTTCTATAGAGGCTCCTTCTTCAGCAGCTCTTCTGATTATATCTTCTCGATTCCGATTTTTTTCGAAACTCTCCTTCATTTCGTTATCTGACGCAAATTTATTGCCAGAGTAATCCTCCTTTAATAAAAAATAATAGGTCCGTATGGGATTGACCTTCATCAGCGTTGTGCCAATATTCTTTTGACTGCAGACTTCGAGAACACGCTCACTCATATCCTCTTTAAGGAAATTGTATGCCAAGAGTACAACGTCAAATCGGCCGTCCTCAGCACAGCCAGCAATATTTTCTCCATTGGCTCCTTAGAAGCACTCCACCCCAATTGAGAGCCGTGATGAGCGACACCGACAAACTTGAGCCTGCCTTCTTTTTTCAGTTGCTCAGTTGCCGCATGAAACCCCACGTTCTTGATCATTTCTATGGTTTCGGGTTCGGCTATCATCAAGCAGTCCAGGTAATCTGTGCGGAGGGATTCCAGGATTCTATACGCCTTTTTTAGAAAACCCTCTTTGGTGCCCGATTGTTCAGCCATAACTTTTGAGGTTATGAAAAGAGATTTACGGTCCAGGTTCTTCATGGCATTCCCGAGTACTCTCTCATTAAAGCGATAACCCTCTGATGTATCGATGTAATTAACTCCAGCGTCCAAAAAAGTATGGAGAAGCCCCTCATCTCCCACGTGACCCGCTCCCAGGTCTGAAACCTTAAAACCTGTGCGTCCCAATGTGCGGTACTCTTTGATCCGAGGAGTTTCGGAATCAGCCGCTGCTTGTCTAGGAGAGTCAACACCTCGGCTTAGGTATCCACCGCCAATAAGACCGAAGGCTGCATTCTTAATGAAACTTCTTCTGTCAAGGCCCGCTTTTTTTCTCATATCTTCCTCCTTTTATCAGGATACGATATTTATGCAAGATATATGCCTAAAATTTCTAAAAGAGTGTTCAGATCCATGAGAATCCCGTATATACTATTTGTAAAGTCTATATGGGGAATATTTATTTCTGTTCAAATGCGGACATAAGTTGTTCGAGAATGGACATATAGTGTTAAATAATATTCGAAATTCCTGGGAGGGGTCATAATGGCACATTTTTTGCTTCTGAAAACAGGGAATTGAGGTAAAAAGGGGTTTATATTTCCAAGTATGAAAATGGAAAATACCTGTGTAAAGGAAAATCCAATATGAGCAGATATTTTGGATCAATTGTCCTCTGTATAGCATGCACACTCATTGGAACTGGATGCCGAGAACAAGTCCTGATGGCTGAGAAAATGACAAAGCCGCTTCAGGAAACGCTGGATCAGCAACAGTTTGAGCTGCAGGTTCCTGGAATCTCGGCAGCAATGATACTCCCTGATAACAGCACATGGCTTGGTATAAGCGGAAAGTCTTCAAATAGTGAAGCCATTAATTCGGCCATGCTCTTCGGCCTCGGCAGTGTTACAAAGACATATATCGCAGCTTTAATTCTCCAACTGGAGGAAGAAGGCGTCTTGTCTGTGGAGGACCCAATTGAAAACTGGATCTCAGGATTTGGCCAAATCGACAGAAAAATTAAAATTCGGCAATTGCTCAACCACACAAGCGGACTGTACCGGTACCAGCTGAAGCCAGACTATTATGCAGCGATCACTACGCAACCCGAAAAGGTTTGGACAGCGCTGGAAATCTTGGAGAAATTTCAGGGTGAGCCTGAGTGCCTGCCAGAAGAGTGCTGGGGAGAGTCAGCGATGGACTATGTTTTACTCGGATTGATTATTGAGAAGATAACTGGTTCTTCTGTTTCAAGCCAGCTCGTATCGAGGTTTTTCGCTCCTTTGAATCTTGAACAAACCTACCTTTATCCCGAGCAGAAATACCCTACTGAAACGATGGCCCACATGTGGTGGGATGTCACAGGCTCCGGTGAACCCATCGATGTTGTAGGAGATACTACAGACCTACCTCTGGCAGGCTTGTTCAGCTCGCTGTGGACATCAGGTGCAATGCACTCCACAGCAGAAAATTTGGCGCGGTTTGCCAAGGATTTGTTCGAAGGGAAAGTGCTCGAGGAAAACTCACTTGAAAAGATGTTGACAGCAGGTCCAGAATTATACGCAGGTGCCCACTACGGTTATAGCGTTATAATCGACCAGGTCAATGGAAAAACAGCTTACTGGCATTCTGGCGGAGCCGGCTATTCATCGATATATTACTACTTCCCAGAGGATGGCCTCAGCATTGCCGTCCTTTGCAATCTAATGGTAGATCCGAAACCCATAGCTATCGCATTATACGAAGTGTATGTAAGAAATCTCTTTTTATGAGAAAAAACCATCGTATTTATCCTGAATTCATAACCGTTCATGAGTTAAGAGATGCTGAATTGTATCCAAGAAGTGGAAACGGAGGGGGCTGAGGATGGAAAACGATGGATCCTATAAGAGCGGAATCCTTCTTGTCGTGAGCGCCTATGTCTTCTGGGGCCTGCTGCCGATTTACTGGAAGTCTATTCAGAGTGTACCTTCTCTAGAAATTCTCGGCCATCGCGTTGTATGGTCAGCTGTATTTTTAATAACCGTTCAGGTCATTCGGAACCGTTGGGATTGGATTCGAACAGAGTTGAAAGACTCGAAAATGCGGCTCACATTCATCGGGACATCCTGTCTCATTGGATTCAACTGGTTTCTATATGTATGGGCTGTAAATTCAGGATTCATCGTGGAAACGAGTCTGGGTTATTTTATCAATCCTCTTGTTAGCGTTTTCTTGGGCGTGCTCATCTTGAGAGAGCATCTTCGCGCTCTCCAATGGCTAGCTATAACAATCGCTGCAGTTGGCGTCCTTTACATGACGTTTGTTTATGGCGCTTTTCCTTGGATAGCATTGGCTCTCGGCTTTTCTTTCGGCATCTATGGATTATTGCGTAAAATCGGTTCGCTGGGCGCTCTCGATGGCTTAACCTTCGAGACCGGCGCATTGTTTTCACCAGCCTTGCTTTACTTGATTCTTCTCGAATCGGAAGGACTGGGTAGTTTCGCCCATATCTCCTTGCGAACAACGCTTCTATTGTCTTTATCGGGTGTTGCTACTGCTTTTCCTCTACTGCTATTCGCAACCTCCCTTCGGCGGATTCCGCTCTCAACGGTTGGTATTCTTCAATACATCCTTCCCACGATGCTTTTCGTCCTGGGTGTCTTCATCTATAAAGAAACGTTTTCAGTGACTCGATTGATTGGATTTATTATTATCTGGATTGCCCTGATTCTCTTTAGTTTAGATAGTATTGTTTTTCAGAGAAGGTTCCGCCGTATTAAATCTCAACAATCACCGGCAGGGGTTTATCGATGAACATTCGTAAGTTTGAACCCAGAGATGCCGAGTTTTGTTTTGAAGTTCGTAAAAAGGCATTCATAAAAAAATTTGACAATGAATTATCGTCTAAAGAAATTGCGGCCTGTATTAAAGCTTATAATTCTGATGATTACATACTCATGGCAGAAAAAAATGAGTTTTTCATAGTAGAAAAAGACTATCCTGTTGGCTTTTTTACCCTTAAACGAATAGATCTTATGATTGCTGAAATCCCCCTTATTTATATCGACTTGAATCATGTTGGCATGGGAATTGGAAAAGCTTGTATTCAATACATCCAGGATTGGATTACTGCGAACTGGATCGAAGTTAAGACCCTCTTTCTGGATACAATAATTCCAAAAAACAACAGCGGATTTTATGAAAAAACAGGTTTTTCACATATCATGGATACTTTTTGCTATTTCCAGAAAATGAGAATCAAAGCCGCACGGTACAGCAAAAAAATAAAGTGAAAATACAGTAGGTATGAAACACTTGCTCTTTGTCATCGCCTGCACCTTCGTAATGCTCTGATTTAAATTCAATTCATTTAAGAACTTGATTTTTAATTTTTCCAACGAAATCAGCTTTTACCCAATAGATGTCAAATTTTCTCGTAAAAAACATATAATTTTCGTCCGGGGTAACAAAGGCATTTGTCTCAAGTGCCGATGTGTTGATTTCTTCACCAAGTCTTACCGGTTCAGTCCATGTGTCATTTGAATTGCGAAATGTAATAAAAAGATCGGCTGGGTTTCCTTCAATCATTGGCCGTTTATCAAAAATCATGAAACTCTCATCAGCAGAAATAAAAGGGTGTGTTCCTTTTATTTCTGGCATCAATTGTTCAGGCGGTTGGTATTCGCCATCGATAAATTTTAATCGAATAATACCGGATGCATACATATTTCCGTTACCGGCTGCAGATTGAATTCATAGCGAAAACTCCTGTTCTCTCCGGTTTGATTTTTGCTCATTTTTCCTCTTTTGGAGTATTGGCAGGGATCTTTTTCCACATCGGTGTCGAGCAATCTCCAAAAAGGTGCCATCTTCTGAACAAACGCTCGCCCCTGTCTTTGCTGAGCTTTTTCATAGCAGCCAAAGTTCCTTTGTAAAACAGCTCTCCGATCGTTTCGACATCCTCGTCAAAATAATAATGCATGAACACTTCTTTTTGGGCGGCAATGCAGGCTCCAGGGTCCATCGATGTGGCACCGCCGAGAAAAGCGATAGCTCCTGCAGGTTTTTTAACGGTCCCGGCCTTCATAAATGCTTCCGCCAGGCAATCGCCATCCTCGATCCAGAAGCTGCCGGTGCTGCATGCGGCTCCGTGGATGATGGGGAATCCTGTATCGAAATTTTTAAGGTTGGCCGCATTTTCCCTGGAAAAGGGCAGGCTTTCGAATGCTGTTGGGCTCCCGTGGCCGTGATGGGCAATGAAATTAACTCCGGTTTTTTCTATCGCATCACGTATTTTTTTGGTGATGTTGCTGTCCGATTCCATGATTCTGATCACTTCGTCAAAATAATACGGATGAGATTTCAAACTTGTCTCCAGTTTCCCCGCATGGTCAACCCCCTCAAACCCAGTCATCGAGGCAACGACGGCATGGCGAATCCAATCAAAATTTTCGAAATCACCCTTCTCATATTTCAAAATCTTGTTCAGCTGATTTTCAAGTTCAGCCGGTGTGTTGACAGATATTCTTGAGATCAGGGCGTCTCCAATCAAGTCGTCGCCTTCCAGTAGAGTGTAGCTGGGATCTGAAGGATATCCTGCTAGCATAACACTGGGGACATCATCGATATCTCCCACAAGAACAATATAAGTGAGGCTTTCATGATCATATTTTTCCTGAAGCTTCCGTTGTATCGTTTCAGCACCTTTTTCAGCGGATAGAATATCCAGTTCGACATCGAGCCCTCTTTTGATCTTCCAATTGATATATTTATCCAAAACTTTCGTATATTTCGAAGTCGTAATGATGAGCATCTTGTTTCCGGCCAAAGAATGGTCGGCATCGGAAGCGTCGAGAGGATGCAGGAAAAATCCTAGTACAAGTATTAAAAATAGACATTTTTGCTGCTTCATAGGCAAAAATACTCCTTTTTTCCGGTGTTGCCCATTTTAGAGCAAAAAACATGCCATTATTGCCTCAGGGGATTTTCGAATGTTTATTGAACACGATATGTCCACTCTCGTACAACTTATGTACAAATCTGAACGGAATAAAATTTTCCCTAATCGTCTTATAACTAACCTTTCACTTCGCAGCAAAATTCTTCATGAGAATAGATTTAAAATCACAACGTCCTTATATATAATGAGGAGGGAGAAAATGATGAAATTAAAGATAATTTTGGAACCTAGTGCTGATGGAGGATATTCAGTCACTGTCCCTTCTTTACCCGGCTGTATCAGTGAAGGCGATACAAGGCAGAAGGCACTTCAAATCATTATCTTGAATGGAAATACCTCTTCCCTACCCTCATTTTCAAGAGCTTCTGGCTTGCCTATTCCTTTGCAGGGCTCTCTGTGGATTTCCTTTATCATTTCTGCGTGTAGCATATTGATAAAATGACTATCTCTGTAGCGGCAATATTTGATGAAGCAACAAATAAGGATATTTTTTTGCATAAGATTTTTCATACAGCGCACTATTCAATGTGTTGAAAAAATTCCTTAAATTCATTATGAATTCTCCTGCCATTGATTTATCTTTTTTTTGTATTGCATTATCCTATCAATATAAATATGGGATTTCAAACCTTCTGGTCTCCCGACACACAGACATGTCTCCCCTACTCTCGATATTGAAGGAACAGATGTCGAAAATGGCTTGACACCTTAGAAAAGGCTATTATAATAGCCATATAGGAGAAGAAATCATGAAAGTGGCAAATACGGTTGACTTAAAAAATAAGACAAACAAACTTCTGGCTGAGGTGATGAAAGGGAACCCTCTAATCATCACATACAGAGGAAAACCGGCCGCCTCTATGCTTCCTCTCACCGAACACGACCTGGAAGATTTTATCATCGAGCATAGCCCTTCTATCAGAAAAAAAATTAAACAGGCTGAAGATGACATCAAAAAAGGAAGAGTCATGTCTCTGGATGATTATTTGTCCCGCTCAGAAGAGCAGAATTGAAAAAATTCATCATCCAGCTCACCCATTCAGCTGCAGAGGATCTGGATCGTATCCCTGAAGCCCGGCGCATAAATGTTATCGCTATATTCAAAAAACTCTCTTCCAATCCTTTTGCCTCCGGTCCCAATATCAAAAAACTCAAGGGATTCAAAACGCCCCTTTATAGAATTCGTTCAGGCGATTATAGAGTCCTCTACAGGGTGCAAGAGAAAACCGTCTATATTATGCGTGTGGTCGATCGGAGAGACCTCGATAAAATCATTAAAAGGCTGAAGCTGTAATGGTATTCTTTTATCGATGATATCTAACCTATGGTGCATAAGAATGAGTATCTGGTAAACTGGAAAGCATAGAATGACTGAATATCAAAAAAGAAGGCAAAAAGCCTTTTTGAAAAAACGAAGAAAAGAAAAGGAAAAGAGAAAAAAACAATCCCGCTTTTCTAGCATTAATGAAGATGCCCACAGCGCATACCTTATCAAGAATGCCAAGGACTACCCCCTATTTGAGTGTTTAATTAATACCGATTGGCAAGATAAGGGAATGGCACACATATTTTTATCGCGCAAACAGCCCAACAACAAATTGATTCTCGGCGTTTATCTTGTCGATATATTCTGTCTTGGCTTAAAAAATACATTTTGCAATGCCAATCTGTCCATGGAGGAATATCAAAAGCTGAAACTTTCATTACTCGAAGAAACAGCTATAAGTTCCTATTCGCCGGGAAAAGCTTGTAGGGTTATCAACGGCGCAATCGAATATGCAAAAAGAATTGGTTTTAAGCCTCAAAAGGATTTTGATTTATCAAAATACGTTCTTGAGGGATTGCCGGATACAGATCATGATTTCCAACTAAAATTTGGGAGAGAAGGCAAACCTTTCTACATAGCTGGCCCTGATGACGACTTAAAGACCATCATAGAGACCTTAAGAAAAAATGTTGGAGAAGACAACTTTCATTTCATCGCTCCATTGCTTTAAACATATCATGCCATGTTACGGGCTGTGGTGGAGACTGTCCCAGCTGTTTCCAAAGAGAGTATTGTGACTTTATAAATGAGGTTTGGACTCATGAAAAGATGGAAGCAGAATTGAGGCGACGCTGTGAGCATGCCGCCGGCCTTAAGCATCTATAGAAGCATAGCTATTAAATCATACAAGTAAGACTGCAGTACTTATCGCCCTTTTGGAGAATTCAGAAAGGAACGGAGAGTATGAGTTATATCTTTTCATTTGTGCGGAGTCAATGTAGAATGAGTTACAAAAAATGAATAAAAATACATCGAAATCTAATCTGGAAAAGAATTACGGCGAATACCTTGGCGATGACGATGAAAAGAATGGTTTTGATTCAGAAGAGGATGACATTGATGAAGAAATCGATTTGGAAGATGATTTAATTCCGAATGGGAATGAAACCCATCGAGAGGAAATCATCGGCCCGCATACCCGGACGATCGAAATCGAGCATGTAATAGGCGAACAGACCTTAATCCAAAGCTTATCCGTTCCACGACGGCGGCCGTGCAAAAAAGTCTATCAATTCAAGCTCACTCTTCTCGGCACCGATCCGTCAGTCTGGAGAAGAATCCAGGTCCCTGAAAGCTATACGTTCTATGATCTCCACGTGGCCATACAGGATGTCATGGCGTGGATGGATTATCATCTCCATCATTTCGAAATCCCTATCAAAGGACAAAAAAGAACCAGAGTACATATTGAATGTCCCTGGTTCACGCCCTGGGAAATGGAAGACGATTGCCTCATCACAACCGAAGTACCCATCAAAGAGTATCTCAAGAATTCCTCTGACTGGGCTATCTACCGCTACGACTATGGCGACGGCTGGGAGATCAATGCCATCCTAGAGAAAATCCTTCCTAAAAGAAAGAACATAGCTTATCCTGTTTGTATTGACGGAGAACTCGCCGCACCTCCAGAGGATTGTGGCGGAATTCCCGGCTACTATCAATGCATCAAGACCTTTGAAGCCGCAGATGACTTGGATAGACTTCCTGATACAGAAGAGAAGGAGGAGTTTGTGGAGCATCTTGTCTGGCTCAGTGGTTGGAATCCCTATCTATTAAATCTCCAAAAAATTGATTTTGAAAGCCCTAGAGATCGCTTCAAGAAGGCTCTAAAATAATAAGAAGACTAACTATAGCGAAATTACAGATGTTCCCATTGGAGTTACCCGATGTCCATTTCCTTTTTGAAGCACAAACTTATCGATCCTAATCAACCGGCCCGGCGTTTGTGGAAAATTCCCTAATGGCAATTCCTGTGCTATTGAAGGATTTCGGTTTAGAGCCATTCGATTTCTATGAGGTTTTCAATTTTCCTAAAATCCGGATCTCCCGTTACCAAGCACGCGTTTTCTTTCTTCGCTGTCATAGCAGCGAAGCAATCGGCATAAGATATTGCGAATTCAGCTTTGATTTTTGCAGCTTCAATAACTTCTTGAATTGAGTTCTCTACCCTCTGAATCGGTAAGCTAGGAAGAATAATCTGACTGAAGAAATCTGCTGCATCTGTCCCCCTTTCTCTGACAAGAATATAATAAACCTCCCCAACGTTTATATCATTGATGAATATTTGTGGGTCTTTCTCTGAAAGAAGATTCTTGACTTTGTCGAAACGTGCTTCTTGTTTAAGATAAGCCAGTAGAGCGAATGAATCAAAAACTCTTTTTATCTTCATGGAGGGCATCTCTTTTTCTATCTTTTAAAAGCGCTTTCGTCAGTGAAGATCCATTCTTGAAAATCCCGCAATAGAATTCAACTGAATTCTCAGGTAAAGGATGAATTTCAACGTGGCCGTCGACAGCCTTTACCATAACCTTTGTCCCGGTGTTGATTCCGACTCTGTCTCTTACTTCTTTAGGTATCACTACCTGCCCCTTAGAGGAAGTGGTCACGATTGACATTGGGTAAGACCTCCTTAATTATGTCTAACGAATTAAAATAAGTTTAACCCAAATCATAAGTTATTGTCAAGTTATTATTGTAAAACCATGATATATGTCATACTACTAAATAGATTTGTGTTTACAATAGAAGAGTCTTCATTTTCGTCGAGCTGTATCAATGCCTTATGACGAAGGAATTTTGCTGTTTTTCTCACTGCCCTATTCCACAAAATTTCCTTTGGATATCTTTCCAAGATGGAAAGCCTTGATAGCAAAAAGAGATAATCTGCGATTTGATTTCTAGTTTCGTGTGGGAAAATATCTAATGAGAAGAGATCTAGAGTTTTGGCAAAAATACACACGCTGTTAGGTTTTGAATACCGCTAGATCTACCTCCTCCCCTGCCCTCATATTCAACAGGTTCCTGTGGAAGTTGTGATACTTCCAACATTATGCTTGACAATAGTATCAATAATGATATCATATAAATGAATGCGATTAAAAACATCCTCTTAAGGATGAATCGAAAACCTAAGAATGTCAGATTCAAAGACCTATGCAAAGTCTGTGATTATTATTTTGGAGTCAGAAAATGGTATCACAAAGTGATCGATATACATACAGAATTACCTGGTCTGAGGAAGACAAGGAATATGTCGGTCTGTGTGTTGAATTTCCCTGCCTGAGTTGGCTGGCAGAAAGTCCGGAATCAGCTTTGAAAGGAATCAGAAAAGTCGTTGAAGATGTTATAAAAGATATGGTATCCAGCGGAGAATCTCCTCCTGAACCTCTTTCCTGCAGAAAATTCAGCGGCAAATTTATTGTAAGAATTCCACCTGAAGTCCACAGGGGCCTTGCCATTGAAGCCGAAGAAGAAGGGATCAGCCTTAATCGACTTGTAAGTGCAAAACTCAGCCAATAATAAGTCAGCAGCCATAAGGAGATCATGAGTTACGATATCTGGTCGAGATTTGATTTTCTGTGGTGGATAGAGCCTTGCAATTGACTTCAGCGTTTTTCCTGTGATACGGTCATCGAAAGATGTCAGTGGGTGGAAATTGTAGAATAAATGAATAGTTCTGCCATAGAAATATATTGCAAAGATATCGAGAAATGGCCAGAGAGCTGGAAAATTGTTAAACAAGATATTAAATGCGGAAATAAAATTGTCGAATCTGTATTTATTACATTTATAGAATTTATCATAGATAAAGGACTTTCAAGAAAGACGATAAAAAAGCATATTGATAATTTATGGTTATTAGGTGGAGAGATAATTGACAGAGTAAATCGTGATGAAGAACTTAGGAAATTGGAACCAAAATTGTTAGTACAAAAATTCATTGATGATGAAGGTGGCCCTTATTCAAGGCATATTGACACGGAAGCAGAAATAAAATCTTTTGATTCGACTTGTAAAAAGTTATTTAAATTTATGAAAATACAACTTAGAAGTGTTTAGGTTTACGAAGACTATTGAAGGTCGCAAAAGGCTCGCTTAGAACTGCAGTTATTTACTATGAGCAAAAGCCATTTGATTTAAGTTCAATTGTTCCATCCTGAACTTAATCGCTTCGATAGCATCAGGCATATCTACGGGATATTTTTTATCTTCGTATAGTTCGATAAGGGTTATTAGAAGCTCTAGTTCGTCCCCTTCAGGCGTATTTGGTGCGGCATCCATTAGCTCATCAATGCGAGATAGTGCTATTTGATAGTCTTCCTCAGTTTTGATTATTTTAATATTCATCATGTTTCCTCATCCTTTAATATAAAAAGAGTCAAGTGTCGTCGTCCTCATCCGGCACGGGAGTAACAGCCCAGACTGGATAAGGAGCCGCGCTGCCCTTGACCGCATGCCAAAGGATGCGGTTCAGGGTGTCTTCCGGACAGGCGTCAATTTGCCGGAAGTTCAGGCGCGTGGAAATGTGGGCATTCCGGCGGAGGAGGGTGTCCGCTATATCCTTTGTATTCGGGTTCATCTGGTCGAGTGGTATTTGATTGGGCACAGCCTCGAATGGCGTGAAATCCGGTGTGGCCGTGAAGCAGTCGAACATCGGTGTGGCCGTGGCGTCGAATTGGTTCATCGGGGGAAGGCCGAGGATCTGCTCGATGGTGCGGAGGAGGCTTGTCGTATTGTACTGGGTGCTGACGACAGCGCCGCGCTTGGTGTAGGGGCTGATGCAGTAGGCCGTGGTGCGGTACCCGCTCACGTGGTCGAATCCGTTCTGCGGATCGTCCTCGATGCCGAAGATGACCGTTTCTTTCCAGAAGCGGCTGTGGCTGAAAGCTTCGACGATACGGCCGAAAGCCAGGTCATTGTCGGCGACACAGGCGGATGGTGTCGGCGATCCGGGCCGGGTCCCGCTGGTGTGGTCGATGGGCAAACATATCAGGATGAGCTGAGGCATCTGTCCTACTTGCTCCCAGGAGGCGATCTGGTTTGCGATGTAACGTGCCCTCCAGACATCTGGCACTTCCATGATCCAACCCACTGTGTCTGTGGCGGTGAAAGGACGGATGGTCTCGATCGTGGGTTCGGATCCGATGATCACTTCTCCTTTACCGTGAAGATACTCCTCCCAGAAATCCTTCCACTCGGGCGCTCCTTCTCGGTTCAGGTCTTTCCAGCGGCATTCAGGCTGAGCGAACTCCCCGAAGTTCCAGATCGAGATTTTGTTCCGGAGGGCATTGTCCCAGATAAATCCGCTGGGCGCGTAGGCCAGGGCATCGGCATCGTCCGGCCCCATGCCGTCCGGATAGCTGCGGGGCCACCCGGCAAAGGACTTTTCTAGATAATCGGTCCCGAAAGCGGTGGTCGACCACTGGTGGCCATCGGCACTCAAGATGCCGCAGCAGTAAGTGTTGTCGAGGAGGACGAATTCCCGCACTATTTTGTGCTGATTGGGAGTCACCTGCTCTCCGAAAAGGCAAAGGGCAGGGTCGCCGTTTCCTTCCGGGACATCGCCCAGAACCTGGTCATAGGTTCGGTTTTCCTTGATGATGTAGACGACATGCTTGAACAGGCTGGGCTCTCCGATGCGCTCAGGAACCGGCCGGGGTGGTTGGCCCGGTCGTGGCTCCTCTAATGATTGGGCTATACGTTCGCGATGATAGTTTTCGTAGACGGCTTCGGTGAACCGCTGCAGCTCTGTCTGGTCTGGGACCGGAATGAGGGATACCGAGCCGTGATAATGGTGGGTGTTGAACCCTTCTCCGCCGGTTTCCCTGTACTGTTTCGGTTCGACGGGGAGGCCTTTGATGTTGGCGACGCACAAGGTTTGGGTTTCAGGATTAAAAGAGATTGCCCCCGGAAACCATCCGACCGGGATGAGCCCGAGGAGAGCCGACTCGCGGTCTCCGGGATCGAATCGAACCACAGCGATGGCATTCTGTGTGCCGTTGGCCACATAGAGCTGCTTTCCATCTGGCGAAAAACAGAGGGCATTGGGCGATGCGCCGAAGAGGTCTGCCGGGCTGGCCTTGACCCAGATCGTCTCGACAACAGCATCTAATTCGGTATCGATGACGCTGAGGTTGTCGCTGGCTGCATTGGCGCAGACAATGTAATGTCTATCTGGTGAGACGGCAAGTGCTGAGGAGTGGAGATGAACGAGGATTTCTTTTTTGGTTCCTGAGGCAAGATCGATAACGCTCACCGAGCCTTCGTTGGCGATGTGTTTGACGGGGTCGATCTTGACGGCAGTGCCTCGTCCGGCCGGGCCGGTGAGATCTCCGGGTTTTGGCCGGCGGCCGCCCCAGTTGCTGACATAGGCCTTGCCATCCAGGAGCCGCACATCGAATGGGGCAACGCCCACGTCGTATGTCCGGATAACTTGGCCGGTTTTGAGTTCAATCGCCAGGAGCTGGTTGGAAAGGTTGCCGCAGACATAGAGAGTTTGTCCGTTTGCAGAAAGAGCCAGTCCGGCCGGGATCTCATTTTCACGGCGGGGAGTATGGGCCGGAGGCAGAGGAATTGAATGGGAGGGGAACACTTCCCCGTCCGGCAGGACGGTGAAGACCTTGATGCTGCCGTTGACATTGCTGAGATAGATGCGGCTTCCGTCGGGTGAAAAAACGAGGCCGGTGTAGCTCAGCTGGCCCCTTGGGTCGGGTTCGAGGATGTTGGCTGAAGGAGATTCGGACGGTGGTTCGTTTTGCTCCTCCGCTGGAAGCGCAACACGCTGGCCGATTGTGCCGAGTGCAGGATCGATGATGACAAGCTCATGTGTTTTTCCTGAGGCCGCGAGGAGCTGGTTGTTAGGGGAGAGCGCAAGGGCCTGGGGTCGGAGCCCGGGCAGGGGGATCTGGGTGCCGGCC
>Ga0307379_10006583_pt1 | contig 15941 bp, 10 predicted proteins | sample UN2MG_FD_202237 | JGI IMG/M metagenome (GOLD analysis project Ga0307379, IMG submission 202237) | Soil microbial communities from Risofladan, Vaasa, Finland - UN-2 | ecosystem: Environmental > Terrestrial > Soil > Coastal area > Acid sulfate soil | place: Finland: Risofladan, Vaasa | collected... | reverse complement strand
CGGGGAGCTGTTCAGCAGCAGGCCGTGAATGAAACCCAATTGGTAGGCGCCCTTCAGCAGCTTTTAGGCGTCGTTGAGAACTATCCCCAGCTCAAAGCCGACCGGAATTTCATGGAACTGCAAAAGGAGCTGGTCAATACCGAGGATCGCATCCAGGCCGCCCGCCGTTTCTTCAACGGGAACGTGCGCGACTATCGCAACAAGTGTGAAACCTTCCCGAGCAGTATCGTCGCCGGTGCGTTCGGCTTTCAGCGGGAGGATTACTTCCAGGTGAGCCCATCCGTCCGTGAGGTACCGGACGCGGATTTTGGTTAATCATGCAACTGCCTTTTTACAGCCTGGGCATGGATTAGCTCGAATACGGCCTTTATGAATTCGCCGTCCAGGTCGAGCTGCCCGGCTTTGGCTATATGGTCCTTAAGAAGGTTCTCCCACCGGTTAATCTGAAGCACGGAAATATTGTGCTGCTGCTTGAGTTTGCCTATCTCCTCGACCCACCTGAACCTCTCGGCCAGGTTCTGTATGATTTGCGAATCCACGTGACTGATCTCGGTGCGCAGACGGGCTATCTTTGCCTTTACCTGTTTGTCGGTTATTGTTGTGTTTCGCGCCCTGAGCCTGTCGAGCAAATCGATCAAAACTTTGGGCGTAATCTGCTGCTTCGAATCGCTCAACGCGCGGTCGGGATCGATATGAGTCTCTATCATGAGACCCTCGATACCCAAATCCAGCGCCGTCTGGGAGATCGGTTCAATAAAATCCCGGCTGCCGCCTATGTGGCTCGGGTCGCAAATAATCGGCAGGTTCGGGAGAAGTCTTTTCAACTCGATAGGAATCCGCCAGTTCGGACTGTTGCGGTATTCCATCTCAACGAAAGTCGAAAAGCCCCGGTGTATGGCGGCGAGTTTTTTTATGCCTGCCTGATACAGCCTTTCGATCGCCCCCAGCCAAAGGCCAAGCTCCGCATTGATGGGATTCTTCACAAGAACCGGCACATCAACCCCTTTCAGGGCGTCGGCTATCTCCTGCACCATGAACGGATTTACCGTCGTCCTGGCCCCGATCCAGAGAATATCAACGTCATTATCGAGACAAAGTTCGATGTGGCGCGCGTTTGCCACTTCGGTCGTGGTCAGCAGAGAAGTCTCGGCCTTAACCGCCTTGAGCCACTTCAGGCCGACTTTGCCGACACCTTCGAAGCTGTTCGGGCGCGTACGGGGTTTCCAAAGCCCGGCACGAAAAACCTTCACGTGGGGACACTTCGCCAGCTCTCGCGCCGTTGAAAGAACCTGCTGTTCGGACTCGGCACTGCAAGGCCCCGCAATCACCCAGGGAATCTTGTCGAATTTCAACCACGTCGAGATTTCCGGCAAATTTCGACTCAATTTCTTAAGGTTATCCGGCATTGATATAGAAGACCTCTAAACAAAAACTATTTTCTCTGTTTCCAAAAGTAACGTTTCACAAATAAAGCAATCATTCCAAACATCCTGCACATCGATTATAACCTAAAGCACGCAGTAATTCAATAGCGCCAGACTTGTACTGTAGAAAACATCGGGTCCGGCTTTGTCATTGCGAGCGCAGCGAAGCAATCTCAAACACAACGATGGTTTTTCCACTAATAACGCAAGAGATTGCCACGCCCCTTCGGGCCTCGCAATGACAGATTGTGAAGGTTTTATACAAAGCATGCCAGACTGTGACTGTTCGGATGACTTTAAGCGGCTATTACTGCGATATCGGCAAAAGTCACGTCAGGACGGTTGCAATATGGAGATATTATTGGTATTTTGGAAGATTGTTACTAAGGGCACTGCTTTGTGTGCAGTCTCGATTAAGAAGGACGGTTGAAATATTTTTATTCCCCCATATTTAGGAGATCGTTATGAAACGCTGTAGACTGTTGATTCTGGTTGTATGTACCGCTTTGATAGGTTTTAACGGACTGCTGGTGTATTCCGGCGAGCAAAACAAAAAGAGCGCTGAATTTCGCAATGAGTTTATCAAGAACTTCCAGCGTACAGGGCTGAACACTACGGCCGGCGATGCCATGATGCTGCGAATTCTGGTCGAAAGTTCAGGGGCCAAACGCGGGATCGAAATCGGATCGGCCAGCGGCTTCGGGGCCGTCAATATGGGAATTGCTTTCGAGAGGACCGGCGGCCATCTTTACACGCTGGAAATCGATCCGAAGAGCGCCAAAGAGTGCCGGAACAATCTGGAGAAGGTCGGCCTGGAAAATATCGTAACCTGCATAGAAGGCGATGCCCTTAAAACACTGCCAAAACTCGAAGGCGAGTTCGACTTCGTTTTCATCGATGCTTTGAAACAGGATTACCTGAAATATCTCAAATTGATCGAACCAAAGCTCAAACCAGGCGCCGTGGTCGTCGGCGACAACGTCGTTCGTTCCGCCAGGGCGATGAAGGATTTTCTGGATTATATCCAAAACAGCCCGGACTACGACACGACCACTATCCGGGCCTCTATGGATAAAAACGACGGCATGACGATAAGCTATAAAATCAGGTAATCTGCTCCCCGGCAGGTGGCCCTTCGACTCCGCTAAGGCTGAAGAAAGGGCATTCTTCATGCCGAGCGAAGACGAGGCATCGCCGGGAATCAGAATATCTTTCTGTAAATATGGCAGTAGGGCGTCTCGCCGTTGTTTTTGTAATAGTCCTGATGGTGGTTTTCCGCAGGCCAGAATTTCCCTGCCGGCGTGACTTCGGTCTTAACGTCGAAACTTTTTTCTTTGAGCGTCTCGATTAGTTTCTCTGCGGCGTCCTTCTGCTGTTCATCAAGGTAGAAAATGGCCGAGCGATATTGCGTGCCGATGTCAGGCCCCTGGCGATTCAACTGCGCAAAGTCGTGCGTCTCAAAAAAAAGCCTGGCCAGTTTCTCATAGCTTGTCTTTGACGGATCGTAGATTACTTCGACCGCCTCGGCGTGACCTGTCTTGTCCGTGCACACCTGCTTGTAGGTCGGATTGTCAACATTACCGCCGGTGTAGCCGACCGCTGTCGAGATGACACCGGGGGCCTTCTGGAGGTAATACTCCGTACCCCAGAAACAGCCCGAAGCGAAAATCGCCCTTTCGGTTCCGTTTTTTTCCGCCGGAGCAAAATCCATCGAAACCGAGTTCACACAATAGCGGGTATTCTTGGGCGTGTATTCCTCGCCGGTAAAGACATGCCCGAGATGAGCGCCGCAGTTCGTGCAGATGATTTCCGTCCGAACGCCGTCGGCATCCGGCAGTTTCGTTACGGCCTGGGCCTTCTGGTCGTCAAAGCTCGGCCAGCCGCACGACGACTCGAATTTGGAGGACGAATCGAATAACACTTCGCCGCAACGCTTGCAGGTATAGGTTCCTTCTTCGAAGTGCTTGTCGTATTTGCCCGTGAAAGGCATTTCGGTCCCTTTATTAACGATCACCCGTTCTTCTTCGGGGGTTAGTTTCTTCTGCATGGTCTTGTCCCCATAAAAAGCAATTTCATCCACGAAAATATCCGCCTCGAATTCTCTGCCCATAGCCGCGACGGCAATGCTTTTCAGAGTCCTGGTATTGAGCGGACTTGCCAGAGAATACGGCTTAAACAGTGTAAACGGAATCTTAATCTCCTGCCACTGTCCATTTGCCGAAAACACCGCCTGGTAGTACTGCCAGGGCAGCCGTGTCCGACCCGTCCGCAGATGGACTGCATACTGCTGGGCGTTGCCCCTGGCGAGCAGCTTAATTCCTGCGAACCGGCGAGCGTCGAAACTCCTGCCTTCGGGATTAAAGCCCGTTCTGGCCTGGATGAAACCGCCGTTATTGGCCAGAGACACCGTGCCGGTCATGTGCATAGACGAACGCTCGTCATCGCTGACAAATTCCATTTTTCCGGATGAGACCCCGCCCATCACCCGGTCGCTTACAAACTGCCAATTGGTGCCGAAACTCTTTTTTGAAGCCACTGAGGAAAAATCGTCGATAAGCATTGTTTTAAGCGGACTTTTCGTCTTTTCTCCTTCTTTATAAGGCTGAACCATACTACCGCCGATCGCAACGGCAACAAAAATAAGTGCAAGCGGCACCCGTCGTGAAACAATTGAGTATTCTGGAAGTTTCATATTCGTACTCTCTGAAATTTCTTAACAAAAGTCTTTGCTCCTTAATACTACCTGTCGAAAGGGTTTGTTTGAACAAAAATGCCGATATTTCACGATCTCCGTCCCTGTCGCAAATCCGTTGCCGGAACCAAACACATCTGATATATTAATGCGTATAAAATTTAACATAGCGAACTGAACGAAAAAACAGGAGGAATAAATGTCCGCTGTTAAACAAAAGAAGAACGCAACACAACTCAATAATTTCAAACTGACGCGACGCAGCTTTTTAGCGGCGGTGGGGACTTGCTCTGCCGGGCTCGCATTTCAGCGGATTTCAAAAGCCGTGGAAAAAGAAGTCCGCCCCAACATTCTTTTTATCATGGTCGACGATCTCGGCAAGGAATGGATTAGCTGCTGCGGCGCCGAGGACATTGAGACGCCGAACATCGATGCGCTGGCGAAAACGGGAATGAGGTTTGAGAATGCTTATTCCATGCCGCAGTGCACGCCCAGCAGGGCGACGCTGCTGACCGGGCAATACCCCTGGCGCACCGGATGGGTCAATCATTGGGACGTGCCGCGCTGGGGCGTGGGATATTTCGACTGGAAGCTCAGGCGGAACATGACGTTTGCCAACATTCTGAAAACCGCCGGATATGCCACAGCGGCGGTCGGCAAATGGCAGATAAATGATTTCCGCGTCACGCCGGATGCGATGAAAAAGCACGGCTTCGACGATTGGTGCATGTGGACCGGCTATGAAACGGGAAATAAACCCAGCGCGGAACGGTATTGGGACGCTTATATCAATACGCCGCAGGATGGCAGTAAAACCTGCGCCGGCAAATTCGGCCCGGACGTTTACACCGACTACCTGATCCGCTTCATAACAGAGCATAAGAATCAACCCATGATGCTTTACTTTCCGATGGCGTTGACCCACGGCCCTTTGACGACAACGCCGGCCGAGCCCGACGTCGAGACGTCGCTTGAAAAACACAAGGCCATGGTCCATTACACCGACCTGCTTGTCGGCAGGCTTTGTAAGGCTCTGGATGAGCTTCGGATCCGCAACTGTACCATTATCATCTTCACAACGGACAACGGCTCCGGCGGCAAATTTGCCGGTACGCTTAACGGCCGGAAAATCCGCGGCGGAAAAGCTAAAAAAACCGAGAACGGTGTCTGCGCCCCGTTTATCGTCAACTGCCCCGGGCTTGTGCCGCAGGGAGTTGTCACCGATGCGCTGACCGACTTCACGGACCTGCTGCCGACATTTGCCGAACTTAGCGGCGCCGAGGTCCCCGGGGACCTGAAGATCGACGGTGTATCCATCGCTCCGCTTCTGCTCGGGAAAGCCAAAGATTCCCGCCGTCAATGGATTATGGCCCTGGGGCACGGAGAGGCCAGGCTTGACGAGAAAGGTGTGCGAGGGCAGGTCGATTACACCGAACGGGTCATTCGCGACAAACGGTACAAAGTGTGGGTGAACGAGCAGCGGAAAATCACGCAGCTTTACGACTTGCAAACTGATCCTTTGGAGCAGAAGAACCTGATCGAAAGCGCAAAGTCCGAACATTTAGCTGCGATTGAGAAGTTTCAAGCCGTCGTCGATACCATGCCCGAAAAGGATGCACGGCCCGGATACACGCCGCGTAAAGCCAATCCGTGGGGAAAAAAATTGCCGGGTAAGATATGAGAAAATTAATAGACCACTGCCACAGGAGGTTTGACGAACCATGAGAAAAGAATTGGGATTAGCACTTGTTTTGCTGGTGATAACAGTCGCCGCCGCGCCCGGAGCTGAGTTCTTTGTCTCGCCGGATGGCGGCGATGCCAATCCCGGGACGATGGCCCAACCTTTTGCCACAATTCAGCAGGCTCAGAAAGCCGTTCGTAACGCAGCCGGCACCGAGCCGGTCACCGTCAATTTACGCGGGGGGACATACTACCTGGCCGAGCCGGTCGTTTTTACTCCGGAGGATTCGGGAACGCAGGACAACCCCGTCGTTTACAGGGCTTACGAAAAAGAACAGGTCAGAGTAAGCGGCGGCCGGCGATTGCCGCTTCAATGGCAAGAGTACAAAGCCGGCATCCAAATGGCAAAAATCGACAGGCCGATTATCAATTCGAATTCCTTCGATCAGCTCTTCGTCAACGGGCAGCGCCAGCAGATGGCGCGCTTTCCCAATCGCAATCCGGATGCTTACGTATTCGACGGCGTGACTTCCTACGAGAATCTTTGCCGGCGCGCGGAGGACTGGAAGAACCCGCAGACCGGCTTCATGCACGCGATCCATATACACCGCTGGGGGAGCATCCACTACAGGATTACCGGTTTCGACCGCGGCAATGGCACGCTCAACCTTGAAGGCGGCCTGCAGCAGAATCGCACGGCGGATTTTCACAAAGGGCAGGTCATGGCCGAAAATATCTTCGAGGAGCTGGATGACCCGGGCGAATGGTATCTTGATCGCGAGAAGGCCGTGCTGTACTTCTATCCGCCGCCGGGCGTGGACATGCGGACTGCCGTCGTCGAAACCGCCGGCCTGGAAGAACTCTTTTTGTTCCGCGGTTCATCCGAGCGGCCGGTCAGGCATATCAGTCTCGAAGGCATCGAGCTTATCCACACGGCACGAACGTTTCTCGGCAAATACGAGCCCCTCTTGCGCGGTGACTGGTCGATCTGCCGACTGGCCGCCGTGCGGATGATAGGCGCTGAGGATTGCTCGATTCGCGACTGCTTCTTCAACCAGCCCGGCGGCAATGGCGTATTCTTCGACGGGTACAACCGCCGCTGCCAGGTTAGCGGGTCGCGCTTCCACAAGCTGGGCGAAAGCGCCGTATGCGCGGTCGGCAGCTACCGGGCCGTCCGAAGCGGGGCCATAAGCTACGACAATAACTGGCCTGAGGATGACTTTGACACGAAGCCCGGCCCGAAGAGCCCGGACTATCCGAAAGACTGCCGGGTTCACGATTGCCTCATCTATAATATCGGCCGCGTCGGCAAACAAACGGCCGGCGTTTTCATCTCGATGTCCGAAGATGTCACCGTAAGTCACTGCACAATCTTCAGCGTTCCGCGCTCCGGCATTACTGTGAACGACGGCTGCTGGGGCGGGCACGTGATAGAATTCAACGATGTCTTCGATACAGTCATCGAAACCGGCGACCACGGCCCCTTCAATTCATGGGGGCGCGACCGCTACTGGAAAACGCCGCACCACAGCGAAAAACCTTTTCACGATCCGCAGGACAGCAGGGGACAGAAACTTGCGAAAAAACGCGCCCGGCTGGACAACTATAAAACCACCATCATTCGCAATAACCGTTTCTGGCACGCCGGGGGACATTCATGGGGCATCGACCTGGACGACGGCTCGACGAACTACTATATCTATAACAATCTGACGCTGGGCTGCGGGCTGAAGCTTCGCGAGGGATTCTTTCGCCGAATCGAGAACAACATTTTCCTCGATTCGATCAATGTCCACGTCTGCTTCGACGACAAAGGCGACATCTTCAAGAACAACATCGTTGTTCTAAGCGAGGGCCGTGCCGCGTATGTGGGAATCCGGGCCAAACCGCTCGACGTCGCGGATTGGGATTACAATCTGTATTGGGCGGGTGACGGGGCTCCTGTAAAATTCGTTCCGGGCTCGGTGGATCCGAAGCTTGAGGGCGTCCGCCAGATGAACCTGCAGCAGTGGCAGGCCGCCGGACTGGATGCTCATTCCATCGAGGCCGATCCGATGTTCGTCGATCCCGAATCGCTCGATTTCCAGGTTAAGCCCGATTCGCCCGCCCGGATGCTCGGTTTCAAAAACTTCCCTATGGATAGATTCGGTGTTATCACGCCAGAGCTGAAAAAGCTCGCCGACGAGGGACACCGCAAATGTAACGGCTACTTGCACCCGGAGATTCTCGAACGCCGCAGGAATACGGGCGAATAAGCTCCTTAAAACGCTGCCGCCTAATCTACGAACATAACTTCCTGGATTGTCAAAGTTTTCGCCGGACCCGATTTGTCGCTACATCAGTTTGGTCTTGCCGGGCATCGATACCGGCCGGACGGGCAGATCGCCGAGCTCGTATTTCTCCGGCGATAAGTCGAGCTTCGAGGCCTTCATGGCCCAGTCCCATTTCAGCGCCCTGCCCGTATATGCGCTTAGCCGGCCCAGGATGACGGTCATCGTGCTCTCGGCAAGCCGCTTGCACTCGTTGATGGGTTTGCCTTCGCGGATGCTCCTGATCAGGTTCGCACACTGGGCCACTTCGCCGCTGTGAATCTCGTCTTCGTATTTGAAGATTTTGTTGCCCTTGACATCTTCGATATATCCTTCGCCCCGGTTGGTACAGATCGCACCCTTGGTGCAGAGGACGCGCTCGCCGATGCGAGGCGTGGAGCCCTTGATCTGAGAGCACATACTCATCACGCGGATGCCGTTGGCATATTCGTACTCGACGGTGAAATGGTCATAGATGTTGCCGAATTCCGGGCCGGTCCGGCATTGCCTGCCGCCCATGCCCAGGCACTGCACCGGGGGCGAGCCGATGGCCCAGTTGATAACATCCATATTGTGCAGATGCTGCTCGACGATATGGTCGCCCGACAGCCAGACAAAGTACGGCCAGCATCGAATCTGCCATTCCATGTCGGACCATCCGGGCTGTCTTTCCTGGAAGTGCCACATGGAGTCGCCCCAGTTCCAGTAAGCCTGTCCGCCGACAATGTCACCGAGCCTGCCGTCATGGACGCGTTTGATAAGTTCGAGATACTGCGGCTGCCATCGCTGCTGCGTGCCAACTACAATGGACAGCCTTTTCTGGTCGGCCAGCTCCGCCGAAGCCATTAACGAGCGTACGCCGACCGGGTCCACGGCACCGGGTTTCTCCATGAAGATGTGCTTGCCGGCCTCCAGCGCCGCTTTGACCATGGGCGGCCGAAATCCCGGCGGAGTCGTCAGCAGCACAACATCCACCTCTTTCATCGCCATGATTTTCTTATAAGCATCGAAGCCGAGAAAGCACGTCTCCGGCGTGACTTTGACTTTGTCCGGTACAGCTTTTTTCATCTGGGCAAGAGAGCTGTCGATTTTGTCCTGGAAAATATCCGCCATAGCAATCATTTCCACACCCTCGGCGGAATTCAGGCAATCGATGGCATCTTTCGTTCCACGGTCGCCGCAGCCTATAATAGCCACCCTCATCTTATCCGAGCCAGCCGCGAAAACCCGGCCGCTTCGTGATACCAGAGCCCCTGCCGAAACAACGGCGCCGGCTTTCAATAAATCCCTTCGTGATATCTGCTTTGTCTGGTCTTTCATCTTTCTTTCCTCGATTAGCTATGAATACGTATGTTATTGCAAAAAATCACTGCAACGAGATTATAAGGCGTGAATGTATTTGAAGCAACAGGAACAATAGTCAATAGTAGTTTTCTTAAACCGCGGATTTCGCAGATTACGCGGGAAAAAATAATCAATAGTCAATAATCAATAATCAATTGTTGTCGGCTTCCCACCACAATCGCGGATAGTCCTGGCCTTCGAGAATCCACCAGATATCCTCGGTGCCGTTGGCCGTCTCGCCCACGAAGTCCCATCCGGCATCGAGGAACGTCTTGGCCGTCTGCATCTCGGCCGTGGTCTTACCTGTGCCGCCGGCACTTGTGGTCTGGCCCGATATCTGGGTGTCCCAGAAGCACGCCTCGACCCCAGCGTAGCTCTCTCCTACGAGGCCACCACCGATGTCAGCACAGGTTACTGATCCTGTGCTGTAGCATGTGGTCACATCACCATTCCAATCCTCTGCCACATAGAACCCCGTATTACTGCCCACGAGCCCACCGACGCAAGAGACGCCTGTAGCACTGCCCCGACTGTAGCACTCGGTCACGTACCCGCCGTTCCTGCCCACGAACCCGCCAACGGCCGAGTCGCCGCTCACCCTGCCGTCGCTGTAGGAACAGGCAATATGCCCTGTAAGACTCGGGTTGTCGCCCACCAATCCGCCAACGTTGTAAGTGCCAGAGACCACGGCGGTGCTGAAACACTGCGCAATGGTCCCGGGTATATCTGGTTGACCGTAACGCGAGATCGCATTGTTCCCGACGAGTCCCCCGACATGATCGACGCCCTTGACCGCACCCGTACTGGAGCAGCGAATCACCATGCCGGTGTTCGACCCTGCCAGGGAACCGATATCGTCGCCGCGACCAACGACGTTGACATCCCCCAGTGCCAAGTATCTGACTTCGGCCGGCGCCTCGATCTGGCCGAAGAGTCCCAGATAGTTTCCACCTTGGATGGTCAGATGAGAGATTGTGTGCCCGCCGCCGTCAAACACCCCTGTGAAGACCGGGATCACCGCTTGTCCGAAGACCGGAACGTTCGGCAAGTTCGGGTCCAAGTTGATGTCCGCACAGAGAACGAAGCTTCTGTCCCACAGAATGCTCGCCTTGCCCAACATGATCAACTGTTCAGGGCTATCGATGCGATAGGGGCTCTCCGCTGATCCACTCCCTTCCAGCCAGTCAATTTCGGGTTCGTGAATGATGTCTCCTGGTGTTCCTTCCCAGGCCAATCTCGGGTAGTCGCGTCCGGGATCCAGGACCCAGTTCGGATCGTTTGAAAAGCCGTTGAGGCCGAGCATGTATGGGTCCATCATCTCGGCTGTGGTCAAGCCCACTCCGCCGTCACTTCCCGACTGGCCGGAGGTCTCCATATCCCAGATACCCGCCAGTACCCCCGCCTTCCTGTAGCCCACGTCGCCCACCAAACCGCCAACATCGTCGTTGCCACCAACCACAGCAGTGCTGTAGCAGCGGACTACGATCCCACCGCTCCCGGCTGATCCGACTAATCCCCCGACAGCCTCCTCGCCATTGGCCGCGCCTCTGGCGTAGCAGTCCGTTACTCTACCGGAAGACAACCCCACCAGCCCTCCGACATACGAATCACCGCTGACCGTGCCGGTGCTGTAGCTCGTGCTGATGCTGCCGTACCAGTTGTCGCCTACGAGGCCGCCGATGCTGCTCTCCCCCCGGACAATTCCCGAGCTGTAGCACCGCCGTACATCCCCATTGTTCTGGCCCACCAGCGCGCCTACGTACATGCCGGAGCCAATGACATTGACGTCTACAACGCCCAAATCCGTGACCTGTGCCCCCGACTCTATGCGCCCCAACAAGCCGAGGCGGCTGTGGCCGCGGATTGTCAGATCGGATATCGTTAGGCCATTCCCATCAAACGTGCCGCCCAACAGAGGCATGACCGCCATGCTCCAACGAACACCCGAGAGTACTATTGGTTCGGCCAACCGGTAGTGAGCGTCAGGGTAGTGGTGAATCATCGCCCCGAGTTCCAAAGCAGAGGATATGATATGCGGGTCTTGTCGCGTGCCGCTACCTCTCAGTGAGGGGGGCGTATAACCATTGAAGATTGCCAGGACGGGATAACCGCCACCCTCCGGCATCTGCCAGGCCTCGTGCAGGCCATTTGGGCTCTCCCCGACGAAGTCCCATCCTGCTTCCAAATAGAGTCGAACATCGCGCATCTGTGCGGTGAGTTTGCCATATTCGTCGCTGGAACTCGCTCGCCCTCCCATTCTGGTCGTGCCGCTCGTCTGAACATCCCAAAAGCTGGATGTCACGCTGCTACCGTACTCAGCCCTACCGACCACCCCCCCAATTTCCCCGTCCGTGCCGCCACTGACGGCACCGGTGGCATAGCACTGGGTGACGTCCCGATGGTTATGACCTACAAGACCCCCAACCCGGCTAAAGCGGCCGCTGGCACGGACCGCCCCCGTGCTGTAAGAGATGCTCACCACGCCGCTGTTACTGCCTACCAACCCGCCGGCACCGAAGCTGCCATAGGAGGATCTGACCGCTGCCGTGCTATAGCAGCCCAGCACAATGCCGTTGGAGTTGATAGCCACCAGTCCGCCGACAAATGCCTCACCGTCCACCGCACCGGCACTATAGGAGTGTGTGACACAACCGCCTTCGTTGCCCCCTACCAGCCCGCCGGCCCAAGAACCACTGACGGAGGCGGTGCTGTAGCTGGCGGTCACAGTACCCCCGTTCCCGCCCACCAGCCCGCCGACCTGGGCATAGGCATGAACCTCACCGGTGCAGTAGCAGCGGTTCACATAACCCAAGTTATACCCCGCGAGCGCCCCGACAGGCCCATAGGAGGAATTCGCGTTAACATTCACGACCCCCAGGTCGCTGACCTCAGCCTCAGGTCCCAATCCGCCAAACAACCCTACACTCTTACTGCCCGCGACGACCAGATTGGCAATCTTGTGTTGGTTGCCGCGAAAGACGCCGGCGAAGGGAGTTCCCGCAAACCGCCCCCAAAATGGGGGCTCTATTGGATGGGAACCTGCGCGATCCGGTGCGATGACGGCCTTGTCGAAGACCTTGCGGCCGGGGAGGTTGGGGTTCAGGTCGATGTCGGCGGTCAGGATGAAATGTTTGTCGTAATCTTCGGGACTATCGCCCAGCAGCATCAAGTCCTCTGCCGTAGCGATCTGGTATGGATCGTTAGGCTCTCCTATGCCGCCGCTGTATTTGGCGTATGCAGGTAAGCTTAAAGAGAAGATTGTGATTAATAAAGTGATTGTTCGCATAATTTGTGAATTTCCGGCCTTTGTCATGGTTTTAACCTCCTCTGATCACCTTTTGGGCAACAGAACAAAGCCCTGCATTTCAAATTTCCGACTAACGAACTGCTCCGTCAAGATGCTACCTCTATCGTCACTGATAGGTAGTATACCAAAAGTGGATTGTTTAAATCAAGCGAAAAAAACTCAAACTTTAGGTAAGAGCCCTCAGTTTGAGCTTTTCCGGTCTTGACATGACATTTATTGGCCTAATATAATGGCAAGCGTGATTCGGAGTATTTCCGGGTCAGATTTAGTAAAACTTAACTTGTATATTTCTAAGACAAGGAGTTTATCATGGAGAGAAGGTCATTTCTGAAAGTCGCAGGCGGTGTTACCGGGAGTTTGGCTCTTGGCGTGCAGCCGGCCTTAAGTGCGGATACGTCATCCTCGAAACGAGAAGTCGAAAAGGTAGCCGGGCTGCCGAGGCGGGTGCTCGGGCGGACCGGCGAGAAAGTCTCGATAGTGGGTTTTCCCGGACTGGCCCTTAGCAATTATGAGCAGGACCGCTGTAACAAGGGCATCCGTGACGCCTTTGAGAAGGGCATTAATTACTACGATGTCGCGCCCGCATACGGCAGGGACGGCGACTGCGAGAAAAAGATGGGCATCGGGCTGCAGGCAATCGACCGCAGCAAAATCTTCCTGGCCTGCAAGACGAAGATGCGTGATAAGGAAGGCGCGCAGATGGAGCTGGATCGCTCGCTGATGAGGCTCAAGACCGACCATTTCGATCTGTATCAGATGCACCACATTCGCACGCCGGAAGAGGTGAAACAGGCGCTCGGCCCCGGCGGCGCGATGGAGACCATCCTCAAAGCGAAAGAGCAGGGCAAAATCCGCTTCATCGGTTTTTCCGCCCACACGACCAAAGGTGCGCTCGAGGCCATGAACGGCTTCCGCTTCGATACGGTCATGTTCCCCATCAATTTCGTCGAGATGCTCAAGATAGGATTCGGCAAGGCGGTACTCGAACTCGCCGCCGAAAAAGGAGTTGGTGTTCTGGGTATGAAGGCGCTCTCGAAGGGCCCCTGGCCGCAGGGTGCCGAAAGGACTCGAGAATGGTGGTACCGCGCGACCGAGACTCAGGAAGAAACGAATGCCGCGATTCGATTTACCCTTTCGCAAAAAGGAGTCGCCGCTGGAATACCCCCTTCATTCCTCGACCTTCTCGATCTGGCAATCGAAGCGGGACGAACCTATAAGCCTATCACCGATGCCGAAACGCAGAAGCTACAGGAGACGGCTCAGACGTGCCTGTCCCTTTTCCAGAGGGAAGAAGAGCGTGTCGCACGAGGCGAATCTCTGCATAAGCCGATATACCCCGACAGTCCGTACGAATGTTGCTGTTGCTGAGGCGATGAGTCACACTCAGGCGGCGGCTTCATGAAGCGCTTTATGTCAGGTGAGGCTCCTGGCATTCTTCGGACATGTACTCACGCAGCAGGTCCGCCAGATCGTGCCGGAGTGCTTTGGCCGACTGGCCGGCGGCTTTTGCCGCGGCGGTCGTGAGATGAAAAAGCCGGCACATATCTCGAAAAGATGGTTTCATGAAGCAGAAGGTAACGGTGCCGAGATAAGCACGAAGCAATAGCCGGTCGGCGTTACGCTCGGCGAGCCATATCCGCAGCATGTGTTTGACCGAACCGCTCGGATCTTTTACGAAGCGTGGATAATCGGGATCACGATCATAGACGATTGTGTGCGTACTCGTCCTGATCCATGCTTTTCGCTGCTCAACGTGAAAAAACATAGCGGCCATCTCCGGTACCTCCAATCGGGATATTCCATTTATCCCTGCTCAGCTAAGCGGCTGGGCCTCACTTCCGGAATAATATCGATAAGGCTTCTATGATTATTTTTTAGACTTCTCGCCCATCAGCTCGGCTACCTTGGGTTCGATGGCTTCGGCCCATATCTTGTAGCCCTCTTCGTTCGGGTGCAGATAGTCGGGCATGATCTTCTTTGAAAGAAAGCCGTCTTTCGTCAGGAACTTGTCGTTGATATTCAGGTAGTGAATCATCTTGCCGTCGGCGATCTTCGAAGCCAGCATCGACGCCTTGTCATTTTTTTCGCGCTGTTCCGACGGCTCGGTTCCGCGTGGGAAAATGGCCAGGATGAGTATCTTGGTTTTCGGGCAATCGGCGCGGAGCTTTTTGCAGATGGCGATAATGCCGTCGGCGATTTCCTCGGCGGTGTTGTCGTCGCCGTTGGAGTTATTGGTGCCGATCATAATCACCGCCAGCTTCGGGGATATGCCTTCCAGGTGGCCGTGTTCCAGCCGCCATAATACGTGCTGCGTTCTGTCTCCGCCGAAGCCCATATTGACTGCGTTCCGCGGCTCGTAATATTTATCCCAGCACTTTTTTCCTCCGCCTTCCCAGCCGTGAGTAATCGAATCGCCGATCATGAGCAGATCGACGTTGCCCTGCCTGACCCGCTCGTTGACGGCGTCGTTGCGCACAGTCCACCAGCTATGGCGATGCTCAGACGTTACGGCCGAATTCTGCTTTTCCCCGGCAATCAGGACCTGGCCCGACAGGATCAATACGGTCAGACATACGATTAGAAGTTTGTTTTTCATTCTTTGTTCCCCTTGAATTCAAGTTTCTATTTATCTTGCCCAGCTACGTTGCTGAACTCTACCGTTCATCTAACTATGATTCCGGTCTATGTGCCGGTTTTTTCAGATAATCTTTTCGCTCGCCTTTCGGCCTGTTTATTCTGCTTTGTTTGTCCGGCTTTCTTTTCGATCGTATTGTGCGGACTGTCATCCGCATTATATTTGGGAAGCCACTTCACCAGTTCCTCCTTTATGGGTCCATATTTCGGATCGCCGGCAAGATTCGTCCACTCCATCGGGTCATTCTCGTGATCGTAAAGCTCTTCTACGCCGTCAGCGTATTTTGTATATCGCCATCTCTCCGAGCGGATCGTGTGATTGCCCTTCTGATAAGTCGTAAGTGTCGGGTAGTCCCAACTTTCATCCGGCCTGGCCAGCAGTTCCTTCATACTTCTGCCCGCTATGTTACTTTTTTCGGGCAGCCCGCAGAGGTCGATCAATGTCGGATAAAGATCCATCAGATTTACCACCCGATGGCATCTCTTACCGGCTCTCGTCAAACCGGGCGCCTTGATTATCAAAGGACATCTTGCCGACTCCTCCCAAAGAT
>Ga0307379_10006582_pt1 | contig 15942 bp, 29 predicted proteins | sample UN2MG_FD_202237 | JGI IMG/M metagenome (GOLD analysis project Ga0307379, IMG submission 202237) | Soil microbial communities from Risofladan, Vaasa, Finland - UN-2 | ecosystem: Environmental > Terrestrial > Soil > Coastal area > Acid sulfate soil | place: Finland: Risofladan, Vaasa | collected... | reverse complement strand
TTCACACGGCGACTGACGCGACGCGCCCGCCGTCCCGCCGTCGCGGATGCCGTGTCGCTCGCGTATGTCGCTGTGCGCGTCGGTGTCGGGGCAGGTATATACCGTCACCCGCCCCTCGGCATAAACCGCCACTCCGCTGATCGCCTGACACATTAAACGCCTCCCCTCCCGCACGGCGCGGGCCTGAGTACGAAATCCTCGCCCAAGTCTGTCGCGTACTGCCCCTGGCCGAATCGCGCAATCGGGTCCGGGTGCACGGGCGCGTGAAGCACTTCCCGCGTCTCGGCGCACCCACGTTCAAGCGCGGCGACAAGCGCGATACCGGGCTTGGGGTTCGCATCAGTGAGCGCGAGCTTGTGTCGCGCGGACATGAGCACTCCCCGCGCGGCTTCGAGCAGTTCATCAGCGCTCAAGTCCGTGCCCCACGCTACTATCACCCCCGCCACGTCGCCGGGCACATCGATTGTTCGCGGCATGTTCGCTCCCTCCTGTTTATTACTATGTCGTCTTATTTAGATACTCTTTGAAAAGACACACTGCCCGTCGTCCGATAGCCTTGCGCGTCCCCTTGTTGTCCGCGATTTCACCATTAGCCTCAATAACTACGTCGTCTAACATGGCCTTGACCACTTCGCCGGTACGCTGAATCGTAACCTCGCCGCCTAGTTTGTCTAAGACGTGAACAAGCCGCATCGGAGTCACCCACTCCTCGGCTATCGCTAGGGCTTCGTGTAGAAACTCGGCTTGCTTGAGCGACCTGGGAACGTGAACGCGCTCCGCGAATGCGTCGGCCTTGTGCTTGGCAATGATACGCTCGCCGTTGTTCTTCCGGACTTCAATCAGCGGGCGAAGTACGATACCCTCTCGCGGCTTGCCGTGAATGCCGCGACGCTCGGCCACCTCGGACGGCGCATCGCGCAAGTGATCTAGTGCATCGGAGTCGGTGAGCGTGCAGATGTAGGGGACAAACTCCAGGCCAAGCCTCGTCACCACATCCTCCGCTTGGGGCACCGCCAGCCAACAATCCCCAACCTGGACCTCGAACGCTATGAATCTTTGCTCGGAGCCGTAGGTTTCTTTCATCCCCATGCACTTTCCGCCGTAGCCCTCGCCGTACACGACAATCGGGTCGTGTCCGATCTCCGCAAAGGCCGACAACAGCGCGCCTTGGTCAAAGAGAGCAACAAAGGTCTCGTGCTTGTTGCCGCCTGCGAAGAATTGCAACGCACCGCCCCGGTAGGCGACGTGCGCCGATGTACCGTGAACCTTTTCGAGCGCGTAGCACTCCCTGAATAGAAGTACCGAGTCGTCTTTGTACAGATTTGGAATCTTCGCGTAGCCCATTGCGGTTTCTCCTGTTTCGCGCTAGGCGGCGGGGCCGGAATTGCACCGGCCTTCTCTTTGCTCGGGGAACCCGACCGTAGCGGCTCCCTTGCTCTGTCGTCGTATTTAGGCCCTTGGCCATCGGGCTTTGTGTGCGTGTCACTGTCCACGCCGCCCGCCGCCTTCGCGCTCAGTCCTCGAACACCGTCTGTACATATGACATCACCACCCGCAGTAGGTGGTCGTAATCGCCAGAGGAAGCCTCCTCCGTAAAAGCTTCTACCGCATCGCCGTGCCCTGCTCTTTTGAGGCCCTTGCAAACCGCACCCATGATTGAGAATGCGCTTCCATCTCCCGCTAACAGGTCTACCCTCACGTCGGGATACTTGGGGTCCATATTTCGTCCCTCCTCTTGCGTTGGCGGCGGGGCCGGTCCTGCCCCGGCTGGCCGATCTCTCGGCCCCGATGGATGTCCCGTTTCCTAGTAGGCGTGCCGATGATTCTTCGGGCTTCACGGTCACTTATCCTACCAGCCTCGGTTGCAACCTTGGCATCGTGCGTGTCATCTCGCCACGCCGCCCGCCGCCTTCGCGCTCATGTCCATAACCCCGATTTACCCCGCAAATAACCGGGCCTGCCCCACGCGCCAGTAATCCCGACACGCATCACACGCCCGGTCATATTCCGCATACGTCGTGCGAGCCCGCTTGCGCATTTCGCACAGGCCCGGACGCGCCTCGCGCCAGTCGCGCGGTATGTAGTACCCGCCATTGATCCCGCTTCGCCCGAGCACCGGACGCCCGGCGCGGATACACTCGACGCGCGCGCGTTGCAGACGGCGGCGGTCGAGCCCTGGCACTACTATGCCCAGGCGCTCAACGAGCCGGTCTTGCGTGATCGCATACTCGGGACCGTAGGCTCCGTTCGTAGTGAGATATTGCCAGAGGCGGTGTGCGGTGTCGGAGAGTGTCATTGCGCCGTCCTCCATGCTTGCCACAAATCCCGCAACAGCCGCTTTTCCATGTAGCGTTGCGCCCGCCGGTGGACGTGCATCTTGCTCATCTCGGGATCGCGTCCGTGCTCGTATGCCTTGCGTTCGATATAGAGCGTGCGGTATCCGTCCCTATTTCCCTTGATGAGCGAGTCACCTATCGTCCACATCGCGCTACGGCGGCGGCGCGGTATGCAATGCGCCGTCTCGCCCGCCTTCGTGGTCATTGCGTATTCCGGTTTGGGCGCGAGTCCGAGGCGCTTCCAGACCTTGCCGGGGTTGGCATAGTTGCCCAGGTCGCCCGCTTCCCCGACGATGATTGCAAGCCCGAGAGCGCCGAGCCCGCGAACTGACTCCACCCACGGCCAGACGGGCAGGCCGCTAGAAAGAGCCGACATCTTCCGTTCCGTCTCGGCGCGTTTCTTCGCAACTGGTTCTATTGCCGCTTCGATTAGCGCGACGAACTCGGCCACGCCCGTTGCTACGTCCATCTGCTCGGGCGGTACGGCGTCTTTGAGGATATCTTTGATAAGTTTCGCCGCCGCCCTGTTGATGGCCTCGCGGCTTGCCTCGGCAAGCTCCGTCTGGAACCCGAGCGCCCGGCGGACGAACGCCCGGCGCTGGTTTTCGAGCGCGTTCATCGTGCGGACAAGCTGGACGCGATACGCCTGGAGCTCGCGGAGGGCGGAAATTGCGCCGGGGGCGACACCGCGGTCATGGGTCACATCGGGAACATGGCCGCCTCCGGCGCTTGTATTTGTCGCGGCGGGGACATCGGCCCTTCGGGTATCACTCGACGAGTGGCCCCCGCCGCGTTCGTTTTCGGGGGCGGGCACCATTGTCATGGATTTCAGACCACTACTGGCCCGCGATTTCGCTTTCTTCTTCATTGCGTTACCCCCTTATATTGCACGGGGCGGACATCGTCTTTTTGGGCCTCAAGGCTCTCATGGCCCGCCCCGCTCGTTTCCGGCGTCGCGTGCACCCGCATTCTGGATTTCAAAAGTCCTATGGCTACGCGACGCTTTCGTCATACTCCAATGCCCCTTGCGCCTGCGGCGGAACCGACTCCACCAGCCGCGCTATGTTCTCGATCTCGGGAAGCGAAAGGCTCTCGCCGAGCGTGTCGAGGTCTTCCCTGATTCGCCCGGCAAGCCGTTCGCAAAGAAGCGCCCGCTTGCGGCACCCGTGCTCGATCCCGCGTAGCTTCTTCGCCATGTCGAGCAGTTCGAGCTTGGTGAGCGCCAGAAACTCCTTGCGGTTGTAGGTCCAGCCCGCCAGGACGAGCTTCGCGGGCATCTGCGCCAGCGCGATTGCGTCGAGCCCGCGCGTCGTCGGATTTGGTGTGCGCATAGTCTCCGGCAATTCGCCATGGCCATTGAGCATCGTCCGCATAATCCCCGCCCTGGCATTGCCGTAGAAGCTCCGCGCCCTAGCGATAAGGCCCTCAAGCGCAAGCTCGCGCATGTACGCCGCCGACATTTCGCGGTCCGATGCTATCCGCGCAAGCGCCGCTTCCGCCGCGCGGTACGGGTCCGTCTCTCGCTTGCAGCACTGCTCGATCACGTCGGCTACGGTCTGCACTTGCGGCCCTCCTTTTTTTCGGCGTTAGTTGCCACGGGTGCCTCTTGCCGCTATATTTGCGGCATGGATACTTTCGATTTCCAGGGCGTCACGGTCGAGCCGCCCCATGCGCCAGGGGTACAGCCAGCACTTGGGCGAAGTGCATTCCCGCACCTCGGTGGCGTTGTACCCCATGCACTCGATACAGTGATTCCGAATCGCCACAGACCGACCGGCGCACTCCCCCGGTTCTCGGCGGCGGCGGCAGACTACCCGCGAGAGGGTCAGCCCGTCCCCGTCGCTTGTCGTCAGATTGCGCCCATGCAGAAAATCGGGGGCTGGGGCTTCGCTTCTCGCGGTTTGTGGGTCCAAGGCCGTCCCTCCCGTCGTTCGTGCGTTCACGGCTCAGAAACCCCCGTTTCTAAGCTTGTCGGCTCCCGCCTCAACTGCCTCGGCAACAGAACCGGCCCTGGTCACAAACCGTCGCGTTCTGCCGCCACGAATGTGGCGATTCAGTTCCGGCTGAAAGTGGGTGATCAATTGAGCTTCGGTTTCGGCAAGTTCGCTTTGCGGAACCGGCTTGAAAAAGACCCGATCAAATTCTTTGTTCTTCATATGCTGCCCGACTCTCGCGGGCGGGTAGATAGACTGGCCGATGTAAACCAGTTCGCCGCCTCGACAGAGGAAATAAATGCCGGGCGGAATAACGTCTATCTCCCGCAAATCGGTTATGCCTCGAAGTTCCGGCGGCATCGAAGGCGTACGCGGGCTCATGGGCTAGTCCCCTCCGTTGTCAGCACTTGTTTGCGTCAACACAAGTCTCCCGTCAAAAAGGGGGGCAGGCTCCAGGCCCAACGCCCCGGCCAGCCAATGCACCACGTCAGGTCGAAGGTCGCGCAAGCCCATCTTGAACGCCCGCGAGATCGTGTATTCGCTCTTGCCCGCTTGCGCGGCAAGCTCTCGCTGTGTCCAGCCCAACTCCGCCATGCGCGGAGCCACAAGGTCGCCAAAGGTTTCTATGTCGGTTGTCATGGTCATCGTCACCTCCAATTCATCTATCGTCCAAAGTATAGCACGGACTTTGGGCTTGTCAAGGCAAAAACTCGAAAAGTTTTTCCTTTTGCCCTAAGTCCTTGCGGGCTAGAGGTTTCCGATTTCTTCCAACGCCCGCCTCACGCGCTCGACCATGCCGGTCTCATACCGCAGTCGCGCCGCGCCCTTGATCCGCACCGTGCGACCGGTGGCGACGTTCACGCCGTCCCAGCCCCCGTAACGCGACTCGCCCGTAATGCGCACGTCGGCGAGCTTGCCAGAGACCTTTGCTCGGTAGGTGTGGCCGATTTGAATCTGTGCCTTCTTCACCGCTTGCCCCCTTCCGCTTCCTGCTCTTGGTCCGAACCGTGGATCGCCTCTTGCTCCAAGGCGTCCAGCGCCCGCACGCTCAACCCCCTCGGTATCTGCCTGCCCTGCTCCCATCGGATCACAGAGATACGCCCAACGCCGAGCCGTCGAGCGAATGCGGACTTACTCAAGCCCAGGGCCTCGCGGAGTATGGTGATATGGCCAGCCTCCCATCTCTTGCTCACGACATCGCTCCTTTCCGTAGACCGAAAAGTGAAACGACCGAACACCGGTTTTTATTCTCCTGTCCTCTGTTCTCCTGTCCTGTCCTGTCCTGTAGGCTTGCATCATGTCAGCATCATGCTAACATCATGTCAGCATCATGTCAGCATTTTCACAACCATCGCGCCTAAGTTGCGGCTTACGGCTCGGTTAGCCTACGGCCACTTGCCCCCTTTTGCTTGCCCGGTCCTTGTTGCTCTAAGATATGCCCGAGCGCCCGGTTAGGAGGGCGTAGCTGGCAAGGCTACGCTTGCCCGGGGGCAAGCCGGGCGCGGACGCTCGGGCGTGTTTTGCTAGGCGGCCTCTTGCGCTCGTAACAATGCCTCGATCTCGTCTCCCTCCTCCGCGTCGATCTCGCCCGCCATGATTAGCTCGCGGACGGCCTCTTCCGGCTCCAAGTCCCACGCCCACAGCAACGCCTCCAGTCTGCCAGCGTCCCGAGTGTTCATTCGTCTACCCTCCATATCAGGCCGCAAACTCTACCGCGCCGCCCGTTCGCGCGGATACCGTCAGGCTTTCAAGCAAGTCCAGCGCCCGGCGGTAGCTTCCGCCTGCGCGCCTTGCGAGTCCCGCCGCAACGCCCGCGCCGATTTTGAGCCTTTCGCCCGCCGCGACGCGCGCAACGAGCGCCGCCAGGTTTTCGAGACTTGCGGCCTTGAGCTTTACCGAAAGGAATCGGTCCAGGAACGCTGAGTCAGGGAATCCAAAATGCGCCTGACCCTCTCTCGCCCCGTCACCATTGGCGGGAAACGCTTCGCCGGGCTCGCGGTCGGTGGTGAGCATAAAGAGCGTGTGCGGTTGCGCCCAGTCCGCCAGGGTCTTGATGAACTCGCGGGCCGCCTTCGGCATGGTGTGAGCCTCCTCGATCACAACCGGCTGAATCCCCGAGCGATTGCCGATCCACGCTTGACCCACGCGCCGCTTCTCGAAATCTCGGCACCACTCGGCCGTCACGTCGCGCCCGTTGAGCGTTTCATAATACGGCCCGTGCGCTTCGGCCAGGAGCCTGGCAAGTGTGCTCTTGCCCGTGCCCGTCGGGCCGGAAATCAGTAGCCAGCCGCCGCGCTTGCTCAACTCTCGCACAACCGGCGCAAGGCCGATTGCCTCGTCGGGTGATATCGGCTTGTACTTTTCATACAGCCTCATTGCCTCGCCTCCTAACTCGCTTTGCGCCCTTTCGCCTCTTCGCCCGGCACGCGCCGGGCTACTTTCCGTCCGCCTTTGCGAGCGCGGCGCGGTCATCCGCGTCCAGGGCCGCCGCCAAGTGCGAGCGCAGTTTGCGCGCCTGTGGGGTGTCCAGTAGTTCAGGGCAGAGTGCCGTTGCAACAGAGAGAGCGTTTTTGAGGGCGCACACGCGCTCGATGTAGTGGCAGATGTCCAAGGTCTGCTGATTGTAAGCACTTTTCCAGTCGAATCCGGTCATGTCCTGAGCCTCCTTCTCTTGAGCCCCACAGATTGCGGGGCTAGTCGTCCAGTGTGATGAGCGCGACGCCCGCGCCCTCTAGTGTGTGCTCTGCCTCGATGATAGTACCTTCCATCCGAGAGCCGAGCCAGTGGCCCGCCGTGTAGATTCCTTGTGCGTCTATTGGCGTGCGCGCGCCCTCGGTGCGCTGGAGTATTCGATAGTCCGCTACGAGGTTCCGCAATAGTCGCTGTTCTGGCGTCATTGTTCTACCTCCTGAGCATGGGCCCCAGGGTATCCAGGGCCGCCACGCCCCGGCTCGAAAGCCGGGGGGCGGGGGTCCAGGCTACTCGGGATAAACGCCCAGGGTCGCCGCGAGTTCTTCCGCTTGTTCCGCCGACAGGGAACGCCGCGCACCGTCGAACCAGTCCTGAAACAGATACGCCCCGCCGACGATCTCTTTTTCGTCGTCATAGATGATCTCGAAGTAATCGGCGGGACCGCCCCATGAGAGGCAAACGCGGTAGACCGTATGGCGTTCTACGCTCAGGACCGACTCGGTCGCCTGACGTGCGGCCGCTTCGCGGGCCGCCTCTCGCCAAGCGTCCGCGTCATCGGGGTCGTCAGGCACCTCTCCGCCGTAATCGGCGACATACTCGCGGAGTTGCGCTAGGTCCATTGCCTGAAAGTCCGGGCAAAACTGCGTTAGGCGCGCCCTCATTTGCTCGTCGATCCGCTCTTCACAACTTTTGGTTTCCGCGTCCATTGCTCTAGCCTCCTAATTTGCGCCCTTTCCTCACTTTGCCGCCGGCCGGAACGCCCGGCCGGATTCATGTAACTAGTGCCCTTTCCTCTTGCCTGTCAGCGCCACAGTAGGCGCCCGGGCCCGCCCCTGACGGAGCGGGGCCGGAAGTCTACGGCGTGACGGTTTCGACTGAAGCGAATGCGGCCGATATCTGGCCAGAGGCAAAGCCTAAGTCTTCGAGGATCGTCCGCAGGGCCGCTAGCTCTTCGGCGCCTACCTCGTCGAAGTAGCTTTCGTCCGAGTCGGATTCGATACCCCATAACCCGCCCGACGTGACGGTTTGAACCGTCCAGTATTTCGGGCCGCCTGTTGCGATTTGGGCTTCGGCCCGGACGCCGACACAACTCCAGGTCCGCCCGTAATCCGCAAGGCGTGCCCGATCCTGGTCAATCCATCCTTGGACGGCCGCATGCCCGTGCGTCTTTACGTCGTCGTCCGAGTATCGGCACGAATCTACAACGTGCCCGGAGTCGTCCACGTCCGACGATTCGAGATACGACAGGTCCGGGTTCTCGTCCTCACGCCGCACGATCTTGACCGAATCAATCCGTTTCATTGCCAAGCCCCCTAACTAGTGCCATGTTCGCCTAGACAGCCTAGGCCACCGAGCCGACGCCCGGAGGCGCCGGATCGGAGGTCTACGGTTGAACAACCCAATCGCCTTCTGTGGGCTCGCCGAAGTATTCCTCATCTTCGGGATTGGCCTGTTCGCCGTCCGGCATGGTCAACAGGCACAAGTTGCCATGATCGGACAGGCTCCAGAGGTTCGGCCAGTAGTGCGTTGTGTCCATTTCGGCCCGGAGTTCCGCCAAAGCATCGTCCCATTCTTCGGCCCGGATAGTGTGGCGTCCGCGAAAATCGCCTACTTGCGCAATCGTTACCATTGCCAAGCCCTCCTGACTAGTGCCATGCGAAACGTGCCCTTTACTATATGTATCCTACCACACAGTATCGTCGCAGTCAAGGGCAATAATCCAAAGAATCTTCAAATTCAGGTCTTCGCCCGATATTCGCCTAACCCCCCGAATACAAAGTAGTTAGACACTATCAAGCAAAATAGTTTCTAACCGCCCAGTAGAATTCTCTTGACAAACGCCCAAAAGCGTGCTATACTTTAATGTAGGCTTTACTTTTCGAGTTCGTAAGCTCGCACGCACGAAAGGAGCGATCCGCAATGCGTACTAACGCAACACGCAAGCACGCTCCTAACGCGCTAGTGAGCACACGCACACGCACACGCACGGGTCCAGGGGGTGATGCGCAGGGGGTGGAGCGGTTTGATGGACAAACCACTTTGCCCCGCAAAGCCCAAAACGTGGGCGGGGGTCGCGCAAGGGGGGATGCGGCGTGCAGTAGAGGCGCACACATGCGCACATGTGCGCACATATGCGCGAGTGTGCGCGCAACATGCGGCCCGTGGCCGAGTTACGACGCGCACGCCCGCGTAACGCGCCGCGCACAAGTGACCTCTCCCCCCCCACGCGATGTTGGGATATATCTCACCACCTCACGCAATTTTTTACAGGAAATTCGCGCATGACGGGCGCGTGGAGTTAGCTTGAGCCTGACCGAGAAGGATAGTTTGACGCCTGAGCGTGCGAGGCGGATTATTGAGCGCGGGCGCCCATTGTTTGCGAGCTGGTCACGCGGTGCGCTGGACGTGCATATTCGGATTCTGTGCATTGAGTTGGCTGCCGCGACGGGTGGATTTGAGTATTTGGCGTGGGTGAGCGATTGAGTGGCGCAAGGGGGTGTGCCGTGGTTGACAATGGGCGTGAGTGCGCTACGGATTACGAGGCTCTGCTTCCGGCCGTGCAGCCCTTGTCGCCCGAAGAGATCGAGACGCTGGACGTGGCCGCCGCGCAGCGCAGGATGGCGCAGAACGCCAACGCGCTCATTGAGATCAACGTGGTGCTGATGCGGGCCGAGTACGAGCTGTCGAAGTGGCGGTCGCTGGTGACGCGAGCAAAGGGGCTGAAGAGCACGGTGATTGAGGTGAACCGGGCGCTGAAATCGTTGCTTGTGGGGTGAGGCGATGTCTGACTTTGTGGTGAAGGACGAAGGCGATTACGTGTTTGACCTTGAGGATGCGTGTACTTCTCAGGTGGTTCATATTGTGGGGGCTGACATGCCCGCCGCTTCGGGGGTGTTGCGAGTGCTGAGGCATTTGGTTGAGAAGTGTACGTTGCTTGAGGATGAACTGGCGCGATTGAAAGCGAGGGGGTAGTGATGGCGAAGCGCGGTAGGCCGAAGAAGGGCGTTGCGGAAGAGGCGCGGGAAGTGGTAGACGCGCCCGAGGGGGCGGTAGTGGAGATTGAGAATGACATTGACGCGGTGGCAGAGAAGGTGGCTGAGTTGACGGAGGCGGAGCAGCCCGAGGTCGCGGCTTTTGTGCCCAAGACTGCCGCGCAGATGGTGGACGAGGAATTGGCGGCGGCGACCGAAGATGAACTAGATGCACAGGCACTGCGCGAGCGGGAGGAGGAGGTTACGTGGCTTCTTCCTCACGATCACGTTCCCCTGTGTTACGACGGCGGAAGCGGTGCTCCGATCTACCAGAAGATGCCGGGCCGTCTGCGGCTTCTCTTCTGCCGGGAGTGCGGCGCGGCGTATTGGGAGCGCGAGCCGGGACCGGACATGACATGATCACGTCCGGCGAGATCATCGGCAACATTGGGGTATTTGCGCCGGGGAAGTTGTGCGCACTGAAGAAGTGGGTTGTTCGATGCGCCAACGCGAATACTGGGTGTCTTTCTCATCTGCAATTCTGGGCCGCAGATTACGAGAGCGCAGACGAGATGGTACACGATCATAGATGGATGCTTATTCACGAGCTCGGTTTCGTCTGTCCAAATTGTGCGCTAGGCACGAGTTGGACATGACATGAACGCGCCCGACCCCAAGGGCATCATGGAGTGCGTTCCGCGAGTTCACCCGGACACCGGGCGTTTCGTGTCGCGCCAGGAGCGGCGACTGGCCGCAAGGCGTGTTGAGAAGGAATTGCGCAGGCGCGGCGGAACGCCTGATTGGGCGCGAGCGGCGTTTGAGTGTACGCCACTAGACATATACCGGCGGTCTAAAGGCCGATTGGCGTCGGAGCCCGTTGAAGATGCGGCTCGACCCGGCTCCGCCGGAACTCATTAGGGCCAAGCCGACCGTTGACGATCTCCGGCCGGATGACGGCATGCCGCCGTAACACCCCCTACGGTATGATCTCCGGCGGCTTGGCCTACCTCTAGGAACCCATGTACATGAGTTTTCGCCAGGCGTCGCGGCGGCGGACGGCCTACTTCAAGGCCAAATGCCCGCTGTGGCCGTATAATCTGCAAGACCGAACGTGCATAGACTGCATAGACCTTCTGTCGTGTGCGGGACTTCCGGCGCACCCGAGCGACCACGCGGGCACTATCGTCGATATGGACTACGTTTTCCGCGAGGTGGACGCGGAGGTACACGCTCGCAATCTTGAAGATCACATAATTGAGATGGGCGATGTCGGCAAAGGGTACGAGCGCCCGGACCCCGTGCATTATCACGTTCGACCGGAAGAGGCGGACGAGTGGCTGGATGCGATTCTTGCCGATCTCGAAGACATGGCCGGAATGGGAGTTGATGTCTAGTGGCGCTTCAGAGAACGCTACGACCGCTTGAACCTGTGGACGAAGAGGGTGTAAAGCCCGTACAGAACCGCGACCAGCGCCTTGAGCGCATGCTGAAGGCGCTCGACAGCGATAAGCGCCTGACCGACGTGGACCGCGTGCGGCTCGGTGAAATGCTCATAAGCGCCTACCAGCAGAAGGGCACTCAGCGATTCTCTCGCGCCCTCGACCGCGCCGTCAAGGCATGGGATCGCTTAGTGCTGACTCCCAATACCGCCGTCCAGATCAATCTCGGGGGATTGTCCGACGACGCCCGGCTGGTGGAACTCGGGCGAAGGTGCGGGATGCTGGCGGACCAGGGGGGCGCGGCGAAGCAGATAGAGACGAAGAAGCCCGAGGAGTCCGGCGATGCCGATGGTTGAGGACGCGCCGAAGGAATTGAACGACCTTCTGGAGCGCGTGTATCAGGACGCCCTGAAGACCTACGAGGGCGACAAGGCCAAGGCGTCCGCCGCTGCCTGGGCCGCCGCGAAACAGGCCGGTTGGCATAAGAACAAGCAGGGTGAATGGACGAAATCGTAGGCGGAAATAGCGGAGCCGAAGAGATACGTGCGAGACTCGCCGCGCTCGGCGCTCGCGCCAAGACCGATCTTCTCGACTTCGCGCACTACATCATGGGTTTCGACGAGATCAGGCCGCGAGGCGGATGTCCCTGTCACGGTCAGCCCGGAACGTCGCTTCACGCCGACATAGCCGCCATTCTCGAAAGCCCGAAGCGCAAGACGAAAAGCCTGATACTGTGCCCGCGAGGCCACTTCAAGACCTCGCTTGTAACCGAGGCGTGGACCGTACAGCGCATCGTCGACAACCCCAACATCCGAATCCTGGTGGGCAACGCGACGCTGGACAACGCTCGGGCGTTCCTGGGGGTGATAAAGAAGGCGCTCGCGGGTCAGCTTGCCGGCGGACTCTTCACCGCGTGCTACGGCAGCTTCCAGAGCCCGCAGTGGCGGCAAGATGACATCACGGTCGCGCAGCGCACGGACTTCGGAAAGAAAGAGGCGACCGTCACCGTTACGGCGATGGGCGCTAACGTCGTAAGCCAGCACTACGACCTCATCATCATGGACGACATCGTGTGCCGCGAGAACGTCGGCACGCCCGAGCAGATGAAGAAGGCCGTGACGTGGTACAAGGACGCGCTCGACCTTCTGGACCCCGGCGGCGAGATCGTCGTCATAGGCACGCGCTGGCACGATGCCGACCTCTACGGCTGGATTCTCGGGGGCGGCGACGCCGAAAGCCGCCAGTCGATCAGCGAATGGGAAGTGCTAATCCGGGAGGCGTGCGACGACAACTTCGAGAACGTTCTGTTTCCTCTCCGATTCGACAGGGAGGAGTTAGTTCGCCGGTATATCCAGCAGGGTCCGTACCACTTCAACGCGCAGTATCGCAACAACGCCATGCCTGATTCCGAGCGCGTATTCCCGGCTCCGAAGCGATGGATCGAACTGCCGAAGATCATGAATCAGGTGATGTTCTGCGACCCGAGCGTCGGCAAGGGGCCTGACTCCGACTACACCGCGATAGATGTGGCCGGGATGGACAACTTGGCGAATCTGTACGTGATGGACTACGTGCGCAGGCGAATGGGTCCGTTCGAGATCGTGGACGAGTTGTACCGGGTATACAAGAAGTGGGACGAACTCAACTACCGCCCGCAGGTGGTTGGCATTGAGAAGGTGGGATTCCAGACCTGGCTCGCGGACATCGTGCAGGCGCGAGCGAGGGAGACGGGCGTGTTTCTGCCTATACAGGAAGTGTCCATCGGCCCTACGCAGCGCAAGAGCGAGCGCATTGAGGGGCGGTTACAGCCCCGCGCTATGAACGGGGCGCTCTGGATCGGGCAGGATATGCCCGACATAGAGCAGGAGCTTGCCCGCTGGCCCTTCTGCAAGCACGACGACCTTCTGGACGCCCTGGCGTCGGCGAGTGAACTCCTTTCACCCGCGCCCAAAGCGCCCGTGCATTACAGCGATTACTCGTTTGCGGGGTTCGCGGATCGAAGGCGTCGGGTGCGTGGCGCGAGCGGGTTCATCGGCAATGAGTACGTCGCAGGGAAAATGAGGCTTTACACATGAGCCGCCTCTTTGGGCCGGGCAGCGGAAGCGAGTATGTTTCCGTCAAGGACGGCGAGATCGGGATAGGCGCCGACGCGCCGGGCGACTTCCCCGCGAACGAATGGCCGGGCGGTTCAGAGAGCAACGTGATTCTCAACTTTGTGGCTGGCGACGAGATCACCAATGAGTATGCGATTGACATGGGGGATTACGTCGGCGGAAGGCTTGTAACCGGCGGTGGTCAGCTCTGGTTCGTCGTGCCCGTGTCGAATGAGGCTCCGGTAGATGTGCGAGGTGATTGGGCGGATAACGTCCCGCAAGGCGAAGGACTTAGGCCACCGCGTTGGGACCACGGGCACGAACTGAAGATCGGAGTTGATGGTTCGATAGTTTGGGACGCTGGCGAGGAGCGATACAAGGCGGTGCTTAAGTAATGGCCGTCTGCGCGACATTTCTCTTGATAGCGGGACTGGAGCTGGCCCAGGCGTGGGGAGACGACCTGGCGACGCTGATAGGCCGGATAGACGATTACGCCGGGAATCCGCTTGCGGCCCAGCCTTCCGGCCCCACGGGCGAGATAGCCGAGGGGATGTTCGACAATCTGCGGCAGGCGGCCGACGACCTCGTGACGTGCGGCACGTACAAGAACCCCTCGACCGAGGCGGCGTGGGCTTCATTGTCGGAGTGCATGACATGGATAAGGGCGAACGCCTCCTCTTATTCGGCCTACTTCGCCGACGACGGGCTGGGGGGCCTGACCTGGACGGCGGAAAGCGGCGAGCCGGTGGGCCAGTGGTGGAACGAGATATACGCCGTCCTTACGGAAATGACGTATGTCGGCGTGAACCTGGCCCGGCACCAGGACGCCGGGGCCGATACCACCGTCGGGCACGATGACGCAGGCGTCCATGCGGTGCAGGCGACCGCCGTGGACGACTGTTTCGACGCGCCAGTATGGGGCGAGGCTTCGACTGACCTTGCCGCCGGGCTCTACGGTGTGACGTACTGGATCGCGGGCGGCCTCTACAACATCCGGCACCATGCGGCGTCGAACACGACAGTCAAGCGCACCTTCTACGAGTTCACGACGCCCGCCAATCCCGGTACCGGCGCGACCATAGAGGGGTTCGCGTGCGAGGGGAACGTCCTCGGGACCGTTGAGGACAACGGGGCGCCGGAACCCTGGGGCGCGGCCTGGAAGGGCTATCTGTCGTTCGGGACGACCGACCCGGACGACGCCGGTAGCGGCCTTCTGGACGACGACGCCTGGGACTACGGCACGGGCGCGGTGGAGTGCATGGCGGCGGCGGGCGCGGCGGACGAGGTGACGGGCAAGACGGTGACGGCCCGCGGCGACGCGACACTCAGTTTCGCCACGACGTACTACGCCCAACTCCGGGCGGACGAGACGGGCTTCGAGGACAAGCTCAAGGCCGTGACCTGGCGGGCGGTTGCGGAAGGGACGGACGAGGCGGAGCGCTACTGCTGGATCGACCCGGCGGCGACGGACTTCTACGTGAAGCTCGGATTTCTCTACTGAGGCATAATCAATGGCGAAAGAGACACAGACGGAGCTTGTGAAGCGGTGGACGGCGCGGCTCGAAATCGCCAAGAGCCGTCTCAAAGAGCAGTCTCAGCACTGGGACCGCTTCGACCGCTACTACGATAACACCGTCAACCGCGATCCGGTCCATGAAGACACCATACACTGCAACGAGGTTCTGCCCAACGCCGAGATGGCGATAGGCGCGGTGTTCGTGCGCACGCCCGAATGGATCATCAGCCCCGAGTTTCCCGACTACGAGACCGGCGCAGCCGCGATGGATGCCTCGCTCAACTACGCCATGCAGCGCATCGGCGTCGAGCCCGAGCTTGAGTCCGCCTTGCTGGACGCCTATATGTACGGACTTGGCGTAGTGAAGACCGGCTGGCAGTCCCGATACGCCGAGGTGGGCGGCGAACGCGGCGAAGGGCGCATGGAGGGCGAGGACACCCCCACGCCGGACCCGACTTCGTGGAATAACGTCGATTCCGCCCGCAACGACGACAGGAAAGACAGGCCGGACGTTCAGCCGCGTTGGAATATACGCGAAGAGCGTCCGTTCGTCGTTCACGTACCCGCCCGTCACTTCCTCATAGACCCCGAGGCCCTGCGGATTACCGACGCCCGGTGGGTCGCGCACAAGATTCTCAAGCCCTTGCAGAGCGTCCTCAAAGACCCGCTTTATACTAACAAGAGCGGGCTCAAGGCCAGTCACGTGGCCGACCACCTACCCGACGACTCCGAAACTAACCCGGACCTTCAGCGCATCGTGCTGTGGGAAATCCACGACATCGAGAACCGCGAGATCGTTACCATCGCCGAGGGGTACGACAAGCCGCTCAGGCGCGACCAGAACCCGCTGCCCGTCGTGATGCCGTTTCGGATTCTTTACTGGCACGATCACCCCAAGCGGTTCTATCCCGTCTCGGACGTGGCGACCTTCGAGCCGCAGCAGCGCGAGAAAAACGCCATT
>Ga0307379_10006580_pt1 | contig 15944 bp, 14 predicted proteins | sample UN2MG_FD_202237 | JGI IMG/M metagenome (GOLD analysis project Ga0307379, IMG submission 202237) | Soil microbial communities from Risofladan, Vaasa, Finland - UN-2 | ecosystem: Environmental > Terrestrial > Soil > Coastal area > Acid sulfate soil | place: Finland: Risofladan, Vaasa | collected... | reverse complement strand
GGTCGGTGCCATGATCGAGTCCGACGCCTTCCACCCGGGCCGCAGCGGCCGCAACCACCTGCGTATCCTGGCCGACGCAACCGGTATCCCCCATCGCCGCATCGACGAGGTCCTCGACGAGGTCGGGCTGGCCGATGCCGCCAACCGCCAGGCGGGCGCCTACTCGCTCGGGATGCGCCAGCGTCTCGGACTCGCCGCTGCACTCCTCGGCGAACCGCAGGTGCTCGTGCTCGACGAACCGGGCAACGGCCTCGACCCCGAGGGCATCCGGACACTTCGTGACCGGCTCCGGGCCCGGGCCGCCGACGGTGGCACCGTGTTCGTGTCGAGCCACCTCCTCGACGAGGTCGAACACCTCGCCGACGACGTGATCGTCATCAACGAGGGACGACTCGTCACTCAGGGGTCACTGGCCGAACTGCAGCAAGCCGCGTCGCTCGTGCGGAGTCCGGAAGCGGCGCGACTGGCGGTCGTCCTGGAAGAGGGCGGCGCAGCAGTCGAGGTCCACGGCTCCGACAAGCTCGTCGTCCGCAACATGTCAATCGACGAAGTCGGCGACCGGGCCTTCACCGCCGGGCTCGCCCTCCACGAACTCTCACCGAAGGCGGGATCACTCGAAGAACTCTTCCTGACCTGGACCACCACACCATCTGCCGACCAGGAGGTCAGCCAGTCATGATCCGCCTCATCCGATCCGAGCTCCGCAAGCTGTCCACCACCAAGATGCCGTGGGCCTTCCTGGCCGTCCTCGCCGTCCTCGCCGGGATCAACGCGTTCGCCGTGATCTCGGGGACCGACTTCGACGGCAGCAAGGGCTTCATCTCCACCGAAGCCGACCAGCAGTCCCTCATGGCCTTCGCTGCCAACGCACTGGCGATCGCCGGGCTGTTCGGCGCCATCGCCGTCGCCCGTGAGTACGGACATCACACGGTGGTCCCCACCTTCCTGGCGTCACCTCGGAGGCATCGAGCGGTGCTCGCCCAACTCGCCGCCGTCGCCATCGGCGGAGGGGTCCTCGGCCTCGTCGGGGCCACGCTCATCGTGGCCGCCGTCGCCCTCTCGCTGCCGGCCACGGAGTTCGGCTTCCTCGTCTCGGCCGGTCACGTGGCCCAGATCCTCGCGGCCTCGGCCTTCGCCGGAGCCGCCGGAGCCGTTCTCGGCGCTGGGATCGGGGCGCTCGTCCGCAACGTCGGCGGAGCAGTCACCGGCACCGTGCTCGTGCTGTTCATCGCACCTCCCCTGGTCGTGCAGCTCGCGAAGGGCACCGCATCGTGGATGCCCAGCATCCTCGCCAACGTCACCTCGGGCGTCGGCACCGAGGTGAGCCAAGGCGCAGCCGTGGCCGCCATCGCCGCCTGGGCCCTCGTGCCCGCCATCGCAGGCCTGATCGCCGTCCAGCGCCGAGACGTCGTCTGAGGAGCTGCGCGGACAGCGCACAGTGTCGCAGCACCCCGATACGCGGCCTCTCCCCCGCGCGATGGAGAGCCCGACCCGACCCGGGAGGGGTGACCGGGCGCCGAGCCGGGTCTACCGTCAGGAACAACGATGAACGCCGTCACCCACCCGCGCGAGGCCAGTTCACCGGCACCCGGCCGCCGACGCTCGCTGCTGGAGTGGTTCGACTCCGGCGAACCGCACCCAGTTCGCGGGCCGTTCACCCGCTGGCCCCACCTCACCGACGCCGTCCTGGCCGTGATCGTGTTCGCCGGCTCGTTGGTGGCCATCGCCGCCAGCGCACTCGCCGACGGAGCAGACCTCACGTTCGAGGCGATCGTCGACCAGCCCTTCAGCGCGTTCGTCATGCTCGCCCTCGCCGCAGCGGCGCTGATGTGGCGACGTCAGCGGCCCGTCGCGGTGACAGCCTTCGTGATGGCGGTCATGATCGCCTGGGCCTTCGCCGGCGATGGCGATGGCCAGGATCTTGCGATCATCGTCGCCATCTACGCCGTCGGCCGGTACACCACCGACGACCGTCAGAGCGTCGCGACCCTGGCCGCGGTGATCGTGGTGAGCATCCTTGGCACCGTCATCGACACCAACCAGCGCATCGACATCGCCCCGGCCTTCATCTTCGCTGGGCTGCCCTGGTATGTGGGCCGCCGGGTACGCAACCGGGGCCAGTACCTGGTCCTTCTTCAGGAACGCGCTCAACGGCTCGAGGCCGACCAACTCGCTCGAGCCCGACAAGCGGTCGCCGACGAGCGATCCCGCATTGCCCGCGAACTGCACGACGTCGTCGCGCACCAGGTCTCGATGATGACCGTGCAAGCGGGCGCAGCCAAGACCATCGCCGACGACGACCTCGACGCGGCGATCGAGGCCATGGGCGACGTCGAACGCGCCGGCCGCCAGGCCCTGGGCGAGCTCCGCCACCTCCTCGGCGTGCTGCGCCCCGACAGTGGTGACGGCGACGACCTCGGCCCGCAACCCGGGCTGGCCGACGTCGGTGCCCTCGTCGACGACCTCACCCACACCGGCGCCCACGTCTCGGTCACCATCGCTCCTCTACCCGAAGGCCTCTCTGCCGCCGTGGACCTGTCCGCCTACCGCCTCGTGCAGGAATCGTTCACCAACATCATCAAACACGCCGGACCCAACCCCACCGTCCACCTCACGATTGGCCTCGACGACGTCGGACTCGTCATCGACATCACCAACACCATCGAGTCCGAGGCGGCTCCCGGACTGCCCGAATCCGGCTTCGGCATCGCCGGCATGCGCGAACGAGCCACACTCCTGGGCGGCACCCTCACCGCCGAACCCCAGCCACCCGACCGCTTCTGCGTGCACGCCCGTGTTCCTCTCGGACTGGAGCGGACATGACCATCCGTGTCGCCGTCGTCGACGACCAGGCCCTCGTCCGCCGAGGCTTCGCCATGATCCTCGACCGCCAAGAGGACATCGAGGTCGTCGCGGAGGCCGGCAACGGGCTCGAAGCCATCGAAGCCGCCCGCCAGCATCGGCCCGATGTCGTGCTGATGGACATCCGCATGCCAGAGATGGACGGCCTCGCCGCCACCGCAGCCATCGTCGAGCAGGCCAACTGGCCCATCAAGGTCATCATCCTGACGACCTTTGACCCCGACGAATACGTCTACCGAGCCCTCCAGGCCGGCGCCAGCGGCTTCGTCCTCAAGGACATCCCACCCGAACAGCTCGCCCCCGCCGTGCGCACCGTCGCCGATGGCGGCGCGCTCCTCGATCCCACCATCACCCGCCGCCTGATCGGACGTTTCGCCCAGACCCTCGCCACCGACACCGCCACCGCCAAACGGCTCGACACCCTCACCGACCGCGAACGCGAGGTCCTCACCCAACTCGCGGCCGGCGCCAACAACTCCGAGATCTCCGACGCTCTGTACATCGGTTCCGCCACCGTCAAGAGCCACGTCTCCAACCTCCTCACCAAACTCGGCCTCCGAGACCGCGCCCAAGCCGTCGTCTTCGCGTACGAGAGCGGCCTCATCACCCCGGGCCACCAAGACATCGGTCACTAGACCCGAGCTGATGGACGCTCGAGGTGGCCTGGCCACCTGCGCACGTGGCGAGGTTGTGCCCTCGGCGAGACTCTTGAACGTGGTCACCGCCGCCCGCATGACGAAGTGCACGAAGGTGCGGACCAGCCACCCGTACCGGAGGAACTTGCGATGCTGGTCGTGATCTGGGCTGCAACGGGTGCCGGGTACTCCTGGCCCATCTGGGCGATGCTCGGGTGGGGCGTCAGCCTCGCCATCCATGGCTGGCACACCTCTGGAGAGAAGCCCATCACCGAGGAGGCCATCGGAAACGAGATGGACCGCGGCGCCCGCTGACGGTCCCGGCTGCTCTGCGACTAGCCCTACCCCGCGAGCTTCGCCTGGAGGTCCGTGAGCGTGGTGGCGAGGAACGAGGCGATCGGGCCCGCCAGGGTGTCGCTGTCGAGGGCGGATCGAAGCGCTCGACGATCGCCGAAGAGGACAACGACCTGTGCACCGTCGGAACCAGCGACCACGGCCGGATGCTCGACGTCGGCCTCGTCGAGACGCACGTCGCCCTGCGCCAGCTCGGTTCCCGAGACGCGGATGGAACCCGAGACCGGCACCACGATGGACTCGGTACCGATCGTGCGGGCGGGAAGCACCTCGCTCCCGGCTGCCGCGTCGACGAACAACAACACCGGCCCACCGCTCGGTTCACCGAGGATGCCCGTGGACGCACGCACGCCGGTGCCGACCTCGTCCCACGCGCTCGACCCGTCGAAGCCGCCGTCGAGGTGGGCCCGACTCGTCGCACCCATCGTCGTCTGGATTGCTGGCGCCCCCGGGCACGGATCTTGCATGTCGATGCCGAGCGCCTGGCCAGCCATCTCCTGCTGCGGTGTGACCGTCTCGGCGATCTCGGGCTTCACCGGCTGGATGGCGAACCCGCGCCGATCGCCGAACATGATCATCCCGTACCCGCCATCGGGTCCCCAGGCGAAGTTGTCGCTGGCGTAGGGCTTGCCGCCGTCGTGGAACCGCCACTGGCCCTGCTCGTAGGCATCGGTGCCCATGTTGGTCGTGCCCCGAACCGAGATACGCCAGTTGTCCGACGCGTGCGCATGAGCGAACGACAGCGGCATCTGCTCCTCAGACGGCTCGACGTAGCTGAAGACCACGAACGGCCCGCAGTCCAGGTCGCCGAGCATGATCGGCAGGATCGTCGCCCCGAGTTGGTCCTGCACCCAGGCGTCGCGATCTTCGAAGTTGGCGTCGACATGGCCGTCGACTGGCTGCATCGGCACGGTGGACAGGACTTGATACATGGCGTGCTCCGTTCGCTCGATCAGCACGGCACGGTATCGCTGACCGGCACCGTCGGTCCGGGCCGGCTTCGGTCGAGGTGCCGCTGGCGCCAACCAGCATGCGTGAGCGCCGAAGTGGCGCTAGCGCTGCCATGCCGAGCATTCAGGTGAAGGACGTGCCCGACGACGTCCACAGGACGCTGCGTCGTCGAGCAGCCCAGGCCGGAATGTCGCTTCAGGAGTACCTCCTGGCCCGACTCGAACAAGACGCAAGCACCCCCACGCTCGATGAGGTGCTCGATCGGGCCGGTGGCCGGGCCGGCGGGCATGTCCCGCTCGATTCGGCGGTCGACGCGGTGCGCGCCGACCACGACGACCGTTGATCGTCGTCGACGCAAGCGTCATCGTCACCAGTCTGGCCGATGACGGCGACGATGGCGACCGGATACGCGTACGACTCAGGGGCGAACAGCTCGCCGCACCACATCTGATCGATCTCGAGGTCGCATCGGCTTGGAGACGGCTGGTTGCCGCGGGGAACCTCGACGAACGACGCGCCGATCTCGCCTTGACCGACCTGAAGTCGCTGCGGCTCGAACGGGGCCCCTCACCGACCGCTTCTCGATCGGTGTTGGGAGCTACGTCACAACCTCACGCACTACGACGCGGCCTACGTTGCGCTGGCCGAACTGGTGGAGGCAACGTTGCTCACCGCCGATGCTCGGCTTGCAGGCGCTCATGGCATCCGCTGCCGCACGGAAGTGACCTGATCGCACCGGCAAAGTCGCTCGGCCATCGACGCCCGCACGTCTGAGGGCGTGGCAACGGCGGCACCGCGGTAGGCCTCGGCTCCCCGGGGTCACGGATCGTCGAATCCGTGGGTCGACGGCCCGTTCCGGCTCGAGATCGACAGCATCGACCTCTGTCCGCGTTGAGTCCGACCGGAGATGCTCAGAAAGGGAGCTCTGCGGCCTGCATCTCACGGAGCTCGTCGAAGATCTGACGGCACGCTCTCTCGTCGCCCGGCGAGGCGGGGTCTTCGATCAGCGCCTCCAACGCGGGGGCAGGGTCGCCGGTGAGCGCGGCCTGAACGATCTTCGCCTGGAGTTGCGTCTGCACCGATACCCACTCGGCCAAGGACGGAGCGAGCGGCGGCATCTCATCGGGGTGGATCCCGTCTGCATCGACCTCGGCTCCCACCTCGACGATCGCACCGTCCGCCACGTTCGGGAGGTACCCCCGGTTGGGGACATTGACGGCCATGATCCGGGCCCGGTCGCCGGTCCACATCGCGGCGATGATCGGCACGACCTCTTCGAGGCTGTGCCCCATGCGATGCAACGGAACCGGCAGCTTCGTGTCGGCCATCCAGGACGTCACTCGCTCGATGACGCCGTCGATCCTCGCGAACTGATCGACGTGAGCGGGATGGTGGCCGCCCTGCTCATGAGCGAAGGGCAGGTACTCGCCGATGTGGCTGTCGACCGAGCACGGCACGAGGTCGTACTCGCGGACCATGTGGGTGACGAGGGGTGAGTACAGCTGATCAGCCAGCATGGCGAGCACCGGCCGCTGCTCGCTGGCGTTCGCCAGACGAGTGGACACGGGGCCGAAGTCGAAGAACCTCTTGTGAAACAGCGCCTTGACCCGCGGCAGGAGGTCCTCGCCCGTCTGCTTGTCGGTCATCTCGGTGAAGAAGGTGAAGTGGTTGATGCCCGACGCCTTGGCCGCGATCCGCGACGGATCCATCCGGAGCAAGCGTCCGATTCGGACGATGCCAATGGGCATCTCGTGACACATCCCCACGTTTCGGACGTCGGTTCCCTCGTTGATCGCCAGCGTGACCCGACTCATCGGGTTCGAGAGATTGATGAGGAACGCATCTCTGCAGTAGCGCTCGATGTCTCCGCAGATGCTGAGCGTGTTCTTGATACTGCGCAGCGAGTGGAACACCGCCCCGGGCCCGCCGTTCTCGCCGTTGACCTGGGTGGCCCCATGGCTCTTGGGGACCTCGAAGTCCTGGCGCCAGTACGGGAAGCGGCCGTGCTCGGCGGAGGAGATCACGAAGTCCGCGCCGGTCAGCGCCGCCTCGGGGTCGATCGTGCGGTCGACGACCACGGGCGCGCCGTTCGCGGCGTTGAGCTTGGTGGCAAACCGGTACGCCCGCTGCAGACGCTGACCATCGGTGTCGTGAAGGACGAGCCGACTGCCTTCGAGAGCCGGGGTTTGGATCACGTCGTTGACCATCGTCGGACCGAACGAGAGTCCGCCGGCGCCCACCAGGGTGATCGTTGCTGCGGTCATCCGATTCCCTTCACGACGACACGGTATCGATCGGGCCGGCCACTCTCACCGCCGCTGCAACGGGCTCTTCCGCGAGTACGGGAATGCCGGCTGACCAGCCACGACGCACAGTCGGTCCCCCACAAACACCCACAGCGTGTTCCTCCACATCAAGCGGCCCTGGTCGGGCGGGCCGTCCTCAACGAGGAGGCGGCGGCGCGTCCGGAGCGAGACGCGACGAGAACGCGGACCGCTCGGACTCATTCCAGAAGACGAGGATGGCCCAGGTGTGGGTGGCCCCGGCGCGACGGAGGGCATCGTGGCGGTGGTTGCCGTCCTCCAGCGCGAACGCCCCGCAGCGGTAGGAGACGAGGAGCGGCGGTGGCTCCCATCCCCGGGCAAGGCTCTCGTCCATCGAATCCACCTCGGCATCCCACTGCTGCTCCGGCACGGGAATGCTGACGGCGTGGTCGTCCGGGCCGGCCAAGGGGTGGAGGTCGTCCAACGCGACCCGGACGGGCCCGAGGAAGGAGGCACCGGCGAACGCGAGCTCGGCGGCCAGCACCTCGTTGTCGCTGCCCGGGCTGGCCAGGAACGTCGTGACCCACTCGGCCAGGCGATCGTCGTCGGCGGCCAGTTGCGCCGCCTCGACCGAATAGGGGTCGTCGGCCTTCACCGATCGGCGGCAGTGGAAATCGCCGCGGCCAGCGACGCCAGCGAGGTCGTGCGGTCGTAGTCGGCATCGTGGTGCAAGCCGAGCGGGTCCATCAGGAACGGCCGGAGGCCTGCTCGCCGCGCGCCGACGACGTCGATGGCGGGCATGTCGCCGACGTACCAAGTCGCCCCCGCATCGAGTCCCAACAGGTCCAGCGCGGCGTGGAAGATACGCGGATCGGGCTTCATCACGCCGACGTTGCCCGAGTCGACGACGAACTCGACGGGTACGCCCATGCCCGGTCCCACCTGGCAGATCTCGAACGTCGCCAACCGCTGGGCCATCAGGCCGTCTGCGTTGGACACGACCCCCAAGCGCACGCCGGCATCAGCCAGGGCCTGCAGCCCCTCCTTGGCACCGGCGATCGGCTCCACCCACAGGGCAGCGTCGGCGAACTCGCTGTCGATGTGCAGGTGCGCCTCCCTGCGTTGGGCGTGATCCACGCCGCACGCCTCGATGTAGGCCTGCAGGTAGCCCAGCCACGCCTCGGCCCAGCCCGTCTCGACGTCGATGTCGGTGGTGAAGCGTGCCGCGGCCCGGTAGTGGGCTTCGGTCAGCACCGAGGGGTCGACGTCGCACTGCGCGCGCGCCAAGGCTCCCAGCACCCGAGTCGGGTCCGGCAGCACGAACACGCCGCCCGCGTCGAGCAGAACGGCGGACGGGAAGGCCACCGATCCAAGCTAGCCACCGCTACTCAGGCCTGCGCGACCACCACGGCCGTTCCCGGGCGGGTGGCCGAGACAGTCGTCGATCTCGGCCGCTGACACCCGGCGCGACGGTGGTTGATCAGCGGCGGGTGACGGTGACGGGCAGGTTCGTGTAGCCGTGCACGAAGGACGAGAAGGTCCGCTCGGGCTCCTCTTGGACCTCGATGCGCTCGAAGCGGGCGAGGACCTCTTCCCACAGCACGCGGAGCTGCAGTTCGGCCAAGCGGCTGCCCATGCAGAAGTGGATGCCGTAGCCGAACGACAGGTGGCGGTCGGCGTTGGGGCGCTCGATGTCGAGGTCCTCGGCGTTCTCGAAGACGTCTTCGTCGCGGTTGGCCGAGATGTACCACATGAGGATCTGGTCGCCCTCGAGGATCTTCTTGTCGCGGATCTCGCAGTCCTTCGTGGCCGTTCGGCGCATGTAGGGCAGCGGGGTCTGCCAACGGATGATCTCGGGCACCATGTTCTGCACGAGTCCGGGGTCGGCGATCAGCTTGTCGTATTGATCGGGGAACTTGTTCAGGCCGTAGACGCTTCCCGACATGGTGTTGCGGGTGGTGTCGTTGCCGCCGACGATGAGCAGCAGCAGGTTGCCGAGGTGTTCGAGGGTCGGCATGTCCTTGGTGGCCTCGCCGTGGACCAGCATCGACACCAGGTCGAAGCCGGGGTTCTCGCGGCGCTCCTCCCAGAGCCGCTCGAAGTAGGCGACGCACTCCATCATCTCGTCGATCTTCTGCTGCTGGGTCTCGACGATCCCACCCGGTTCGGGGACGGCGAACACGATGTCGGACCAGCGGGTCAGCTTGCGTCGGTCCTCGAGCGGGAAGTCGAACAACGTGGCCAACATGAGCGTTGTGAGTTCGATCGACACCGTGTCGACCCAGTCGAACGTCTCGCCTTCGGGAAGCGACTCGAGGACGTCGATGGTGCGCTCGCGGATGAGCGGCTCGACGTTGCGGAGGTTGCTCGGTGCCGACACGCTTCGCACCGTCTTGCGCTGCTCGGTGTGTTCGGGCGGGTCCATGGCGATGAACGAGACCACCCGCCGCAGCGGGTCCTCGGCGTCGGGGTCGCGGCGCACGCCGAGGCTGATGCCGGGCGCCGAAGAGAAGGTCTTCCAGTCACCGTCGACGTCGTGGACGTCGTCGTACTTCGTGATCGACCAGTACCGCCCTGCGGTCTCGAGCTCGTTGAAGTGCACCGGGTCCTCGGCCCGCAGCCGAGCGAAGTGGTCGTGCCACCGGTCCTCCTTGAACAGGTGCGGGTTGGCCGGGTTGATGTCCTCGATCGCGAGGTCAGCCGCAGCCGGCACGCCGGCACCGGTCTCCGCCATCTCCATCTCGGGTGTGCGGATGTTGGCGATGAGGCCAATCCCTTCTTCGGTCGTGTCCGTCGTGTCCGTCGTGTCGGTGTTGTCGGTCATGGTGTTGCCCCTCGTCTTCCCCGTCGTGGTCTGGTTCAACAGACTGCCTCGCAGCCGGTATCAAAGTGCAGGATTCCACATCTGCTCGCCCGAGCACGGACCAGCTCGACGAGTGTGACCACGCTCGATCTGACACGATCCGACGGTGCTCATCGCGCACCACCCTCGTGTTCGTCTTGCCCACCTTCCGACACCCCTCGAACGGTTGGACCGTCTGAGCGCCGAACTGGGCGGGCCGACGATCTGGATGAAGCGGGACGATTGCACCGGCCTGGCCGGTGGCGGCAACAAGACCCGAAAGCTCGAGTTCCTCATCGCGGCCGCCCTCGAAGCCGATGCCACCGTCGTCGTCACGCCAGGGGCGACCCAGTCGAATCACGCGCGCCAGACCGCTGCTGCCGCGGCACGCTTCGGACTGAAGTGTCATCTCGTCCTCGAGAACCCCATCGGCAGCGAAGACATCGAGTACCTCTCCAACGGCAACGTCCTGCTCGACCGTCTCTTCGGTGCCACGATCGAGATGGTCGGCGAAGGAGAAGAGTCCGCTGTCGTGCTCCAGGCCGCTGCGGATCGTCTCGCCGAATCGGACGAGAAGCCCTACGTCATTCCCAGCGGCGGGTCGAACGAGATCGGCGCCCTCGGCTACGCGAACGCCGCCATGGAGTTCGTGTCGCAGGCCAACGACATCGGCTTGTCGGTGAGCCGAGTCGTCCACGCGACCGGGAGCGCTGGGACCCAGGCGGGGCTCGTCGCGGGCCTGGCAGCCATGAGAAGTGGAGTTCCGACGCTCGGTATCAGCGTCATGAGAGAAGCCGCGCCGCAGGAGAGACTCGTCCTGCAACTGGCCGAACGCACCGCCGCACACATCGGCGCGCCAGGGTGCGTGTCCGAAGACGATGTCGCCGTCGACAGCGGTTACGTCGGGCCTGGGTACGGGCTGGTGACCGACGGCATGGTCCGGGCCCTCGAACTGGTCGCTCGCACCGAGGGAATCATCCTCGACCCCGTCTACTCGGGCAAGGCAATGGCCGGCCTCATCGATCTCGCATCGCGTGGCGAGTTCGCGGACTCCGACGATGTCGTGTTCCTCCACACCGGCGGAGCCCAGGGACTTCCCGGCTATCGCAGTGCCATCGAAGAGCAGTGACGTGACGGCGCGTGTCGCGATCGTCGGTGTCGGCCTCGGGAGCAACGCGTTCGCGTATTCGCCGGGACGCGCCGAGTTCCAGCAGTCGAGTCCGTCGTCCTCGCCATTGGTGTCGTGAGCTTGCTGGCAGTCGTCACCTTGAGCCGGGACGACGTCGAAGGCTCCCCCGATGCCGCCAGCATCCGAGCCTCGAGCGATGCGCTCATCGCCGTGTACGACCTGGGGGGTCCTGCTCGGAATCATGCTCTTCTTCGCTCTTGCCGGGCTGCTCCTCAACCATCTCCTCTACCAGGCCCGACTGGTTCCCCGCTGGCTCGCCGTCTGGGGGTTGATCGGAATCGCGCTGCTGCTGATCGAAGGCTCACTCGAGGCCTTCGCCACAAATGGCCTTCTGACCTGTTGTCGACAGGGTCTGACCTGGAGTTCTGTGGTGTCGGAGGGAGGACTTGAACTCCACCGCCCCTCACTCGTCGCTGATTTGGGCCTCCACGATGCGGTGGTGGGCGATCTGGGGGCCGGCTACCCAGCCGCAGAGTTGGGGGTCGCAGTCGCGGAGGTCGCCTTCGATCCAGCGTCCGTCGGCGGTGAACGTGCCCAAGTGGTCGCCGTCGGTGACGATGACACCGCCTTGACCGTCGCGTTCGTACACGGCCTTGGTGAGGGGGTGGCGGATGCCCTTCATGACTCGTTCACCCAGTGGTCGAGCTTGTCGTGGATCCAGCGGATCTTGGACTCCTGGTAGTTGCCGAGGGTGATGCCGGGCTTGCGGGTGGTCTCGAGGCCCTGTTGCACCCGTGACATGTTGAACAGGTCCTGGTTGAAGACCTTGCCGAGCATGCCGAGTTCGGGGGCGTCGATGAAGGTCTCGTCCTCGGTGAGGAAGTGGACCGGCGCGTTGGGCGGCTTCTCCCCGGCGAAAGGCGCCAGGAAGATGCACTCCATGATCGAGCTGCGGTGGTCGTCGCCGTTCGGGCGGAAGCGGTAGACGATCCGGTTGAACGCACCCCAGGGGTGGAAGTTGGGGAACACCGTGTAGTCGATGCTGTCCATCAGCTCGGCGTCGGACATCTTTTCTGCCCGCTCCCCCGCCGCGGGCCGCCATCGCTCGCGGCTGGCCTCGGCGCCGACGGCCCGCATCGACTCGTCCTCGGTCACCGGCATCGGGCTCGGGTCTTCGAGCCGGGTGTCGGTCATGGCCCGCATCATCTCGTCCTGGGTCGGCGTCCAGTCGAGCAGCGGGCTCGGTGTGCCACCGGGCGTGATGACCCGGGCGAAGTTGTCCCAGATGTCGACCTGGCTGTTGGTGTCGCCCAGGTACGGCAGGATCTGCGGGTGGGTGGCGCCCACGTGGAACGCTTCGCAGAACGCCTCCTGGGCCACCTTCCAGTTGGCGTGGATCACCTTGGCCACGTGCGCCTGCGTGTACCGGCTGCCCAGGTCCCACACCTCGAACTGGTCGACGATGCCGCCGAGGAATGCCTCGAGCGGCTCGGCGTCGGGGTCGGGGTTGATCATCACGAACCCGGCCCACGTGCCCACCTGGCACTCGGGGAGCGAGAACGACTCGTCGTCGACGTGGTCGAAGTCCCAGCGGGCTGGGACGTCCTTGAGCGCGCCGTCGAGCGCCCAGGCGAAGCCATGGAACGGGCATCGGATCTCGCTGCACTTGCCGTCGTGGTCCTTGAGCCGCCGACCGCGATGGAGACAGGCGTTGGGGTAGGCCTTGATCTCGTCCGGAGCGGTGCGCATCACGATGTAGGAGTCGCGCACGATCTCGTAGACGACGTGATCGCCGACCTCGGGGATGTCGTCTTCACGGCACGCGAACTGCCACACCCGCCGCCACAGCCGCTCGACCTCGCGCTCGTGCCACTCACGGGAGATGTAGCGGGCGATGTCGACGTCGCCGCTGCCCAGGTACTCGGGCGACTCGAGCCGCAGCACCTCGGGCACCTCATGGGTGTCGGTGTCGAGCAACTGCTGGTAGGTGATGCCCGGCGATCGGGCCTCGCCGCTCACGTGTCGCTCGACGAGTCGTAGTCGACGACCCGATGGGTGCGGCCGCCGGCGACCAGGATCAGCTGACCGGTCACCCACGATGCGGCATCGGATGCCAGGTAGACGACGGCGCCGGCGATGTCGTCGGGCGTGCCCGTGCGCCCGAGCGGGATGCTGGCGGTGATCTGGGCCAGCCGCTCGTCGTCGTCGGTGAGCGTCTCACGGAACGCCTCGGTGACCACCGGTCCCGGCGCCACGCCGTTCACCCGGATGCGCGGCGCCAGCTCGAGCGCAAGCGTCTCGGTCAGGTTGTTCATCGCGGCCTTCGCCGCCGCATACGGGCCGGTCATCGGTGACCCTCGCGTGCCAGCACCGGACGAGATGTTGATGATGGTCCCGCCCTCGGTCATGTGGGCCGCTGCGGCCTTGCAGCCCTGGAATGCCGAGGTGAGGTTGAGTTCGAGTTGCGAGCGGAACACCTCGTCGGGGGTGTCGACGAGGGTCCGAGTCGTCTTGTCGTCGGAGCCGCCCACGTTGTTGACCCAGATGTCGAGCCGGCCGAACTCGTCGACGGTGCGTTCGGCGATCTCGGCCGAGAAGTCGCGGATGTCGCCGTCGACGATCAGTGTCCGCCGCCCACGCTCCTGCACGCCGTCGGCGGTGGCCTCGAGGTCGTGGAGGCGACGGGCGTTCAGGGCCACATCGCAGCCGAAGTCGGCCAGGCCCCACGCAATGGCCCGGCCGATTCCCTGGCCCGATCCGGTGACCACGGCCACCCGATCCTTCATCTCGAAGGAATCGCGCAGTCCCATTCGCGTGAAACTAACTCAGCGATTAGTTTCGTTCAACGTGGCCGAGCCCAGGAAGACCTTCTGCCGGGTGTGCCACGCCGCCTGCCCCCTGATCGTCGAGGTCGAAGACGATCGACGGGTCGTCGCCGTGCGTGCTGACCGCGACGATCCCCTGTTCGAGGGCTACACGTGCATCAAGGGGCGTCAGCTCGCCGACCAGCAGCACCACCCCGATCGGGTGTGCTCGTCGCTGCGCAAGACCGACACCGGGTTCGAGCCGATCAGTTCGGCCGAGGCGCTCGATGAGATCGCGGCGACGATCGCCGATATCGTCGCCGAGCACGGACCGAGGGCCGTGGCCAGCTACACCGGCACCGGCGCCTTCCAGAACTCGACCTCGGTGCCGGTCACCGCGGCCTGGCACGCGGGCTTCGGGTCGCCGTCGTTCTACACCTCGGTCACCATCGACCAGCCGGCCCACCGGGCTGCCGGCCTGCGTCTGGGTGCATGGGAAGCCGGCTGGCACAACTTCACCGACGCCGACGTGTCGCTGGCTGTCGGCTACAACCCGCTGGTGTCGAGCTATGGCCCGGCCGGCGGCCTGCAGGGCACCAACCCCTTCGTCGCCTTGCGCCGGGCCAAGGACCGTGGCCTGAACCTGATCGTCATCGACCCCCGCCGCACCGAACTGGCCCGGTCAGCCGACGTCCACCTCCAGGTGCAGCCGGGCGAGGACCCGACGCTGTTGGCCGGAATGATCCGCCACATCCTCGCCAATGACCTCCATGACCAGGGCTTCTGTGCCCGGCATGTCGATCGGCTGGACGAGCTGACGTCCGCGGTCGAGCCGTTCACGCTCGACTACGTCGCTGCGCGAGCGCGGGTCGGTGCGGCCGACGTGGTGCAGGCAGCCGAAGTGTTCGCTGCCGGACCTCGCGGCGCGGCGGGCACGGGCACCGGACCGAACATGGCGCCCCACTCGATGCTCACCGAACACCTGACCCTGACCCTGAACGTGCTGTGCGGGCGGGTCAACCAGCCCGGCGACACGCTCGAGAGCGGCGGCTTCCTCTCCCCTTCTGACACCGTCCGCGCGCAGGTGATCGCGCCCAGCAGCCCCTCGCCCGGCACGCCGCATCGAGTGCGTGGGCTGGTGGGTCAGGCCGGCGAGATGCTCACCAACAGCCTCGCCGACGAGATCCTCGAACCCGGCGAGGGCCAGGTGCGCGCCCTCATCGTGTCGGGCGGCAACCCCATCGTCGCCTTCCCGGACCAGGCCAAGACCGAAGCCGCCTTCGCCGCCCTCGACCTGCTGGTCGTCATCGACCCCCGCATGACGCCGACGGCCGAGATGGCCGACTACCTCATCGCGCCGCGCCTCGAACTGGAGCGCGCCGACGTGCCGCACATCATGGATCGGCGGCTCCCGGCTCCGTACACCAACTACACACCCGCAGTCGTGGCCACAGACGACGACCTGCTGACCGAGTGGGAGGTGTTCGCCGGCATCGCTGCCCGCAACGGCACCGAGATCGAGCTGAGCGGCGGGCGGGTGCCCCATACCGGCGGACGACTGGCCGAGGGGCTGGACGACGACGCCATCCTCGATCTCGTCTACGGCACCGCTCGCCTGCCGATGCCCGAGATCCGGTTGAACCGGGGTGTCATCCACGACGACCGTCGGGTTCGGGTGGTCGAGGCCGACCCGAACGCGACCGCCAGGTTCGCGGTCGCTCCCGACGACGTGGTGGCCGAATTGAACGCGGTGCGGCTCGAATCGACCGGCGCCGACGTCTTCGGTGCGTCGGCCGCCGACTTCCCGTTCAGGCTCGTCAGCCGACGGATGAAGCACGTGGTCAACTCGCTCGGGCGTGAGCTGCCAGGGTTGGCGGCCGTCGGAACCACCAACCCGGCCTTCCTCAACCCCGCTGACCTGGCCGCCCTCGGCCTCGCTGCGGGCGACCTGGTGCGCATCGAGTCGATGCACGGCTTGATCACCGGCGTCGCCGCCGAGGGCAGCGACATGAAGCCGGGCGTGGTGTCGATGTCGCACTCGTGGGGGCAGTCGTCCAAGGCGGACGACGACGTGCACCACCACGGCGTGCCCACCAACCGGCT
>Ga0307379_10006579_pt1 | contig 15944 bp, 19 predicted proteins | sample UN2MG_FD_202237 | JGI IMG/M metagenome (GOLD analysis project Ga0307379, IMG submission 202237) | Soil microbial communities from Risofladan, Vaasa, Finland - UN-2 | ecosystem: Environmental > Terrestrial > Soil > Coastal area > Acid sulfate soil | place: Finland: Risofladan, Vaasa | collected... | reverse complement strand
ACAGCACGATGAGCAGGTCGGTTCGGCCGATGATGAAGAACGCGACGGTGAACAAGACCGCGGCGAACACGACGAGTCGGCGAAGCCCGAGCCGGCGCCGGACCGTCGCCAAGTTGAGCGCCATGAGGGTCGACGGGATGGCCGGGACAGCGATGATGAGGCCGCGTGCGGATGCCGAGAGGCCGAATTCCTCTTCGAGATGCACCGGCATCGTCGTCAGGAAGAGGCCGAAGATGCAGACGAACAGAACGAAGCCCGTGGCGAGTGTGGCGAGGATCACCGGCTTGGCGATGACCTTGCGCGCTCCCGCGAGTTGCTCGCTGAACTTGTCGTCGCCTCCCGGCCGGAACTCGGGTAGGCGACGCCAGATGAGCCCCGCCGTCACCAACCCGATGCCGTACGGCAGAAAGGCGACTCGCCAGCCGCCGATGTCGGACAGCACTCCGGCAAGCGGAGGAAACAGGGCCAGCGATGCCGTGAGCACCGCGGCATTGCGGCCGACCAGCTTGGTGCGTTCCTCTCCTTCCCAGTGGTCGCCGATGATGACGACGGCCAGGTTGATCAGCCCGGCCGAACCCAGACCCTGACCGAAGCGGGCGAGCAACAGGGTCGGAAAGGTCGGCGCCGCTGCGGCGACCAGTCCGAAGACACCGAAGGTGCTCAGACACGGAATGAGCACGCGCTTGCGGCCGAAGCGGTCGGCCATGAGGCCGATGGCCGGTGCCATGACGATGCCCGGGAGGGTGCCGGCCGACACCAACAGGCCTGCGCGGTCGTCGGCGACGCCGAGGTCGGAGAGCACGTCGGGGATCACCGGGCTCAGCATCGTGTTCGCGAGGATGCCGGTGACCGTGACGCTGAAGATCAACCACACCGGCGGCGCCCCGGAGGCGGTGTCGTCGATGGTTGCCCCGAGACCGGTGTCGCTCACCGCCACTTCCCCGAGCACGGCCAGCTCCACCGGTCCGGAGCACCCGGCACCGTAGATGGGAAATGACTGAAATGCAACAAAATGCTTTCAGGCGGACATGCGTGAGGCGAAACCGATGCGGAGCGCCGGGCGAAAACACCGTTCGATCGCGGCGTAGACCGTGCCGAGAACCCGATCGAGCTCGTCTTCGTCGATGGCGTCGTTGCCGAGCTGTCCGGCGAGGAACACCGCGTCCTCTTCGCCGATCTCGAACGCAAGCCCGTAGAAGCCCTTGTTGCGCCGCAGAAGGTGCTCGTAGAACTCGGCCTGGTTCTCCTCGGGCGCAGCCATGACGTAGGTCTCGTAACCGAGCGTTCGCTGCCCGAGCTGGATCCAGACCGAGTAGACGTCCTTCTCCTCACCGGTGATTCGGACGTACCAGCGACGTTCGGCCACCTCGCGTTCGACCGCGGCGACCACTGGGTTCTCGGCGAGCTGAGCGTCGAGCCACCGGTCGATCAGCTCGGTGATCGCGGTCAGCTCCTCGGGCGTGCTCGGGTCCTTCACGCGACGAATGTCACGGGCAGGTGACGAGCGAGCGGGTACTGAGATCGGCGTAGAGCCGCCTGAGACGGGCCGCAGCGGTCGACCAGGTGTACTGCCGGGCCCGCTGAGCGCCCGCGACCGAGAGCGACGCCGCAAGCTCGGGATCACCCAGGATCGAATCGGCGTGGCGAGCGAACGCCGCCGGATCGCGGCCGTCGACCAGGAAGCCGTTCTTGCCGTCGTCCACCAGGCTCAACAGGCCACCGACCGCCGACGCCACGACCGGAACACCACACGCCGACGCCTCGAGCGCGACGAGGCCGAAGCTCTCACTGCGGCTCGGGACGAAGACCAGGTCGGCGGCTCGGTAGTAGGTGGAGAGCAGGTGGTGTGGCTGCGGCTCGACGAAGCGGATGCGGTCGGTCACTCCGAGCGAGGCGGCGAGCGAACGGATCCGCGCCACCTCGACCTCGCCCTGCAGCCCCGAGGCGCCTCCGACCACGACCAGCTGGGCATCTCGCCGTTCGAGCCGGGCGAAGGCCTCGATGGCGACATCGAGGCCCTTCAGGGGTTGAATCCGTCCGACGAACAGCACGACCGGTCGGTCGGGGTCGAGGTCGAGCGCCGATCGGGCACCGCGCTGGTCGCCAGGCGAGAAGAACGCGTGCTCGACCCCCGGCGGCACGATCTCGATGCGATCGGCGGGTGCGCCGTAGAAGTCGATGAGTTGCGCTCGCTCGGCTTCGCTGTTTGCGAGGATGGCATCGCTGCATGCGACGACCTCGGCCTCAGCGTGGGCCCGGCGCTCGGGCTCAGGGTCGCCCGTCTGTGCCTTCACGCGGGCGAGCGTGTGGAAGGTGCTGACGAGCGGGAGATCGAGCCGGTGCTTGAGCTGGTGGCCGGCCACGCCCGACAGCCAGTAGTTCGCGTGGATCGCGTCGACGTCGCCGTCGTCGAGCAGCCGGAGCTCGACTCCCTTGGCGAAGTCATCGACGATCTCGGGCAACGCTTCTTTGGGCAGATCGACGGGTCCGGCTTCGACATGCGCAACACGGAGGCCAGGCTCGACGTCGACGGTTTCGGCCAGATCATCGGACCACTTGCGTGTGTAGATGGTGGTTTCGACACCTGCCTGGGCCAATGCGCCGCCGAGTTCACGGACATACACGTTCATGCCGCCACCATCACCCGTCCCCGGCTGGGCGAGGGGCGAGGTGTGCAGGCTCAGGATCGCGAGTTTGCGCACGGGCGGATCAACACCGAGATCTGCCGAGCCATTCCGATGTCCTGGATCGCGGCGACTTCAGGATGCCTCGGCGTCGGGCTCTCCGTCTTCGGCGGACTCGAGCCGGAACGACTGATAGATGCGCACGAGTGTCCGCTTCTGGTCTTCGGTCAGGTGCGGATCGCGGCCGATCTCGCCGGTCACGTCGACGTCGTCGCCGCGGTCTTCGAGGATCCCGGCCCGCACATACAGCGACTCGGCCGAGATCTCGAGAGCTCGGGCGATCTGCTGGAGGATGTCGGCCGACGGCTTGCGCAGACCACGTTCGATCTGGCTGAGGTAGGGATTCGAGATCCCGGCCATCTCCGACAGCTTCCGCAACGACAGGTGGTCGATGCGGCGCTGCTCGCGGATGAACTCACCCAGGTCTCGCCACCGGTTCTCGATCTCGTCCTTCACTGCTGACAGATCGTAATCAGGCCTGCGCGGAAAGCAACGGTCGGGCGAATGCCGCTGCAGCCGAAGAGGTCAGTTCAGCAGGGACTCGACGCTGGCTTCGCCCGACTTGTAGCGCCGCGCCAGTTCGGCCTGCAGCGCGTCGAGGCGATCGAAGAGCACTCGGCGATGATCCGAGACCCGGCGCTCGATCGCAGCCAGACGTTGGGACGCCACCGCCAGCTCGTCGTCGGAGAGCTGATGCATGGCGGAGACGGCACCTGGGCCGATGGCCGCATCGACCTCGGCTTCGAGGGTCGGATCGACGTCACCGGTCCCGAGGCTCTGAGGCAGACGTCCGGTCCCGGCCGGGCGCTCGCGATCGGCGAGGATGTCAGGGAGGTGCGCGATGAGATCGATCAGCGACTCGCTTCCGCTGCCGCGCTCGCGGTTGGCTGCTTCGCTGGCGACGAGATCGTGTCGGCCCTGGATCAGGCGCCGCAGGTACGACAGCCCGGTCTCGACTGCCTGGCATTCGGTTCGCATGGCGCGGATCTCCTCGATCGGTCGCTCCGACAGATCGCCGAGATAGGCGTCGTCGCTGACACGATCGAGACTGGTGCTCATCGGACGAGATGGTACCGCAGTGGTGACCAGGAGCGGCCCGGCGCAATGCGGACCACACCAACGCCGACGACCTGTCGCCCTGCGATTGCGCCCAGATCGCGGGCGGTGCTGCTCAGGACGACGTTGTCGCCTCTCACCGAGAGCGCGCCGCTTTTCGCGACGGAAACGACCCGCTTCACCCGCAGTCGATCATCGAATCGATCGCGATAGACGACGACCTGCCCGGCCCGCACTCCCCGGAGCGGTTTCCACACCACGACCACCTCGCCGGGTCGCAGGGTCGGCGTCATCGACTCGCCGCGCACCGCGACCCTCCGCGCTCGGCCCAGGGCCAGCCGAAGACCGACCAGCACCAATCCGGCTGTCGCCGGACCGAGAACGCGGAGCGACCGGATAGGGTGCCGGTTCTTCTGTTCACGACTGCGCAAGGAGCGTTCGATGGCTCTCGTTTCCCGCCTTCTCGGTGTGGCTGACCTGCTCGATACCGAGGAGGCCGATGCCCACTGTGACCTGATGTGTGGTGTCTACAACCCGGCCCAGGCGATGATCGAGGCCGAGTCGGTCCTCGAGACGGTCAAGAAGTACCACGCCTCCGACGATGACGTGTTCCGCACGCGCTGCATCATCATCAAGGAGCAGCGGGCCCAGCTCGCCAAGGAGCACCTTTGGGTGCTCTGGACCGACTACTTCAAGCCGCCACACCTCGAGGCGTTCCCGAACCTGCACGACGTCTTCTGGAAGGCCACCAAGCAAGCGGGCGAGGCCAAGAAGTCGATGGACGAAGCTGTCGCCCAAGAGCTCGTCGACCAGATCGCCGAGATCGACCGCATCTTCCAGGAGACCAAGAAGTAGGTCGTCGGGCTCGGGGCGCGGAGCGAGCGGCGAGCCTCAGATGACGACGAGGTCGACCAACACGTAGACGACGGGCCCGACGAGCAACAGTGAGTCGAGGCGTCGCAGCGCCGGCGCGCGTGACCACGCGCGCGGCAGCAGCATCGACGCGAACAGCTGACCGAGCGGAGCCAACAGCGCCGCCAGCGCTCCGAATGCGAATGCGCTCCCGAGATCGAACGGCGCGACCTGCAGAGCGGCGAACGAGAAGGTGACGACCAACGCGGCGGCCACACCGGCGATCGGCCCCTCGAAGCTGTTCGGTGAACCGGTGCCGACGAGGAAGTCGCCGCACTCGTAGGCCGAAGCGATCAGGACGACGAGGAGCGCGGCCCCGAGTCGCAGGTCGCGCAGCAACACAACCGATGCAGCCGCCAACCCGGGAAACAACGACACCTGGATCGTGTAGCCGACGTCCTCGAGGGTGCTGCCGAGCGACCGCTGACCGAGGCCGCACGCGACCAGCGAGCCGACCGGGAGTGCGAGGACGACGATGCCGGCCGCAACCGGGCCGAGCGCGGCCGCAAGGGGGATGGCACCAGCGAACGAAGCAGCGGCGATGACGTGCGGCCGGGCCTTCACCTGTTTCGACGCACGCCAGCAGCGGGCGGACTGTGCGGCCGCCGCCACCGCAGCGGTCCCGTACACCAACGCGACACCGATCGGGCCGACCGCCAGCGCAATTCCCACCGCCACGAACCACAGCACGCCAAGCCGCACACGCGGACCGTCGATGTCATAGACGACGGCCAGCCGCTTGCGACCCGACGCCGTCGTCGCTGCGGGCTTTCGTTTCCTGGCCGGTGGCCGTTTGTCGGCGGTCGTGGCGGCACCGCGCTTGGCGGGCGGCTTCTTCGACTTCCGCTTCGAAGGGGTCTTGGGGCGCTCGGCCGATCGAGTTGCCACTCAGCAGCCCCCTGACACCGGCGGCAGGACGGCGACCTCCGACGATGCGTCGACCGGAGCGGCGCCGTCGGTCGATTCGCCGTCCAGCCAGATCATGGCCGAGTCGAGCACGTCGGTGAACCCCCGGCCGAAGCGGGCTCGGGCCTCGGTCAACACATCACCGACGGTCTCCGCGTCGATCTCGACCGACCCGGTGCCGGCGGCCTCGCGGGCCGCAGCGAACAATCGGAGGACCGCCACGGTCACCGAAGTTACCGCCGCGCCGCCGAAACTCGCAGACCGACAACACCACGCCGGACGCCCGCCACCACCCAACGTGGCCCCAACCCAGCATCTGTGTGGCAAAACCAACGAGATCCCGTCGAAAACGCAGCACGGATGCTGGGGGCGGGCACGGAGGGTGTGGGCTGGCGTACGAAGGGTCTGCGAGGGTTCGACCATGGGTCGCGTACCCTCGGTGCTGCATGTCGAATCTGTTGATCGTCCGCCACGGCCAGAGCGAGTGGAACGCCGTCAACCGGTGGCAGGGGCAGGAGGATTCTCCCCTGAGCGAGCACGGGCGGCAGCAGGCCTTCGCCGCGTCGGTGCACGTCGGAGTGGTCGACTTGATCGTCGCGTCCGACCTCGAGCGGGCTCGAGTGACCGCCGAGATCATCGCCGAGTCGATCGGTGTCGGGCCGGTCCAGGTCGATCCCGATCTGCGCGAGCGACATGCCGGCGAGTGGCAGGGTCTCACCCGCAGCGAGATCCACGAGCGCTTCCCGGGCTGGCTCGACGACGGCCGCCGACCCGAAGGGTGGGAGCCCGACGAGGCGGTGGTCGAACGGGCGTCTGCATCGCTGCGGCGGTGGGCCCCGGTCGGGGCCACCATCCTCGTGGTCAGCCACGGCGGAGTGATCCGCACGCTCGAGACGTCGCTCGGTGAGCCGGGCCGACGAGTTCCGAACCTCGGCGGGCGCACGTTCGTGGGCGAGGACACCTTCCATCTCGGCGAGGCGATCGAACTGATCGACGAAGACCTGGCGACGACCCCCCAGGGGATCTGAGCCACCCTCGTTCACATCAACGGACCGGGCCGCACGACCTTCTACGGTGTCGGCAGTGAGCGACACGAGCGACATCTCCGCCGACGAACCTTCGGTCGAGGACGACCTCGCCGAGATCGAAGGCGTCGCGGCCGAACTCGAGGCGGTCGAGGCCGAACTCGCACGGATGGACGACGAGCGCGACGCCGATCCCGGGACTCCCGCCTGAGGTCGTCGCGTCAGGGGCGCACGACGTAGTACAGGTTGGTCGGATCGCCGATGTCGTGAACTTCGAACCCGCCTTCGAAGCCCGACGCGGTGACCAACGCCTCGAGTCGACTTGGCGGAAGTCCCAGTGTGCCCAGCGCTGCGCCATCGGGCTCGCTGGCCGACGACGACATGCAGGTCGTCAGCGAGAACCCGTACATCATCGCCAGCACTGGGTTCTTCCGGTTCTCCTCGAAGGTCTCCGCGGATCGGATCTCCTTCACGAGCAGTACCCCGTCGTCGGCGAGCGCATCGTGGATCGCTGTGAGCGCCTCGCTCGGGTAGGGCATGTCGTGCAGACAGTCGAAGGTGAGCGCCAGGTCGATGGTTGCCGCCGGGTCGATCGCCTCGGCGCCGGCCTCGAACAACACCACGTTGTCGAGCCCGAGGCCGCGGACCCGGTCGTTGCCGCGTTCGATGGCGTGGGTGGACGGGTCGTACCCCACGAACGTCGACGACGGGAACGCCTGGGCAAGCTCGCACAACGCACCCGCCGACCCGCACCCGACGTCGATCACGTGCGCCCCTGCCTGCAACCGGTCGACGAGACCGTCGACGAGCTCGAGGACGACCGGCACGAGTGCCTCACGAGTCCACGGTGCGGACATCCGCTCGATCTGGTGGGCACCGTTTGGCCCGAGCTCGTCGTAGACGAGGCCGATCCCGGTGTGGAACGCATTCGTGATGCCGTCGACCACTCGATCGGGATGGGGTCGGCTCAACGCACCCCCCGCGTACCAGAGCGAGCGGTCGTGATGGGTCAGCACCTCCGCCCCGGCCGTGGACAACGAGAAGGTCTGGCCGTCACCGCTGTCGATCACCTCGGCCGCAGCCATCCCCAGCAACCATTCACGTACCCAGCGCTCTGAGAGCCCCGTTGCGTCCGCGAGACCATCGCTGGTCATCGGACCCTTGTCGGCCATCGCCTCGAACAGAGCGAGCTCGTCGCCCAGGTGGAGCATGAGGGCCACCATCTGGCCCTGCTTGAACTGCCAGACCTTGAGCGCGAAGAGGGCCAGCTCCTCGTCGGTTGCGGGAGGCGGCGCTGAGGAGTCGACCATCGCCGCAACGTATCGGCCGAGCCGAAGCGGTGCGGCCCGCTGATCGCCTCACCCTTCGCGAGAGCATGAGAGGCTGCGGCATGGCCGAGGCAGAGACGATCCTGGTCGGCGACATCGTGACGATGAGCGCGTCGGCGCCAACCGCCGAGGCGGTGGCCGTGAGCAACGGACACATCCTCGCTGTCGGCGCCACCGATGACGTGATGGCCCGTCGTGGCAGCGGCACCGAGATCGTCGACCTCGGCTCCGACGCCCTGCTCCCAGGCCTCATCGAGCCGCACACGCACCCGGACCTGTGCGCGCAGATGTACTCGTGGATCGACGTCTCGGGCTTCACCTACCCGACCGTCGACGGCGTCGAAGCCGAGTTGACGGCCGCCGTCGCCGCAGCCGATCCAGGCGAGTGGTTGTTCGCGTTCGGGCTCGACTTCATGCTGACCACCGGCCTGGGCGCGTGGACCCGCGATCGGCTCGATCGCATCGCTCCCGCCAACCCGCTCGTGGTGATGATCCAGTCGATGCACACCCTGTTCGTGAACTCCCAGGCGCTTGCGCGCGCCGGTATCGGCGAGTCGACGCCCGACCCCGGCGGAGGCGGACAGTACGTGCGGGACGCATCAGGCCGGCTGACCGGAAGGATCGAGGAGCAATCGGCCATGGGGCCGTTCATCGTGCACGGGCTGCCGGACCCGGATCAGGTGACCGACCTGCTGCTCGCGCAGGAGCGACGGTACGCCGAGGTCGGCATCACCACCATCGGTGTCGCAGGCACGTTCCTCGGTGCTCGCCAGCTCGACGTGCTCGCCGAGATCGCCCGACGAGACGGGGCCGCACACCGTGTCGTGACCTACCTCCGCCACGACGACGTCGGTGGCACCACGTGGACGCCAGGCGCGGTCGACGACCGGGGGCGCTTCCGCGTCGCCGGAGTGAAGCTGTGGTACGACGGCTCGCCGTACACGGGCACGATGCTGCTCGACGAGCCCTATCTGGAAACCGATTTGTGCTGCTGCACACTCGGCATCGGTGCCGGCACGGTCGGACGAGCGAACTTCGAACCGGGCCAACTGGTCGACCTGCTGTCCGAACTCGCAGCCGGTGGATGGCAGGTGCTGACTCATGCACAGGGCGACCGGGCATGTCGCGAGATCGTCGACCTGTACGAAGCAGTGCTGACCACATCGCGGCCCGCCGACCACCGGTGGCGACTCGAACACTGCGCACTCATCTCGGGCGACGAGCTGCGGAGGACCGCCGGTCTCGGGGTCTCACCGAGCTTCCACGTCGACCATGTGCGGTACTACGGACCAGAGCTACGCGACGAGATCATCGGGGCGGAGCGGGCCGAAGGTCTCATGCCATGCCGTTCAGCGCTCGATCACGGGCACCGGGTGAGTCTCCACGCCGACTCACCGATGTACCCGCCTGGGCCGCTCCGCCTCGCCGGCACCGCGGCCTCGCGCCGCACCCGGCATGGTGACACCATCGCGACCCACGAAGCGATCAGCAACATCGAGGCGCTGCGGGCGGTCACCATCGACGCCGCGTGGCAGCTGCGGATGGACGACGAGGTCGGCTCGGTGGAGGTGGGCAAGCGCGCCGACTTCACGGTCATCGACCGGAATCCGCTCGAGGTCGGCTCGGCCGACCTCGAGCACGTCGATGTCACGCAGACCTGGCTGGACGGCCGACCGATCGCCTGACACGACGACGCGTCGGCGATTGACTTCGCTTTCGTGTCCCGTCCGGCAACAATGGAATCCGTGCGCAGGACCCTCCCCCTTCTGCTCGTGTTCGTGCTTGCGGTGTCCGCATGCTCGAACGGATCGAGCGACGACACCCAGCCCACCGAGTCAGGCTCCGCCGGTTCCCTCGAGGCGACGCTGGGTCTCGACGGCGACCACGCGCTCGTCGGAAGGCTCGTCATCGACACCGAGGCGCCGTCGACCCCGAAGGTCACCGTGACCGGCGAGGAGCGCGACTTCGAGATTCCCGTCGCGCAGGAGGGCACCCATCACGAGATCCCGGTTGCCGGACTGCGGGCCGAGTCGGCATACACCGTCGTGGTCGCCGACGGCACCGACGAAGTGAGCCTCGAGCTCGAGACGTCCTCGCTGCCGGACGACTTCCCCGAGATCACCATCGCCGCTGCAGAGACTGCCGCGATGAGCCCGGGCTTCACGTTGTTCGACCTCATCGACTTCACCCAGCCGCCCACCGACGAAGACGGCAATCCCATCCCACAACCGGAGCCCGACGAGCCACCCCGGGCCGGGCTGATGGTGGCGGTCGACAACGAGGGTGAAGTCGTCTGGTATCACCGGGCTGACCACAGCATCGGCGACGTGCGCATGCTCGACGACGGCACGATCCTGCACGAGTACAACGACACCGCTGCTCGGCGGATCAACCTGTTCGGCGAGACCATCGACGAGTGGGCCGGTCAGATCATCGCCGACGAGCTCCCGACCGACGACTTCGGCCGTCAGGTCGTCGGCGACGAAGCCATCGTGGTGCCGACCGACTCGATGCATCACGAGGTCAACCAGCTCTCCAACGGGAACATCGCCGTGCTCAGCACCGAGCTCCGGACCTACGACGGGTTCACCGAAGCACTGTGCGGCGACACTGAGCCCGGCTTCGAGAACTTCGAGCCGTTCGACGGTTCGTACGACCTGATCAGCGACATCGTCACCGAGTTCACACCCGAGGGCGAGATCGTGTTCGAGGCCAAGCTCGCCGATCTGCTCGACCCGATCAACGATCCTCGCGACCAGAACGTGTGCGGGCTTCCGCAGGGTGCGGTGTTCCCCAACTGGATGTACCGAGCCCAGGGTTTCGACCAGTCGCGCGACTGGACCCACGCGAACGCGGTCATCGAGGACCCCGAACGCAATGCGTTCATCGTGTCGATCCGCCATCTCGACGCCGTGATCGCGATCAGCCGCGACACGGGCGAACTGCTGTGGCGCCTCGGCCCCGGCGGCGACTTCGAGATAGTCGGCGACGGCGAATTCCAGTTCCACCAGCACGCACCCGAGATCCAGGCCGACGGCACCCTGCTGCTCTACGACAACGGCAACTTCAGGCCCGGCACGAGCTTCGAGTTCGGCAGCGGCCTTCCGTTCCCGACCAGCCGTGCGGTGCAGTACCGGATCAACGACGACGGGCCACCCGACACCTGGACCGTCGAGCAGGTCTGGGAGTACGAGAGCCGCGTCGACGGCTCGACCGCGTTCGCCGGTTTCGTCGGTGACGCCGACCGCCTCGCCAACGGCAGCGTGCTGATCACCAACGGCGGCTACGGCGAGGACCGTGACGACGGTGTCACCTCCCAGATCGTCGAAGTGGTGCCCGAGGGCACCGACGGCGGCACCGAGGTGTTCGACCTTCGCATGGCCAACGACAGGGGCTGGGTCATCTATCGGGCCGAACGGGTCGAGGACCTCTACCCCGCAGGCTGATCGACGCCACTAGCGTCGCTTCGCCATGACCGATACCCCCTGGCAGGGCGACACCTGTTCACTCGTCGACGCGTTCCGTGCAGGCGAGCGCTCACCGAGCGAAGAGCTCGAGGCCACCTACGCGGCCATCGACGCCTCGGAGCTGAACTGCTTCTCGTACCTCGATCGCGAGCAGGCGACCGATCGGGCTGCTGCTGCCGATGTGTCCAAGCCCTTCGGCGGTGTCCCGACCGGCATCAAGGAGCTCGACTCGTTGGCCGGCTGGCCGGCTACCCAGGCATCGCTGGTGTTCGCGGATCAGGTCGCCACCAAGACGGCCACGATGCTCGAGCGAGCGATCGACGCAGGAGGCATCGTCCCGGTCGGCATGACGACTGCCAGCGAGTTCGGCGGCCTCAACGTGAGCGTGACGAAGCTGAACGGCGTGACCCACAACCCGTGGAGGCAGGGCCGTACGGCCGGCGGATCATCAGGTGGGAGCGCGGCTGCGGTGGCGGGTGGACTCGTGTCGATCGCCAGCGGCGGCGACGGCGGCGGATCGATCCGGATCCCCGCCGGCTACAACGGCTTGCTCGGCATGAAGGGAACCTACGGTCGGATTCCGCGAGGCCCGGGGGCCTACATGCGACCCAACACGGTCGTCGTCGGCTGCCTCGCCCGGTCGGTGCGTGATGCCGCGCGCTGGTACGACGTGTGTGCGGGCCACGACTCCCACGACCCGTCGAGCCTTCCGAGGCGGGTCGAGGGGTGGGAGACGTCGTTGGGGTCTGAAGATCTCGCGGGCAGGAAGGTGATCGTCGATCCACGCCTCGGCGGCGTGACGATCGACACGGCCATGGAGGGCATCATCGTCGACGCTGCAGACGCGCTCATCGCCGAGACCGGGATGCAGCGGGTGGCGGGCAGCGTGAAGATGCCGGTCATGGCATCGCAGTGGGCCATGGGCAACCTGGCGACGCTCCTGGCCGACATGGGCGATCTGTGGCCCCGCTGCCGCGACGATCTCACCGACGAGATGGCCGTGGGTATGTACCTCGCGCAGTCGATGTACAACCTCCACACGGCCGCCGAGGCCGAGAAGCTGCGGACTCAGGCAAACGAGACGATGGCCGCTGCATTCGACGAGGTCGACTTCGTCATCACCTCGACCAACCCGGGGCCGGCATTCGGTGCCGAGTCGGCCATGAGCAGCGAGCAGGCCAGCTTCGTCGACTGGGCCAAGGGGAGTCCTGCCGCGACACACGCGTTCCGAGCTGCGATGTGGGGCGTGCGCGTCGGGGGCGGGTTCGTGCCGTCGTTTCCTTCACGGCTGCTCGACTGGGTGTCACGCAGGTTCCCGCACCTCGTCGAGATGGGCGCACTCACCATCCCGGCGAACATCACCGGCAACCCGGCTGCATCGATCCCGGTGGCACAGCAGGACGGATTGCCGATCGGGATGCAGGTCATCGCCCGCCATCACGCCGACCCGTTGCTGTTCGACGTGGCCCTGGCCGTCGAGCGAGCACGCCCCTGGCCGCTCGTCGCAACCCATTCCCCCCGTTAGGGGGACCTTCGCCGCCCCGCCCGGTGCGGACCTGGGCGCTGGATCTACCCGGCGCGGTGGTGCGGGCGAGAGTGGTCCCAGTCGGCCAGAAGGGTGCGGATCGCGGTGATCAGCAGCAGCGGCTGGTCCAGCATCGGATGATGTCCGGCGAGCGGCAGCTCGACGACAGGTGCCACCCGGCCGAGCTGTTCGTACATGTAGGCCCCGATGTCGTCGTCGATCAGGCCGAATTCCGATCGCAACAGCGCCACTCGAGACCGAACCTCGGGAAGGTAGGGGCGGGCCAGTGCACGTGGCCCACCCCGGAACGCACTGACGAACACGTGATGGTCGAACTTCCAGCTGAAGCCGCCCTCGACCGGGCGGAGCGAATGCGGGGCCACGTGGTCGAGCACGTAGTCGAGGTAGTGCTCCTGCGGAGGAACGGTCCGGAACTTGGCACGAACCGTCGCGATGTCGGGGTAGACACGGGGCTTCCCGAACGCCTGGCCGACCTGGGCGGCTTCGACCTCTGGCCCCGGCCGGGTCACCGGCGAATCGACGATGACGATCCCGCCGACATCGTCGGGATGGGTGGCAGCGACGACGATGCTCACGAAGCCTCCCATGCTGTGACCGATCACGATGGGCGGGCCCGACATCTGGGCATGTTCGGCGACGGCGACCACTTCGTCGGCCCAGGTCTCGAGGTCGTAGTCCACGCGCCGACCGCTGTCACCGTGGCCGGACAGGTCGAGTGCAGCGATGCGGTAGTCGCCGCCGACCGAGGCAGCGATGTGGGTCCACCAATGGGCGTGGGCACCGCCACCGTGCACGAACAGCAGGCCGCGCTGCCCGCGCTCGCCCCACGCCAGGTAGTGGATGTCGGTGCCGGTGACGCGCACGGTCTCGTCGGTCCAGGAGACCTCGAGCGCACGGGTGAACCAGTCAGGAGCCGTCACGGCTTCGAATGTAGGCCCGTACCGACACCTCGACCCATGTGGCCAATGCAGAGTGCACCTCGTACGCTCTCGCCCAACGTGCGGGCCTCTAGCTCAATTGGCAGAGCAGCAGCCTTTTAAGTTGTCGGTTCCGGGTTCGACCCCCGGGGGGCCCACCGCTCACGTCTCGGCCACGAACGGCCTGAGCAGGTCGATCCGGTACCAGCTGTCCGCCCGCGACGCGGTACGGCGCCGGTGGCAGTTGGCACACACGACTTCACACAACTCGATTTCGGCACGGACCTTCTCGAGCGTGCCACTCCCGATCAGGTACCCGACGTTGTGGTTCTTTTCGGAGCCGACATGGTCGAAATCGAGCACAACGATGTCGTCTTCGCCGCAGTCGACGCACGGATGCTCGAGCAGGTAGCCGACGATGAAGCGACGGATCATGTCGCGACGCGTCTTCGTGTGCACACGGATCTGGTCCATGTGTCGCTCCCAGTTGTCGTGGTGGTACTGCTTGTTGCACTCACGGCAGTTGTATTGGCGGCCGTCCTTGGCCTTCTTCAGTCTGTTGAACTCGACGAGCGCCTTGACCTCGCGGCACGTCGAGCACTGCTTGGTCGGTGATGGTTCGGACATCCCCATGTCACGATCATCCGCACCCCCTGTGACAGCTACGGTCGGCGCCCATGAGTCGTGACTGGGCCCGACCGGTGGTGCACTGGGAGATCCGGGCAACCGATCCCGAAGCCCAGCGAGCGTTCTATGCCGAGCTGTTCAACTGGGACATCTCCGACGGCCCGATCCACAACATCGGGGTCGGTCTCGGCGGCCCCGAGCCCGGTCCGGCCGGCCACATCATGGGCGGCGAGCAGCCGGGCGTGAGCATCTACGTCCAGGTGGGAGATCTGCGCACGTCGCTCGACCTCGCGGCCGAACTCGGTGGCGCCATCACGTCCGAGCCGTTCGAGGTGCCCGGCGGCCCGACGATCGCCGGGATCACCGACCCCGAGGGCAACGCGGTCGTGCTCGTCCAGCAGTAGGCGTCAGGCCAACCACTCGCGTGTCTGGTAAGAGGCGCGGGCCTCCGACTCGGTGTCGATGCATGCTCGGAACGCCTCGACGGCGTCGCTCTCGGATCCCGCAGCCGATGCTGCGTCGAGCGACGCGGGGTCGCTCCAGATCCAGGCCACCAGCCAGGACCCGCCGTGCATGCTGCGTGCGGTGGTCCGCCGGACGAACCCCGGCTGAAACGGTGCGAACTCCTGCTGGACGCGCTCGTCAGCAACGAGGAAGTCGTCCTGAGTGACGCCGTCGGTGAGCGCGAACGTGTGGTGCTCGTGGATCATCGGTCGTCCTGCGGTGGCAACGAGGTGGCCGCACCGACGTCGTAGATGTTGGTGAAGCCTTCGGGCGGTTCGACTTCGACGATGGGCTCTTCACGGTCGTCGAACTCGACACGCATCGCCCGGCTCATCGTGGCGTGCATCTCGTAGAGACAGGTGATGTAGGTGAACTCGATGATCTCCTCGTCGTCCAGGTGCTCGCGCAACGCGGCGAAGACGCCGTCGGCCACGCGCCCACCGTCGTAGACGAGTGCGTCGGTGTAGGCGAGGACCGCACGCTCGACCGGCGAGAAGCAGTCGGCGACCTGCCAATCGGGGATCCGACTGATCTGCTCGTCGGTCAGGCCCACCGCTCGGCAGCTCTTGCAGTGCTGGCTGAACACGAACTGCGAGGCGCGCGTCCACCCTGCCCGGGTCTGCCCCAGCTCGCGGAGCTTTGGATCGAGCTTCCGCCTCGGCGACTGATAGAGCCCGAAGCCTTGGACACAGTGCTCGAACACGTCGGGCGAGTTGGCGAACACCGTCCACCAGTCGCCCGGCGTTCCGGTTGCCGTGCCCGGCTCGGCGACCGGATCACGATCCCCGAAGAGCAGGTCGTACAGCGGGATCACCTTGGTTGGGTGGGCGTCGGAGCGAGGAACTTCGTTCAGTCTGGGCACGAGCGGATCGTAAACGCTGTCGGTCAGCCGTCGATCTCGAAATCGCGTTTCCAGCTGACCTCGTTGATCTGCGACCTCAATTGAGGTGCGGTGTGTTGGTCACCCCGAAG
>Ga0307379_10006578_pt1 | contig 15946 bp, 15 predicted proteins | sample UN2MG_FD_202237 | JGI IMG/M metagenome (GOLD analysis project Ga0307379, IMG submission 202237) | Soil microbial communities from Risofladan, Vaasa, Finland - UN-2 | ecosystem: Environmental > Terrestrial > Soil > Coastal area > Acid sulfate soil | place: Finland: Risofladan, Vaasa | collected... | reverse complement strand
GCCGCATCACGAGGCCGAACACACGTCAGCACCTGACCACATGCCCAGATTTGTCCAAAGAAAAAGCTTGCATCCGAAGGGGCGTCCACACACGGTCTGGTCCCACAGCAGAATTCGAGAGGAAAGGCTGTCGAGTACCAGGTCACCAGAGCTGTGACGCAATACCAGAACGACATGATTTTCGCCCGCCTGGTCGAGCACGATCGCCATAGACAAGTCGCGACGGTCAAGCCCCGCGCCGAGCAAAAGTTTGAATTTCTCTAATACGAAGTCCTCACAATCGCCTTTTCCGTTCGTCGGCAATGTCCAATATTCAGATACGCCATAGTTTTCGGCGTCAGTCTCAGATGCAATCACGAAATTGACGCGACGATTAATTACCTGTGCGATCTCAAGAACATCAATGTTGATGGCCAATGCGGCACCGGCGGTTTGGTTTTCGCAAAGCCACCGGTAGCGCTCGCAGGATTCGGTAAAGCCGGGAGGCGGCTTAATCAGCCTGCGTTCAGTTGGTTGCGCTGGCGCCAATGTTTGTGCTGCGGCTGGCGCAGCAAGCGACGCCGCCAACATGAACACCGCACAAAACCCCCGATCAATCGTTCCCAAACGACCGTTTTGCGCGAATTGAGTTGGGGGTTTTTCGAAAACTGACGGATCGATTCAGTGGCCGGAAAAAATACCGGATCGCATATCGACTTCATGTAACCGTCTCTAATACAACGCATAATCTACCCAAGGCCACGCTACCCGGCACTCGCCGAGACAAAAACTCTATCTTAACTATATCTCGTTTAAGTTGATTCTACCACTTGGAAATCTCGTCTACTGACCAGGGCGACCAAGCACCCTAGGGTCTATTGGGTTACCGGCAAACCGTAAAAGCCTGGGGACGCGTTCCGCGGTATTCGTGCAGGGGAGTGTCGTGAAAGCGCGGCTCCCACCGCCTAATTCCCCTCCAGCACGCGGCGGGCAATCACCTGGGCCTGGATCTCCGCTGCCCCCTCGAAGATGTTCAGGATCCGAGCGTCGCACAGCAGCCGGCTGATCGGATACTCTAGCGCAAATCCGTTGCCGCCGTGGATCTGCAAGCCGTTGTCGGCCGCCGCCCAGGCGACCCGGGCGGCCAGCAGCTTGGCCATGCCGGCTTCCAGGTCGCAGCGCCGGTCGGCGTCCTTCTCGGCGGCAGCATAATAGCTGAGCTGACGAGCGATCATGATCTCGACCGCCATCATCGCCAGCTTCGCCGCCACCCGAGGGAACTTGATCAACGGCTTGCCAAACGCCACCCTCTCCTGGGCATAGCGCAAGGCGATCTCCAGCGCCGACTGGGCCACCCCAATGGCCCGCGCGGCAGTCTGGATGCGGGCGGATTCGAAGGTCTTCATCAACTGCTTGAAACCCTGCCCCTCGACCCCGCCCAACAACGCCTCGCCCGGCACCCGATGGTCGTCCAGCGCCAGGGTGTATTCCTTCATGCCCCGATAGCCTAACACACTGATTTCGCCACCATTTATGGTGGCGTCTGGAAACGGCTTGTCCGCCGTTCCCCGCGTCTTTGGCGCCAAGAACATCGACAATCCGGAATAGTCATCGCTCGTCGGATTGGTCCGCGCCAGCACAGTCATCACGTCGGTTCGCCCGCCATGAGTGATCCAGGTTTTGTTTCCTTTCAGCAGCCAGTCATCGCCATCCCGGTAGGCGCGAGTCTTCAGCGCCCCGAGGTCCGATCCGGTATTGGGCTCGGTGAACACCGCCGTCGGCAGGATCTCGCCACTGGCGATCTTTGGCAGCCAGTATACCTTCTGCGCCTCGGTGCCGCCGGCCAGGATCAACTCGGCCGCGATCTCCGACCGGGTGCCCAGCGAGCCGACCCCGATATAGCCACGCGACAGCTCCTCCGACACCACGCACATCGCGGTCTTGCCCATGCCAATGCCGCCGAATTCCTCGGGGATGGTCAGGCCGAAAACGCCAAGCGCCGACATCTCCTCGATGATTTCCATCGGGATCAGCTCGTCCCGCAGATGCCAGCCATGGGCATCAGGCGCCACCCGGTCATCCGAGAAACGGCGGAACTGCTCGCGCACCATCTCGAATTCCTCGTCCAGCCCGCAATTGCCAAAGGTGGCAACCCCCTCGCGCTCGGCCATGATCTCGACCAGACGCATCCGCGCCGCATCCGAGTTGCCGGTGCTCAGCCGGGCAACAGCGCGATCAGCACGGAACGCCGCCAGCGCCGCCTCGCCGACGCCAATCTCGGCCGGGCGGATGATCTCGCCCTGGTTCATCGGGATGCCGCCGGCGATCTGGCACAGGTACTCGCCGCAGCCGATCGCCAGGATCAGCCGCTCGATCTCGCCAAACTTGCCAGCGCTCTCCAGCCGCTCCGCCCAGCCCGCCATCTGCGCCAGGCCCTCGGCGTAGGTCGCCAGCCAGGCCAATCCATGCGCCGCGTATTGCTCCGCCTCAAGCTTGCCACCCGATACCCGGCCCTGGGCGCTGACCCGGCCAGCCAACGTACCCCGCGCCTCACGCATCAGCGTCTGCGCCGCCTTGGCGGAGGCTTCTGCTAAGGCTGTCAAGTCGGGGGCCGTGTGAACCGGGACGGTGGCAATTGCAGGCTCAACGTTCATCGGGCGGGTCCTCTTCGGTTGCCGCACCGCCGGTCCTGATTGAGGGCATGTTGCGGTGCAGAATCATTCTCGCATCTGCGAGACTACCTATCGCCCGCCCGAAATTCCGTCAATATTTCGCGCAAGAATATGTCGCGCCCCGGATTGCGCCCAGAATTTCGTTGCGTCACTCCAAGCTTTTCAGTCCAGCAGACTGTCCGCCCGCACTCCGGCCCGCTCATAGTGAATCGGCAAGACCTTGCCATATAGCTGCAAGCAGCGTTCGGGCTTTGCCACCATCCCCGGTTCCTCGACGAAGCTGAAGATACCGACATAGCGGGGCTGCGAACCTGCAACCGGACAGACCCGGTGCAGCGCATATCGGCCCTTGAATATCTGCAAATCGCCAGGCTCCAGCGTCAGCGATTTCACTCGGTCGGAGCGGCCATTGAGCACGGCGGCGACCGCGTCGTAGTTCTCGTCGGTGGCAGTCCGAAGGCTGGGAGCATACTCGAAATCACCACCGGCCTCAGCGTTCTGGACCGCCAACGTCACAGTGTAGTTGTTGGTATCGAAATGCCATGGAAAACCACCGCCGTCCTCGACCACGTTGACGATCACGTCAGCCAGTGGATCGGCATAGCGGTAGAACCGCTGCTCCTGCAGCGCCGCCTGCACGAAAGGCGCAAAGGTGGGCCATTCGTAGATCGCGCGCAGGATCGACTCACGCCCGAAATTATCCGCTGGAACAAAGGCGTTGGAACGGTCATAGAACCGCCGCTTCGGGTGATCTGCCGGCAGCGCCGGGTCGTCCTTGGTAAAATAGGCATTGGTCCGGTTGTAGGACCGATGCGCGGTGGGCGACACTCGATCAGCCTCGGCCACCAGATCGGCAATCCCCTCGGCGCGCACGAAGCCCTTCAGCACCGCGCAACCATCTGTCTCCAGCCCGGCCTGAACCTGTGCCAGCAAGGCCGCATATTCCTCGCTATCGGGTCGGTCGACCGGATAGCGAAGGCGGTCGATGTAGGCGGCCGGATCAGGAATTCCCATAGTCTGTGCTCGCTGCTGTTTGCGCCACATTGCCGCCACTCACCGGTGAATACTTTCCTCGCCGCGACACAAATTGACGCTGATGATAATTCTCGGGACATTCCGGCACGCCCGGCCTAATAACTCCACTACCTCACCCCCCCCCGCAAATCGAGCCGCCACTTGGACTTTTTCGCCTCCCTTGCCGAGATTGAACCGATGATGCTGATCGCGGCCAGCGCAATCATGCTGTTCGGCGGTTTCGTAAAAGGTGCGATTGGCTTTGCCCTGCCAATGATCGGCATTGGCGGCATCGGCAGCTTCATGTCGGCGCAGGAAACGGTGGCGATACTGGTATTCCCGACCGTGCTCAGCAACCTCATGCAAACCATGCGCCAGGGGATCGGCCCGGCGGTCATGACGCTGCGGTTTTTCTGGAAGCTCAACCTGCTGCTCGGCATGACAATTGGCGTCGCAGCGCAGTTCGTGCCGGGCATCCCGTCTGCGGTAATGTTTATCTTCCTCGGCGCGGTGATCTGCAGCGCCGCCAGTCTGCAACTCCTCGGCTGGAACCCACGCGCGCCCACAGCGCCGGGCTTGCGGGCACTGCTGGAGGCCACCACCGGGCTGTTGGCCGGGATTTGTGGCGGCCTATCGGGGGTCTGGGCGCCGCCGGTGTTGTTTTTCCTGATCGCACTCGACCTCGACAAGGTGCTGCATATTCGGGCACTGGGCCTGTCGCTGCTGGTCGGATCGCTGATCCTGGTGCCAGCCCATTTCTACAGCGGCCTGCTCGATCGCGTGACCCTGCCAATGTCGCTGGCGATGTGCCTGCCGATGGTCGTTGGGATGCTGATCGGGCAGAGATTTCAGGACCGGATGGATCAGGCGCTGTTTCGCAAGGTGGCGCTGGCGGTGTTGTGCGTCGCCGGGCTCAACCTGCTGCGCCGGGGGTTGATGTAATCCCCACGCCGGCCCGGCGTGGGTCGCCCGCCGCGCGGACATTGCCGCGCCCGTCGCGACTGACCGCATGCACCCCGCCATAGAACATCGAGCGCTCGGCCCAGCCGCGCGCTTCCGGATAGGCGGCGAGGATGGCAACGCGATCCTGCTCGGCCAATCCTGGCAGTTCGAAATCCACCTCCGGCTGGTCGGCCTTCCCGGCGCCCGGCTCGACATGCAGCCGCGCCGCCTCGACCGCATCGCCCAGCGGCATTTCGCGGTCAAGCAGATTGACCAGCACCTGCACCAGCGCCGTGCGAATCCGGTTCGATCCGCCAGAGCCCAGCATTGCCAGCCCGCCATCCGGCCAACTCACCGCCATCGGCGCCATCATCGACGACAGGCGGGTGTCGGGTGGCCATGAGAGCAGGCCGTCGGGCAAAAGATCTTCCTCGCCCAGCATGTTGTTGGCCATGATGCCAGTGCCGGGGATGATCGCGCCATTGCCCTCGCCGTTCGAAATTGTCAGCGCGGCACCCAGGCCCGTGCCGTCCACCACCGAGATATGGGTGGTTCCCCGGGCGGCCGCCTTGCGCCCCTTGAGATCGCGCCGGTAACGCTCAACCAATTCCGGCGCCAGCAGCCGCAGGGTGCCGCCCGCCGGGTCGTCGCGCAGCCCGGCCTCGATCTGCGCCCGCGTGGTTGCCTCAAACGCCCGGGCCAGATCAGTCGCCCGGTCGACTGCCGCGATCAACTCCAACGCGAAGGCGACCAGCACGCCGCCCAGCGCCGGTGGCGGGTTCACCGCAATCCGCGCCCGGCCCCGGGTAATCTCAACCGGTTTCCGCCATTTCGGGCTATAGAATCTCAGGTCGTCAGCACGCAGGTGACCTCCTTCGCGCGCCATCGCCAGCAGCCCGGTGCCAACCTCGCCCTGAATGATGAAGCGGGGGCCCTCATGCCCGAAAACCTCGAGCACATCGGCCAGGTCCGGATTCCGGAACAGCGCCCCGGCCGCCAGCGGCTTGCCGTCATCGCCGCACATCAGGGCACGCGCACCATCTGTCGCCTGCAGGATCGGTGCGATGATCTGGCCCAGACTGGCCTGGAACGCAGTCACCGCAACGCCTTCACGTGCCGCCCTGACCGCCGGCTCAACCAGCTGGCGCAGCGGCATGCGGCCGAATTGGTCATGGGCCTCAATCAACCCCGGCGCTAAACCTGGCGTGGCGATGGCGCCAGCACCAATGTGGAATTCCTGCGTGGTTTCACCAAAGTCCGCCTGGATAGCGCGGAGATCCAGATCGGCCTCCGGTTGCCTGCGACGCGGCGTCTGGACAAAGCAGTCGAGCAACTGCGCCTGGCTCTCGGCCGGCCGAACCATCAGGAAACCACCGCCCAGCAGCCCGGCCAGCACCGGCTCCGCCACACAGGCCACCAAGGCCCCAGCGATGACGGCATCGACAGCGCTACCCCCATCGCGGAGGACATCCTCGCAAGCGGCGGCGGTAAGGCTGTGTCCAGCGGCAATGGCAAAATCGGGCATGGGGCTCGTTCAGGCTGGGCGCGGTGTCGGATGCTGACTACCGTGGTTGCCAGCCGGATGGAAGCCCACAGAGAAGCCCACAGAATGGATGTTGACCATCCGTCGCAGCGGCCTAGGTTGCCCATAGACCCCACCCGCAGGCTACAGCAGAGAGCGTACCACATGCCCGCCAGCCCCGTCGCCAAGCCACGCCTTCTCGGCATCAACCACGTTGCGCTGGAAGTCGGCGACATCGACGAGGCGCTGGCCTTCTACGGGCGGTTCTTCGACTTCACGCTGCAGGGCCGGCCCAGCAAGCAAATGGCCTTCATCGAAATGGGCGACCAGTTCCTGGCCCTGAGCGCCGGGCGTCGCCAGAACACCGACGACAACCGCCATTTCGGCCTGGTCGTCGACGACCGCGAGGGCCTGCGCGCCCGGCTGGAGGCGGCAGGAGTCGAACTGGTCGACGAGAAACGTCTCGATTTTCTCGACCCCTGGGGCAACCGCATCGAGATAGTCCCCTACGCGGACATCCAGTTCCTGAAGGACCGGGCGGTGCTGGAGATGCTGGGGGCCGATAGATCTAGCAAGACCGACGCCGCGCGCAATGAATTGCGCAATAAGGGGATCAAACCACCAGACAATGCTTGAGCTCGAATCCATTCCGAGACCGAGACCGGCAAATCACGGTATCATCAGCGTTAGGCGCCCGTCTGTTGTTCAGGACCTTCCGGTGTGGCCAGTGATAACGGCCACCCCACCTACTCCCGCCCGCTCAGGTCGAAGTTCACGCCCGGGAAGTATTTCTCCAGCCGAACGTCGGCGGTGCGGGCGTGGCCTTCCATGCCCTCGAGCCGCGAGATGCGGGCGGTTGCCGGGGCGATCTGGCGGTTGGCTTCGCGGGTCATGCGTTGCCAGGTTACGGTTTTCATGTATTTCGCCACCGACAGCCCGCCGGTGTAATGCGCCGCACCCTTGGTCGGCAGCACGTGGTTGGGGCCGGAGCATTTGTCGCCGAAGGCCACGGTGGTTTCCTCGCCGAGGAACAGCGAGCCGTAGTTGGTGAGGTTGGCCTGCCACCAGTCGAGTTCGGCGGCCTGGACGTGGAGATGCTCGGAGGCATATTCGTCGGAAACTTTCACCGCCTCGTCGCGCGTGTCGGTCAGGATGATCTCGCCATAGGCGCCCCAGGCGTCGCGCGCCGAGGATTGGTTTGGCTCGGGCAGGGTGGCGATGAGGCCGGGGATGATCTCGGCAACCCGCTCGGCCAATGCCCGATCCAGCGAGATCAGCCAGACCGGTGAGTTATAGCCGTGCTCGGCCTGGCCGATCAGGTCCCAGGCGACGATATGAGGGTCGGCGGTCGCGTCGGCGATGACCATCGATTCGGTGGGGCCGGCGAACATGTCGATGCCGACCCGGCCGAACAGGATCCGCTTGGCCTCGGCGACGAATTGGTTGCCGGGGCCGACCAGGATGTCGGCTTTGGGGCAGCCGAACAGGCCGAAGGCCATCGCCGCCACGCCCTGCACGCCACCGAGGCTGAGCACCCGGTGGGCACCGCACAGACCCATGGTATAGAGGATCGCCGGTGGCACACCGATGCCGGGGCGCGGCGGCGAGCAGGCGGCGATGTGTTTGACCCCGGCGACGCTGGCGGTGGTGACGGTCATGATCGCCGATGCAATATGCGAGTAGCGCCCGCCCGGCACATAGGCGCCAGCGGCACCGACCGGCACATGACGGTGACCGGCGGTCAGGCCAGGAATGATCTCGACCTCGGTATCCAGCATCGCCGCCTTCTGGGCCTCGGCGAAGCGGCGGACATTGTCATGGGCGAAGCGGATGTCGTCGCGCAGGCGCTGGGGCACCTCGTCGGCGGCGGCGGCGATCTGGTCCGGCGGCACGACGATGTCGCCATCCCATTTGTCGAATTTGTCGGCGTAGTCGCGGGCGACGGCATCGCCACCCTGCTCGATCTCGTCGAGGATCGACTGCACGGTAGCGCGCACATCGGCCTCGCCGCTCGTGGCGGTCATCGACGCCTTCTTCAGGTAGGTGATCGCCATCAGCAGTGTATCCTTTTATTTTCTGGGTCGTAGAGACAGTTGGCCACCACTTTATCTGGGCAACCCTCGCCGAGGTCTACCGTTCAGGGGCAGGGGCCTTGGCGAATGCAATCGCGCTCAGACCGGCATAGTAGACGGTTGCCAACCCGAGCCCGATGGCCAGCAACCGATGCCTGACAAGGACCTCCCCATAGTCGGCAAAGTTGAGCAGCCGAATTGCCACGACGTGGCAAATCGTGACGACGGCCAGGAGCAACAGGCCGCCGGCGATCCAGATTAAGGCCCTCGATCGCCGATCCCTGCCATAGCGCAGTGCAGCGCGCGGCAGCAATACTCCTGCAGGGCCAGAAAGCATCACCGGGAATGCGATCAGGGTACGAAACCCGTAAAGGCAATCACCGCCATACAGCGGGCAAACCAGCAGGATCACGCCATCGATCAGGACAAAGGTCCCGAGCAATTGCAGGATCTGGCGAATGACAGATCGATGCAACAGGGGCGTAGTGGTCGCATCGGAATCCGCCACGTCAGCCAATAACCCTTTTCCACGCCCGAATTTCGACGCTTTGGAACAAGCCCGCCGCATTGTAGGGGTCTGCCGCCGCCCATGCTTCAGCCCCGGCGCGCTCGCCCTCGTAGATCAGGAGCGAGCCGCACATTTCGCCGTCGGCGTCGAGGAACGGTCCGGCCTGGACGATGGCCCCGCCAGCGCCCTTGATATGGCCGAGATGGGCGTCGCGATTGGCCTTTCGCGCTTCCAATGCGCCAGGTTTATCGAGGCAGATGATCGCATACAGCATTGTATTCCCTTCGATTTCACTCCCGCCGAAGCGGGCGGTTGAACAGTTTCTCTATCGCTTCCGGCACGCCCAGCCTGCCAGCAACCAGCGCCGCGACCGCCGCCGCCAAGGGCATCTCGACCCCCAGCCGCGCCGCCAAGGCCGCCACCGGGCCAGCCGTCGCCGCACCCTCATAGGTGCGCCCGTCGGCGGCCAGCGCAGGGGGCGTGGTGCCGCGCCCGAGTGCCAGCCCATAGGCAAAGTTGCGCGAGGACTCCGAGGCGCAGGTCAACGCCAAATCGCCAAGCCCCGACAGCCCGCCCAGTGTCTCGGCCCGGCCACCTAGTGCTGTGCCGATCCGTAACATCTCGGCAAATCCGCGGGTCATCAGCGCCGCCCGGGCGCTCTCGCCCAGCCCGGCACCGATCACAGCACCACAGGCGATGGCAATCACGTTCTTGACCGCGCCACCAATCTGCGCACCGATGATATCGTCGGTCAGATAGGGCCGCAGCGACGGCGTCGCGAGGCGGCGCTGCAGCGCCTCGCCAAGCACCGTATCAGCCATCGCCAACGTCACCGCAGTCGGCAGCCCGGTGGTCAGGTCGCTGGCAAAGCTCGGCCCGGTCAGGATCGCCGCCGGATGTCCTGGCGCCACCTCCGCCGCGATCTCCGATTGCAGTTTCAGGGTGCCCTTTTCCAACCCCTTGGCGGTCAGCACCAACGCCACGCCACCCGGCAGCGCCGGGGCAACCGCCGCCAAAACGTCCCGCGTCGCCTGTGCCGGCACCGCCGACAGCACCAGCCCGGCGCCCTCCAGCACCGCCGCCGACCCGCCGCGCCGCCAGAACCGCACCTGCGCGCCAGCGTCCGACAAGGTCCGCCCCAGCGCCGTGCCCCAGGCACCCTGCCCAAGGATTACAACCGCATCGTTCATGCTTTTGCCCCCCGTTTCCCCGAGCCCAACATCGGTTCCGCCGCCCGGTCCAGCGGCCAGCGCGGGCGGGCGACCACCGGCGCATCCGCGACGCCCGAAGCGATTCGCTCGATCCCGGCCCAGGCGATCATCGCGGCGTTGTCGGTACACAGCGCCAGCGGTGGCGCCACCATGCGAAAGCCCTCCGCTTCGGCCGCCTGCGCCAGCCCGGCCCGTACGCTGCGGTTCGCCGCCACCCCGCCAGCGACCGCGATAACCGGCTCGGTTGACCCCGGATGGCCCTCCGCAAAGCGCACCATCGCCCGCCGGGTCTTGGCCGACAGCACATCGCGCACAGCTTGCTGGAATGAGGCGCAAAGATCAGCCACATCGCGCTGATATAGCCCGCCCTGCGCCCGCACCAATTCGTCGCGCGCCCGGACGGCCGCTGTCTTCAGCCCGGAAAAGCTTAGGTCGCAACCGGGCCGGTCCATCAGCGGCCGGGGAAAATCGAACCGCAAGGCGTCACCGGCCTCCGCCCAACGCTCAACCTCCGGCCCGCCCGGAAAGCCCAAGCCCAACATCTTCGCCGTCTTGTCGAAGGCCTCGCCCGGAGCATCGTCGATCGTCCCGCCCAACCGCCGATAATCGCCCAGCCCGGCCACCGCGATCAACTGGCAATGGCCGCCCGAGGCCAACAGCAGCAAATAGGGATAGGTCACCCCGTCGGTCAGCCGGGGCGTCAGCGCATGGCCCTCCAGATGGTTCACGCCGACCAGACGAAGCCCGGCCCCGGCGGCAATTCCCTTGGCGGCCATTACCCCTGACAGAACCCCGCCGATCAGCCCCGGACCAGCGGTCACAGCGATTGCGTCGAGGTCGGCCAACCCCAGTCCAGCCTCCTCCAATGCCCGCATCACCACCAGATCGATCCGCTCCGCATGCGCCCGCGCCGCAATCTCCGGCACCACCCCGCCATAACGCGCATGCAGATCGTCCTGCCCGAAGACCGCATTCGACAGGATTTCGCCTGGTGCGACCGGCGCGCCGCCCCGAATTTCGGCGCGCACCACCGCCGCCGCAGTATCATCGCAGCTCGATTCGATGCCGAGTATGGTTATCGTGTTGGCCATGGCTCCGTTTCGCCGCATTGCGTGCGTTGCTTGGCCCTCTTACTAAGGGCAGGGCAGGCCAGCAGAAAGGGCCAAAATGATCGGAACCCTCCCCAGCCCGGCGACACCGCTGAAGATCGGCACACGCGGCTCGCCCCTTGCATTGGCTCAGGCGCACGAGACGCGCGACCGGCTGATGGCCGCCCATGTGCTGCCCGAAGCCGCGTTTCAGATTGTCGTCATCAAGACCACCGGCGATCTGGTCACCGACCGCTCACTCAGCGAGATCGGCGGCAAGGGCCTGTTCACCAAGGAGATAGAGGAGGCGCTGCTGGCCGGCGCGATCGATATTGCGGTTCACTCGATGAAGGACATGCCAACCGTACTGCCCGACGGTCTGACGATCCCCTGCTTGCTGCCGCGCGAGGATGTCCGCGACGCTTTCGTCAGCCTGATCCATGGCAGCCTGACGGAGATGCCGCGGGGCGCCGTCGTCGGCACTTCATCGCTACGCCGTCGCGCCCAACTGTTGAACTGCCGCCCCGATCTGCAGGTGGTCGAGTTTCGCGGCAACGTGCAAACCCGGCTGCGAAAACTTGCCGACGGCATTGCCGAGGCGACCTTTCTCGCCTGCGCCGGGCTGATCCGCCTGGGACAGCGCGAGGTGATCCGCGCCGCGATCTCGCCCGACGATATGCTGCCAGCCGTCGCGCAGGGCACCATCGGAATCGAGACCCGTTCCGGTGACGCGGCCACCCAAACCCTGCTCGCCCCGATCCACGACGCTTCCACCGGCATCCGCCTGATCGCCGAGCGCGCCTTCCTCGCGGCGCTCGACGGCTCGTGCCAAACCCCGATTGGCGGATTGGCCGAGATCGAGGACGAAACACTGCGTTTCCGGGGCGAGATTATCCGCCCGGACGGCTCGGAGCGCCTCGCCACCGAACGGCGTGGCCCGCTGTCGGAAGCCGCCGCCATAGGCACCGATGCTGCTGCGGAATTGCGATCCCGCGCCGGTCCTGGATTCTTTGAGACGTGACATGCAGGTTCTGTTGACCCGCCCGCTGGAAGACAGCCGCGCCCTGGCGGAAACCCTTGAACTCGACGGCATCGACGCGCTGATCTGGCCCCTGACACGGATTGTGCCGACGGTGACGGCACTGAAGCTTCCCTTCACCACCGGCGGCCTGCTTTTCACATCGGCCAACGGGGTCCGGACGCTGGCCGCACTGATCGAGCGGCGTGACCTGCCGGCGCTATGCGTTGGCAAGGCCACCGCTGACGCCGCCCGAAAAGCGGGCTTCCGCGACTGCTTCTCGGCCAGTGGCGACGCCCGCGCCCTCGCCGACCTGGCCCGGCGCAGCGGCCTGCGCGACTTTTTTCACCCACGCGGCCATGACGCGGCCGGCGACCTCAAGGGCTGGCTGGCCGAGACCGGACACCGGGTCACCGAGGCGGTCCTCTATCAGGCGCAGGAAACCGGCCCGCCGCCAGCCCAGGTCGCCGCCTTGCTGACGCGCGGCGAGATCAACCTCGTCACCATCTGGTCAAGCCGCGGCGCTGCCATTCTTGCCCGTCATCTTGCGAAGGCTGGCGCGGCACTGCAAACCACTGACCTCCTGGCAATCTCACCCGCCGCCGCTGAGCCGCTCGAAATCTCCGGCTTCAGACAGGTTGTGATTGCCGAGGCACCGGACGGGGCCGCGATGTTGACGAAAATTCGCGCGTATTTTGCGACTGAGCCCGATTAATACCGGCGCTGCGATTGCTGTGGCGGCCCGTGCTTCCTATTCTTAAGGAGAATCGCAGCTGAGTCGCGCCACCGGGACCGGGTAGCACAGAGGCGGGATGCATTTTGAGAGGGATCAGTTGAATGAAAAAGCGCGATGATCCCAAGACGGTCGAATTGACCGAGTCGATCGAGCCGGTGACTGAGGAAGTTATCGACGAGACCGCGTCCGAAATTGGGCCCGAAATCGAGCCTGAAGCGGTATCGAATATCGAGCCAGACGTTGGCACCGACACCGGCCCCGAAGGGGCGACGTCGATCGAGGACTCGCTGGTCGTCGATGAGTTGCGGCTCGATGATGCGGACTTCGCCGAGCCCCCACACGAATATCATGCACCGGACGACGCCGCCTATGAGCCGGCGCACCGGACCCTGGCCACGACCGCCTTGATGATCCTGGTCGGCGTCATCGTTATCGCCAGCCTGACCCTGTGGGCCGCGCCAAAGCTGGCCCCGCACCTGCCTGCGGGTGTGGCGCAATACCTGCTCCCGGGCCAGATCGATACCGAAAACCGCCTCGCCAGCCTTGATAACGCCCTCGCCGCTGGCACCGCGAAATCCGATGCGGCCATCGCCGCGCTGAACGCCGAGATCGCGGCATTATCTGGTCGCATCGACGCCTCCGCTGACAGCGGCCAGACCGACGCTGCCGTTGCCGCCGCCCAGACCGCCACCGATGTCACCGCGTCCCTCGCCACCCGGCTCGATATGATCGAGGCCGAGTTGGCCGCGCTGCGCGACGAATTCAGCGCCGTGTCCAGCGCATTGGCGGATGCCGGGACGGGCAACAGCCCGGCCTCGCCCGAGATCGCCGCCGCGGTCGCAGCACTCGGTGCCCGGCTCGACAATCTTGCCACATCGGTCAGTGCCGGCACCGCTGCACTCGACACTCGGCTCGACGCGGTCGAAGTCAGCGCCGCTGCCGCTCGCGACGTCCAGAGCGAGGCACTTGGCGAGGCATCGACGGCGGTCCGTCAGGCGCGGCTTCAGGCCGCCAACGACCTGCTGGACAGTCGGCTCACAGGGGGTCTGCCCTATGACGAGAAGCTGAACGAGCTTGCCGAGTTGACCGGGGCCGCACCCCCGACAGCGCTTTCCGCCGCGGCCGACACCGGCCTGGCGACCGCCGTAGCGCTCGAAGCCAGTTTTGGACGCCATGCACAGGCCGCCGTTGCCGCCGATGTTCAGGCTAGCGCCGGGGACGGCACCGGCCTGCAGGCGCTCGGCTGGCTGCGCGCCCAGGTTGCTGGCCGCCCGACCGCCGAACAGCCGGGCGACAGCGTCGGTGCAATCACATCGCGCATCGCCGCCCGGGTCGAGGAAGGCAATCTGGCCGCAGCACTGACCGAGGCCGAAACCCTGCCTGCGCACGCTCAAACCGGGCTTGGTGACTGGCTTGACCAGCTCCGCGCCCGGGTCGCTGCCGATGCGGCGCTGGCCGATTGGCGCGCCAAAATCGGTGCCGGCGGATGAGCGAGGGAGAACGTATATGCTGATCACCGCCATTCGCGTCCTGATTTTCCTGGTTCTTGTCGCCGCCGGGATCTGGGGGATATTTCACCTGATCGAGGATCAGGGCGGCATCACCATCCAACTCGCCGGGCAGGAATTCTTTTTCCCGCCAATCCATTTCGCGGTGCTGCTGCTTATCGGCCTCGCCGTTCTCTGGCTGACCCTGAAGATCATTGGGTTCATCCTTGCGGTTCTCCGCTTCATCGACGGCGATGAGACCGCGATCAGCCGCTATTTCAACCGCTCGCGTGAGCGCCGGGGCCTCGAGGCGATGGCCCAAGGCATGGCTGCACTGGCGGCCGGCGATGCCCGCGCCGCCCGCAGCAAAGCCGAGAAGGCCGAACTGTTGCTCCAGCGCCCTGAATTGACCCGGCTGATGAACGCACAGGCGGCGGAGTTGGCTGGCGACGACTTGCGCGCCGAGACCTATTACCGGGCTCTGGCGGAGGATCCAGAGACGTCATATATCGGTGTCCGCGGGCTGCTGAACCGGGCGCTGGATAAGGACGACATCGACCGCGCGCTCAGATTGGCCGAAAGTGCCGCGAAGCTGCGCCCGAAAGAGCCGTCGGTGCTCGAGACCCTCTACATGTTGCAAAGCCGTAAATTTGATTGGGCCGGGGCCCGCAAGACCCTCAGTGCACAGCGTCGTGCCGGGCTGCTACCAAAGCCCGAGTCGAACCGCCGCGACTCGATGCTGGCGCTGGCCCAGGCCGAGGATGCCGAGGAACTTGGCGAGGCCGATCATGCCCGCAAGCTGGCCCTCGAGGCAGCCAAGCTCGACCCCTCCAACGCGGAAGTGGTCGCAACCGCAGCCCGCCACCTGGTCACGGCCGGCTCAAAACGTGCCGCGGCGAAGATGATCATCGAGGCTTGGCGCCGCAAACCCGCCTCCGCGCTCGCCGCCGCGTTTGCCGCCATCGAGCCGGATGAGAGCGCGCATGAACGGCGCTTGCGTTTCGGCAAGCTGTTGAACGCCTACCCGTCGCATCCTGAATCGCAGCTTCTGGCCGCCGAACTGGCGCTGGTGACAAAGGACTGGGCCGGCGCCCGCAAGGCGATCGCCGAGGTAAAGGAAGATCAGCCGACGGCGCGGGTCTGCGCCATCATGGCCGCCACCGCTCGCGGCGAAGGCGCCCCCGAGGCCGAGGTCCGCGGCTGGCTCGCCAGGGCGTTGGCCGCGCCGCGCGGCGACGGCGACGACTTCGATCTCAACCATGCCGCGATGCTGCCACTGCTGATCGGCGGCGACGACGAGACCGTCGAGGAGGCTGAGGAACTGCACGACATGGCAACCTCAAAAACGCCGTCGGATGAGGTCGGAAACTCACACGAAAGACCCAAATCCGCCGCTTGAATCCGCCTTGTCAAATCCCCAACCGTTCACTAAGGTCCGCCCGTCTTTGACAACACGGAGCCGGTGTAGCTCAGCTGGTAGAGCACATCATTCGTAATGATGGGGTCGTAGGTTCGAGTCCTATCACCGGCACCACTCTTCTCTAAAATTATCATTTATAGCAATAACTTGGATGGCTGAAGCCCACTTGCTCAGCGAGACTATTCCTCGCTAAAACAGCTGGGCTCCTTATGCGGCAATGTTCACCTCCTCTGTGCGCCGCAGGTCGTGCAGCGTGAACTTGACGCCGGATGCTTTG
>Ga0307379_10006577_pt1 | contig 15948 bp, 15 predicted proteins | sample UN2MG_FD_202237 | JGI IMG/M metagenome (GOLD analysis project Ga0307379, IMG submission 202237) | Soil microbial communities from Risofladan, Vaasa, Finland - UN-2 | ecosystem: Environmental > Terrestrial > Soil > Coastal area > Acid sulfate soil | place: Finland: Risofladan, Vaasa | collected... | reverse complement strand
GGAGCGACCGCTGTGGTTCGCGCCCGAGGGCATAGCACCGGTCGACCAACTGGCCTTCGTCAACCCCGGCTGGAAGCGCTATTCGGCCGGCGAACACAAGGCAGTGCGCGAGCGGGCCGGGTTGATCGACCAGACCAGCTTTTCCAAATTCGAGCTGTCCGGTCCCGGTGCGCTCAAAGCCCTCCAGCACCTCGCCGTCTCCAACATGGACAAGCCGGTCGGCGCGGTGATCTACACCCAGCTTTGCAACGAACGCGGCGGCATCGAGGCCGACCTGACCATCATCCGGCTGGGGCCAAACCGCTTCTACATCGTCACCGGCAGCGGCTTCGGGGTCCATGATGCCGCGTGGATCCGCCAGAACCTGCCCGCTGACGGCACGGCAACCCTGACCGAGATCACCTCATCGCGCGCCGTCCTCAACCTCTGCGGCCCCAGATCGCGCGAAATTCTGCAATCTATTTCCGAAGACGACATCACCAACGCCACGTTCCCCTTCGCCACCGCCCGCGAGATCACCATCGGTGCCGCGCCGGTGCTGGCCGTGCGCATCGGCTATGTCGGCGAGCTGGGGTGGGAGCTGCATATCCCGACCGAATTCGGCGCCCATGTGTTTGAGTCGCTGCAAGCGGCGGGTGCACCCTTCGGCATGGCCAATGTCGGCTACCGGGCAATCGAAAGCCTGCGCCTCGAGAAGGGCTATGTCTATTGGAGCTCGGATGTGACCCCGGATTACACCCCGATCCAGGCCGGGCTGGGCGGCCACGTTCACCTGCGCTCGAAAGGCGGTTTTATCGGGCGGCAGGCCCTGGAGCGCGAGAAAGCCGCCGGGTCAAAACGGCACCTCTGCACCTTCACCTCCGACGACGACCTGCCGGTTTTCGGGGGCGAGACCATCTGGTCTGGCGGCCAGGTCGTCTCGCTCGCCTCCAGCGCCGGTTATGGCTGCACTGTCGCCAAGACCATCTTCATGGGCTATCTGCCGACAGACATTGGCGATACCGCCAGCCTCGAGATTGAAGCCTTCGGCGAGCGCTACCCTTTACGCCGCGCCGCCAGTCCGCTTTATGATCCAGGCAACGAACGGCTGAAGGCTTGATTGGGGGTAAGGATGACAGACGATCTGTTAGCGCAGGTCCAGGCGGCACTGATAACGATCCCCGGCCTGCAGGCGATGACGCCCGACGCCTATACGGTGACCCGCCTCGGTGGCCTGACCAATCTGGTGTTCCGCATCGGCGTCGATGGCGGCGCCTATGTCCTGCGGCTGCCCGGCAAAGGCACCGAGGCCTACATCAACCGCGACGTTGAACTGCATAACGCCACTGTCGCGGCCCAGGCGGGTGTTTCGCCCGAGGTAGTCTTCGGGCGGCCCGAAACCGGCCTGATGCTGACCCGCTGCATCGAAGACATCATCACCATGACGCCGCAGTATTTCGCCAATCTGGACGGCGCACCGGAGCGCGCGGGCGAGGCACTGCGCCAGCTCCACACCTGCGGGCTCGCATTCCAGTCGCGGTTCGAGCTGTTCGCCATGATCGACAATTATCTGGCGATCCTGAAGGCCAGGAACGCCACCCTGCCGCCCGGCTATGCCGATGTGGTCGCCGCGGCCCAGCCCGCGCGGCAGGCCCTGGCGGATCAGCCCGTCGAATTGGCGCCCTGCCATTGCGATCCGCTATGCGAAAACTTCCTCGATGACGGCGAGCGTATGTGGATCGTCGATTGGGAATATTCCGGCATGAACGACCCGCTGTGGGATCTGGGCGATCTGTCGGTCGAGGCCGGGCTTTCGCCCGAGCAGGATCTGGCAATGCTGCGGGCCTATTTCGGCGCCAAGCCAACCGATGCCCAGATCGGCCGGATGACCGTCTACAAGGCGATGTGCGACCTGCTGTGGACCCTGTGGGGTCTGATCCAGCACGCCGATGGCAACCCGGCCGAGGATTTCTGGGCCTATGCGGTGGGCCGGCTTGAGCGTTGCAAGGCGTTGATGGAAGCGCCCGAGTTTGAAGACCATATCGGGGCGGTTGCCCGTGGCTGATCGCAGGATAGTCGCATGACGCTGCTGCTGGGCGCCATCGCCGATGATTTCACCGGGGCCACCGATCTGGCCTCGATGCTGACCCGAGGCGGCATGCGCACCATCCTCAAACTCGACGCGCCCCAGCCGGGCGAGCCGTTGCCGGATGCCGAGGCCGTAGTTGTGGCCCTGAAGTCGCGCACCGCCCCGGTGGCCGAGGCCATTGCCGAGAGCGTAGCGAGCTGGCGATGGGCAGCGAGCGGCGGCGCCCGCCAATGCTACTTCAAATACTGCTCAACCTTCGACAGCACTCCCCACGGCAATATCGGCCCGGTGTCCGAGGCGCTGATGGCTGAGACTGGTGCCAGCCAAACGATCTATTGCCCGGCCTTCCCGGAGAACGGCCGCACCGTCTATCAGGGCAAGCTGTTCGTCTTCGACCAGCTGCTGTCGGAATCCGGCATGCGCAACCACCCCCTGACGCCAATGACCGACGCCGACCTTTGCCGCGTTCTGGCCCCGCAACTGACCCCCGGCGCGAAGACCGGGCTGGTGCCCTCAGAGATTGTCGAACGAGGGGCGCAAGCAATCCGCGCCCGTCTCGACGCGCTGGCGGCCGAGGGCACCGCGCATGTCGTCGTCGACGCCCTGACCAACGACCACCTCGCGGCGCTGGGCGGTGCCGTCGCCGATATGAAACTGGTCACCGCCGGGTCCGGCCTCGGCCTCGCCCTGCCAGCCAACTTCGCCGCCGAGGGATTGCTGGCGGGCGGGCCGGCGGACGCCCTGCCCCGGATCGGTGGGCGCATCCTGCTGCTATCGGGTTCATGCTCGGTCGCCACCAACGCCCAGGTTGCCCGGTGGCAGGCCGATGGCGGCGTAACGCTGCGGCTCGATCCGCTGGCGCTCGCAGACGGTCGCCACAGCGTCACCACCACACTCGACTGGATCGCCGGTCAAACCGCCCCGGCGCTGGTCGCCGCGACCCAAACGCCGGGAGATGTCAAAGCCGCCCAACAACAACTGGGGCAGGCGCAGGCGGCGGCACTGGTCGAGGACACGCTGGCGGCAATCGCAACCGCTGCCCGGGCGCTCGGCACCCGCCGATTCGTCGTCGCTGGTGGCGAGACCTCCGGCGCCGTCGCCAAGGCCCTCGGCGCGAACCGCCTCGCGGTCGGGCCCTCGATCGCCCCAGGCGTCCCTTGGTGCGCGACGCTCGACGCCGAGCCGATCGCAATGGCGCTCAAATCCGGCAATTTCGGCGCCGAAACCTTCTTTGCCGACGCCGTGGAGGTGTCCCAATGAACCAGCCAAGAATGGAATCGGGCGATGCCAAGATCCGCGAGGACATCTGCATCCTGGCGAAATCACTGTTCGATCGAGGTTACGGCTGCGGCTCGTCCGGTAATATCTCGGTCCTGACCGATACCGGCATGATCGTCTCGCCGACCAATTCCTGCATGGGACGGCTCGACCCGGCCCAACTCTCGATGGTCACCCGCGACGGCGCCCACATCTCTGGCGACCAGCCCTCGAAGGAGGCGTTCCTGCATCTGGCAATGTACCGCGAACGCCCCGAGATGACCGCCGTGGTCCACCTGCACGCGACCCACTCGGTTGCCGTCTCCTGCCTGGCCGACCTCGACCCCGCTGACGTGCTGCCGCCGATCACCGCCTATTACGTGATGCGGATCGGCCGCCTGCCGCTGGTGCCCTACTTCCCGCCCGGCGACATGGCCCTGGCCAATGCGGTGCGCGAAAAAGCGAAACACCACCACGCCATGCTGTTGGCCAATCACGGCCCGGTGGTAGCTGGCAAGTCACTGGAAAATGCCGTCTACGCTGCCGAGGAGCTCGAGGAGACGGCGCGGCTGTTCCTGATGCTGCGAGGCCAGAAGACCCGGTTCCTGACCCAAGATCAGGTCGCAGACCTAGCGGTGCGGTTCCCGAGCTAGAGCATTTTCCAGCTAAGGCGACCAGCCCTAGCGTCGCGAAAATGCGACAGATGAACAAGATAGAGCACGAGCCATGAATCGGAGATCATGGATCATGCTCTAGGTGCTTAGCACCCAGGTTTCGACCACCTTCGAGCGCAACATGGTCGCCACGTCGGCATCGAATGATTTGAAATGCGGTGTCTCCTTATGCGCCTGGAAAGCTGCTTCATCGGAATAGATCTCATAAAGAAACACCCGTTCCGGCTGGGTCGGGTCGGTGCAGACGTCAAAATGATGGCAGCCCGGCTCGATCGATAGACAGTCGGTTGCCTGGGTGCGAACCCGGGCCAGGAATGCTGATGCCTCGTGCGGGTAAGCCTCGAAGTTGACTGTTACAACAAACATGATCACCCCCCATTGTTCCAATCGCCGCAGATTAACGCATTCCACGGCCCGATGAAAACCGGCCAAACGACCCGACCCGATGTTTTTTGCTAATGCGCCCGGCCGCATATTATATCGCTTTGGCTTGAGATCGCCCGAGAACTCGGATTTAGAGAAAATGGGCAATTTATACCGATGATCCGAAGGAACCCCCATGACCAGATCCGCTGACTTCCGCATTGCCGTCTTTACCGGTGATGGTATTGGCGCCGAGATCACGCCGCCAACCCTTCGGCTGATTGCCAAGGCGGCGGCACGGACCGGCGGGTTTTCGATCACGCCGCAAAACTGCCCCGCCGGGGCCGCCCACTACCGTGACCACGGAGAGGCGTTGCCGAAGGCCTCGATCCTAACCGCCCGCAAGGCCGATGCCATGTTGCTGGCCGCGATGGGCCTGCCGAGTGTGCGCTACAACGATGGCACCGAGATATCGCCCCAACTCGATCTGCGCTTCGAGTTTGACCTCTACGCCGGTGTCCGCCCGATCCGGGCAATCCCTGGCGTGCCGGTGGTGCTGGCCGACCCGCGGGCGGCCGCGATGGATTTCGTCATCCTGCGCGAATCCACTGAAGGCCTGTTCGCCTCGCACGGCAAAGGCGAGGTGACCCACGACCGGGCGACCGAAACCATGGTCCTGACCCGCCACACCACCGAACGCCTGCACGACTTCGGCCTTGCGCTTGCCGCCCAGCGCCACCAGGAAGGCGGGCAAGGCCGGGTGACCTGCGTCGACAAGGCGAACGTTTTTCGCGCCTTCGCCTGGTTTCGCGAAATCTTCGATGGCCGCGCTCAGGCGCTCCCGGACCTGACCGCCGACCACATGTATATCGACGCCTGCGCCCTGACGATGGTTCAGCGGCCGTGGGCGCTGGACGTGCTGATCACCGAGAACATGTTCGGCGACATCCTGTCCGACCTCGGCGCCGGGCTGATCGGCGGTATGGGCTATGCGCCGTCGGCCGATATTGGCGACGCACATGCGCTGTTCCAGCCGTGTCACGGCTCGGCCCCCGATATCGCCGGGCAGGGCGTTGCAAACCCGACCGCGATGATCCTGTCGGCGGCGATGATGCTGGAATGGCTGGGACGCAAGAACGGCGTTGCCGAGGCATCCGACGCCGGGGGGCTTATCCGCCGGTCCGTCGATGTCGCATTCGCCGACGGCACCCTGCGAACCTGCGAATTTGGCGGTGATGCCGACACCGCGGCGGTCTTCGCGGCAGTCGAGGCGGCAATGGATACCGTGGATACCGCCGACGGCTGAGCATGGCGGATGCGTCGTTGCGGGCATCGCGCGATCAATCCCGAGACCCCTTGACCTTTCCCGCCAATCCGCCTCATTTACCCGCAGTTCCAGAAACCGGACCTCAAACTCCACCAGCCCCCTGAGGAGACCCCCCAATGTTCGATCTCAGTGCAAGAAACCTGCTCGAAGGCCGCTCTTATGTGAACGGCGAATGGATCAATGCCGACAGCGGCAAGACCTTTGCCGTGACCAACCCGGCCACCGGCGAGGAGATCGCCCGCTGCGCCGATCTGGGCCAGGCCGAAACCGCCCGTGCCATCGACGCCGCCTATGCGGCCCAGCCAGCCTGGGCCGCCAAGACCGCCAAGGAGCGTTCGGCCATCATGCGGCGCTGGTTTGATCTGATCGTCGAGAATGCCGACGACCTGGCCAGCCTGCTGACCGCCGAACAGGGCAAGCCGCTCGCCGAGGCCAAGGGCGAGATCCTGTACGGCGCCAGCTTTATCGAATGGTACGCCGAGGAGGCCAAGCGGATCTATGGCGACACCATCCCCGGCCATCAGGCCGACAAGCGCATCATCGTGCTGAAGCAGCCGATCGGCGTGGTCGGCGCCATTACCCCGTGGAACTTCCCCAACGCGATGATCACCCGCAAGGCCGGTCCGGCGCTAGCGGTCGGGTGCGCCATGGTGCTGAAACCGGCCAAGCAGACGCCGCTGTCGGCCACCGCCCTGGTGGTGCTGGCCGAGCAGGCCGGGATGCCCAAGGGCGTGCTGAACGTCATCACCTCGAACGACAGTCGGGTGATCGGCGCCGAGCTCTGCGGCAACGACAAGGTGCGCAAGCTGACTTTTACCGGATCAACCGAGGTTGGAAAGGTGTTGATGCGCCAGTGCGCCGACTCGATCAAGAAGCTGGGGTTGGAGCTGGGCGGCAACGCGCCGTTCATCGTGTTTGACGACGCCGATATCGACGCGGCGGTCGAGGGCGCGATGATGTGCAAATTCCGCAATGCCGGGCAGACCTGTGTCTGTGCCAATCGGATCTATGTCCAGGCTGGCGTCTATGATGTCTTTGCCGAAAAGCTGAAGGTCGCGGTCTCGAAGCTGAAAGTCGGCGACGGCTTTGAAGCAGGCATCACCACCGGCCCGCTGATCGATCTGGCCGGGCTCGCCAAGGTCGAGGAGCATGTCGCCGATGCCACCGCCAAGGGCGCCAAGATCGCCGCCGGCGGCAAGCGCCACGAGCTGGGCGGCAGCTTCTACCTGCCGACCATCCTGACCGGGGTGACCCAGAAGATGGCGGTTGCCCGCGAGGAGACTTTTGGCCCGGTCGCGCCGCTGTTCAAATTCGATACCGAGGAAGATGTGATCGCCATGTCGAACGACACCGAGTTCGGGCTGGCGGGTTACTTCTACGCCCGTGATCTGGGCCGGGTGTGGCGGGTTGCCGAGGCGCTGGAGTACGGCATCGTCGGCATCAACACCGGCATAATCTCGACCGAGGTGGCCCCATTCGGCGGCGTCAAGCAGTCCGGCCTCGGCCGCGAGGGCTCAAAATACGGCGCCGAGGATTTCCTCGAGATCAAGTATCTGTGCATGGGGATCTGACGGCGGGTGACGGCGAAACGGGATTGGAAGGGGCGCCGTGATTGGCGCCCTTTCGATTCCGGCTACGCGGTCTTGGTTCCCGCCAGCCCGTTCAGGATCGGGCAATCCGGGGCGCCGTCGCCTTTGCAGGCGTCTGCCAGCAGCGTCAGATCATCGCGCAGGGCCGCCAGTTCGGCCATCTGGGTCTCGAGCCGGGCGATGCGTTGTAGCGCCAGGCGTTTGACATCACCGCTGGCCCGGTCGCGGTCGGCATAGAGGCCCAGAAGCTCGCGGCATTCATCGACGGAAAAGCCGAAAGCCCGGGCTCGGCGGACAAATTGCAGCCGTCGGACCTCGCCTGGGCCATAGGCGCGGTAGCCGTTGCCTGCCCGGCCTTGCGGCGCGACCAGGCCGATATCGGCATAGTAGCGCACGGTTTTGGTGGGCAGTCCGCTGGCCTCGGCCGCTGTTCCGATGTTCATCAGGTGCCTCCGGTTTCCGGTTGACCTTCCAGTTAATGTAAGGATTAGGTGTGCTTTGGCTGCGGATCAAGGAGTTGGCGATGCGACGAGTATTATTAGGGCTGTCGGGCGCGGCAGCACTGGCCCTCGGCACGCAGTTCGCCGGGTCGGCGTCGCTTGGTAGCGGCGTGACCGTTCCCGAGCTGTCCGAGGCGGGTAGCCGAGGGCAGACCGCGTTCGGCGCCTATTGCGCCAGTTGCCATGGCGCTGATGCCGGGGGCACCGGCAGCGGCCCGCCGCTGATCCACAAGATCTATCACCCAGGCCATCACGGCGACATGGCGTTCGTGTCGGCGGCGCGCCAGGGCAGCCGCGCGCATCACTGGAGCTTTGGCAACATGCCGCCGGTTGCCGGTATCAGCGACGCTGAGATTGCCGACATCATCATTTTCGTTCGCGAGGTTCAGCAGGCGAACGGGATTTTCTGAACAGTGTTATCCGAGCCGGGCTCCGCGCGGGACCGCAAATCCGCGCAAAAATGTTTCCGCATCCATCGGCCCCTTGCCCGCCCGTTGCAGGGTGATCAGCCGCAACGCGCCGCTGCCGCAGGCGACCAGCAGGGCGTCATCCAGCACTTCGCCGGGAGCGCCCTCCCCGTCCTCCGGTTGGGCCATCAACAGCTTTACCCGCTCGCCGGCGATCTCGCACCAGGCGCCGGGGAACGGGCTGAGGCCGCGGATGTGGGCGCTGAGTTCGACCGCACTGCGGCTCCAGTCAATCCGCGCCTCGGCCTTGTCGATCTTGGCCGCGTAGGTGATGCCGGTCTTGGGCTGCAGCGTGGTCGCGAATGTGCCCATCGCCAGCGTTTCCACCATCAGGGCGGCGCCAATTTTAGCCAGGCGGTCGTGCAGGGTGCCTGCAGTATCCTCCGGCCTAATCGGCATTGCCTTGCGGGCCAGTACCGGCCCGGTGTCGAGGCCTGCGTCCATCTGCATCACACAGACGCCGGTCTCGGCGTCGCCCGCCATGATTGCCCGCTGGATCGGTGCGGCACCACGCCAGCGCGGCAACAGCGAGGCGTGCAGGTTGAGGCAACCGAGGCGCGGCACGTCCAACGCCGCTTGGGGCAGGATCTGGCCGAAAGCGACCACAACCGCGGCGTCGAGGTTTAAGGCTGCGAATTTGGTCAGCACGGCCGGATCGCGAAAACTTTCCGGCGTAGCAAGGGCGAATCCGCGCGCCTCGGCGGCTGCCTGCACTGGCGAAGGACGCAGCACCTTGCCGCGCCCAGCGGGACGCGGTGGCTGAGAATAGACGCAAACGACCTCGTGCCCCGCATCGGCCAACGCGGTCAGCACGGTGACGGCGAAATCTGGAGTTCCCATGAAGGCGAGGCGCATCAATATGGCTCCCAGATCGTGGACAGCCCCGGTCCGCCTCTATATGGCTTCGGCGCGGGTGCGTGCCAGCTCGCGCTTCAGCTTTTTCATCTTGCTGGTGATCATCTGGCGGCGCACCGGGCTGAGATAGTCGATGAACAGTTTGCCGTTCAGATGGTCAATCTCATGTTGCAAGCAGGTCGCCTGGATGCCCTCGAAGGTACGTTCCTCGCCAACACCGTCGCGGTTCAGGAACTGCACCCGAACCGCGGCGGGCCGAGTTACCATGCCGAACAGATCCGGGATCGACAGGCAACCCTCCTCGTGCTCGCGGACCTCCTCGGACGACCAGGTGATCTCCGGGTTGGCGAGGCAGATCGGGTCAGGTTCCTCGTCCTCGCCCTTGGCGCAATCCATCACGACGACCCGGCTGAGGACGCCGACCTGCGGCGCCGCCAGGCCGATGCCGGGGGCGTCGTACATGGTTTGCAGCATATCCATCATCAGCGCCCGCAGGGAATCGTCGACCTGCGGAACGGGGTCGCAGACCTTTTTCAGACGTGGGTCCGGGTGCAAGACGATGGCGCGGATCATCGCGGTCACCTAGGGGTTTCGGCGGCGAAATGCAAGCCGAACCAGCGTCGTATGGTGGCGATTGACGGGCTGCCAGCCGGGATTTACGTTGCGCCGCAACATCGCCCGATACCGGCAACCTACAGGAGCCCGCCCCATGAGCTTTACCCTCCAGCCCAGCCCCCCGGCGCGGCCCAATCGTTGCCAACTGTTCGGCCCCGGTTCACGGCCGCAGATTTTCGAGAAGATGGCGGTCAGTGCGGCGGATGTGGTGAACCTGGATCTGGAGGATGCGGTTGCCCCCGCCGACAAGCCACATGCGCGCAAAAACATCATTGCGGCGATTAATGATGTGGAATGGGGAGCCAAGACCGTCTCGGCGCGGATCAACGGGCTCGACACTGAATTCTGGTACCGAGATGTGGTTGATCTGCTGGAGAACTGCGGTGAGCGGCTAGATCTGATCATGATCCCGAAGGCCGGCAACGCCAAGGATATCTATGCCGTCGACGCCTTGGTCAGCGCTATCGAGGCCGCCAAGGGGCGGGCCAGGCGGATCGGTTTCGAGGTGATCATCGAGACCGCCGCCGGGCTGGCCCATGTCGAGGAAATCGCCGCCTCGAGCCCACGCATGCAGGCGATGAGCCTTGGCGCCGCCGACTACGCCGCCTCGATGGGCATGGCCACCACCGGCATCGGCGGCACTCAGGAGCGTTATTACATGCTGGAAGACCTTCGAGACGAGGGTGGCGCGCGGGCAAAACATTGGGCCGACCCCTGGCACGCTCCGACAGTGGCGATCGTCGCCGCCTGCCGCACCCACGGCCTGCTGCCGGTCGATGGGCCGTTCGGCGATTTCTCCGACGACGAGGGGTTTCGCGCCCAGGCCCAGCGCGCCGCGACACTGGGCATGGTCGGCAAATGGGCGATCCACCCAAAGCAGATCGCCCTGGCCAACGAGGTGTTCACCCCGTCCGAGGCAATGCTGGCAATGGCACGGCGCATCCTCGATGCCATGGCGACGGCACAGAAGGAAGGCGCCGGGGCGGTGACCCTGGACGGCAAGCTGATCGACCTTGCGTCGATCCGGCAAGCCCAAGGAATCGTCGATCAGGCGGCGTTGATCGCGGGCGGTTAAGGCTGGGCCGGGCGGTCTTGGGTTAAGCGGATCACAACCCGGCGATATAGTCCTTCACGGCCTTGATGTTTTCGGCATCCCCGGCATTCGACGTGCGTACATTGTCGGTTGTGGCCTCGATCGCCGGCAGGGCGATGCCGAACGCAAATTGATGCACCCGGCGCAGCACGCCGGGCAGGTCGCGGTCAATTTCCTCGTAGGAAACGCTAGTGACCTCGGCGCGGGTGCGGCGGAAGAAATGCTCCCACTGTCCGCACTCGCGGTAGAGGTTGGTCATGTTTTTGAGGATCCGCACCCGGTCGTCCGGATCAACAACGATTTCGGGTTCCGGCGCTCCGCCTTCGCGCGCCCCGCTTTCGCCTGTGGTGCTGTGCCAGACCTGGTATTTATTGGCCTTCCACAGAGAATAGGCCTGCGCCACCATATCGCTGCGGTGGATATAGATGAACTTGACCCGTGGAAACAACACCGGAAGGCCGTGTTCGCGCAGAAAATAGAACATGTCGAAAAAGTTGGTTTTGAACACCACATCCTCGCCGGTCATGTTCTCCGCGAAGTGTTTGTTGACGTATTCCTGCAGGGACTTGGCCTGGTATTTCTGTTGCAGTACCAGAAATGGGTGGCGGGGATTGAAAATCTCCGGCAGCGCCGTGGCGCCGATTACCTTGGCGAAGGATGACATCAGCGCTGTGCTGCCGACCCGCGCGGTGATGCAGAAAATCACTGCCGCGCGGTAATTTGGTCCCTCGGAGAAACAATAGCCGTCGCGCTCAAACTCCTGCCGGAGGGGTAATATGGCCGGGTTCTGTTGCATGATTGCTGCTGGTCCCTTGGTCAGCGTACCGGGAAAGGAGGCTAGCGCGGTCAGGGTTAAGCCGGGGTAAATGCCGGACTCGTGGAACGTGCAGACGAGTTCCCACTCCGAGGGGAACGGCGAAAGATCAGCTGAAGATGAACCAGCTTTCGTCGACCTCGCCCGGGGTAACACCGAACAGCAGGACCGTATCGCCGAAGCCGCGACTGACCGAGGCGGTGCCGTTAAAGTTGTTGATGGAAAGATCACCAAAATCGATCGCGTTGCCCTGGAATTCAAGGAAATCGATGCCGATCTCGAAATCGAATACCCGGTCGATGCCGTGGCCAAGCTCGAAGATGAAAGTGTCCGCCCCACTATTGCCGGTGAGATAATCCTCATTGGCGCCGCCCTGGATCCGATCGGCACCGTTGCCGCCGCGCAGGATGTTCATGCCGCTGTCGCCCGCAATGACATCGTCGAAGGCCGAACCCAACAACCATTCAATTGCCACCAGTGTGTCGCCCTCGGCGTCGCCACCGATGCCGGTGCCACGGGTCAGGCTGACGTCCACGGCCGCACTGGATTCAGAATAGTCGGCCCAGTCCCTGCCACCGCCGCCGTCAAGCTGGTCGGCACCGGCTGCGCCGATCAGCGTGTCGTCACCAAGGCCGGCAAGGAGGATATCGGCGCCAGCCTCGCCGCGAAGCATGTCGTTGCCGCCATTACCCTCGATGGTATCCGCGCCGTTGCCGCCGAGGAAGATATTGCGCCCGTCGTCGCCGATCAGGTGGTCGGCGAAGGCCGAACCGGCAAGGTTCTCGATCGAGATGAAGGTGTCGCCCGCCGCCTCGCCGGTCAGGCCAATACCCAACAATAGGTTGGCGCTGATTGCGCTGGTGGCGGTCAGGTATTGTGCCCAGTCCGACCCGGTGCCGCCGTTGAGGATGTCGGCGCCGGTGCCGCCGCGCAGAACATCGTTGTCCGTGCCGCCTTCGACGATGTCATTGCCACCCTCGCCGAGCAGAAAATCATTGGTGCCGAAGCCGCGGGTGGTGTCATCCCCGGCGCCGCCGAAAATCTGATTATGCCCGGCATTCCCGCTGAGTTGGTCATCGAAGGCCGAGCCGGACATATGCTCGATGTTCACATAGGTATCGCCAGCGGCCTCGCCCAATGTGCCGATGCCATCCTGCAGGTTGAAGATTACCCGCGAGGTCGCATCGGTGAAGCGGATGAAGTCCTCGCCGTTTCCGCCATCGATGGCATCCGCGCCTGCCCCCCCGAACGCGACATCGATCCCGTCACCGCCCGAGATGGTGTCGTTGCCATCCCGGCCCCAGAAAACGTTGCTGGCGGCGTTGCCCACCAGTTGGTCATCGCCACTGCCGCCGACTGCACGCTCGATGGTCACGCCATAGGCGATGGCGACATTGCGAGTCAGGTGGCCGACTGAAGAGAACGCCCCTTCATTGAGGTCGATCGTTTGGTTGGTGCTCCAGCCCGAGGCGTTGATCGTATCGGTCCCACCAGCGTCCCAGATCGCGATCACCGGGTTGATGTTGATAGCGAAGTTATAGGCGTCATGCCCGGCGGTGCTGTTGAAGCCGTAGGTGGTATCGCCGGTGCGGGTGGTCATATTGGCGCCGTAGATCGCCTGGATCGCCAGGATGTCATGCAACAGCGGCGTCGCGGCGTAGGACAGGCCTGCGGTGCCTATATGGTCGGTGCCGCTGCCGTCCGCACCGGCCTGGAAGTACGACATCAGCGAATATTCCCGCGTGTCCTGTTGGTGCGTCGCGTCGATTTCGTAGTTGGCCGAGACATTGTAATTGCCTGGATGGGTCAGCCCTAGGGCATGGCCGATCTCGTGCAGATAAGTTTCGATGGCAATGCTTCCCAGATACAGATCGCTGTCGTCATTCTGGGTGGATACGCTGTTGTTCAACCAAACATCAGCGTCGGCCATCTTGTATTGCGACCGGGGAGCATTATCGACCAGCCAGTAAATGTATTCGGCATAGGCTGAATTGTCGGTGATCGACGAATAGTTGAAGGTCATATGGGCGCTGGGCCAATCATCGATTTCCAGCAGGTCGACGGCGATCAGATCGTTCCACAGCGTGAAGGCCTCACGTGCTGCCGCTTCCATCGCCGGGGTCATCGCCATGTAGCCGGACATCTCGGTGGAGTATTCGGCATGGGTCTCGTCGATCTGGCCGGTGTTAATCGAGTAGGTTGCGATGTTGGTGGACCAGGCGACCGATGGCTCGGCGCCGTCCTTGGTGGTTAGCGCGGCGATCAGCTGCCCAGCGTCGTAAATTGGTTTTACCATGTTGCCAGCCCCGCCGCTGCTTGTGCAACCCGGCAGGCGCTGCCATCGCCATGGTCCAACAACATAAGCACTCTCCCCGCACTACGGATGGCGCGTCGGTGTCATGCGCCAATAGGCGCATTCCAGCCTGGCCGGACGAATCCAACGAAGCCTATGGCCTCGATGGTTAGCGTCGTTCTAAGAAGTATGCTTAGGAGCGGGTTAACGGCTTGATCCAGCTGGATCGGATTGCAATATTTTGGCAGATGCCATAGTCCGGCGCGACGGCAAACTCACCGGGCGACCGGGGATCAAGGGCTGACGGGCATGCAAACTTATCTCGACTTCGAAAAGGGACTGTCCGAGCTGCAGGGCAAGGCCGAGGAGCTGCGCGCCATGGCTCGGTCGGACCCGGGCATGAAAACCGGAACCGAGGCTGACCAACTCGACCGCAAGGCCAACGACATGCTTCGCGAGTTGTACAAGGAGTTGACACCCTGGCAGAAATGCCAGGTGGCGCGCCACCCGAACCGGCCCCATGCCCGTGACTATATCGAGGCGCTGTTCACCGAATTTACTCCGCTGGCCGGCGACCGTAATTTCGCCGAAGATCATGCGGTGATGGGCGGGCTGGCCCGGCTGAACGACCGTCCGGTGATGGTGATCGGGCATGAGAAGGGCGCCGACACAAAATCACGGCTGGAGCATAATTTCGGCATGGCGCGGCCCGAGGGCTATCGCAAGGCGGTGCGGTTGATGGAGATGGCCGACCGCTTCGGCTTGGCCGTCATCACCCTGGTCGACACGCCGGGCGCCTATCCCGGCAAGGGCGCCGAGGAGCGCGGCCAGGCGGAGGCGATCGCGCGCTCAACCGACATGTGCCTCAAGCTGAACGCGCCGTTGATCTCGGTGGTGATCGGCGAGGGCGGTTCCGGTGGTGCCGTTGCCTTCGCCACCGCCAACCAGATGATCATGCTGGAGCACGCGATCTATTCCGTGATTTCGCCCGAAGGCTGCGCCTCGATCCTGTGGAAGAACGCCGACAAGACCCGTGAGGCCGCCGCGGCATTGCGGCTGACGGCACAAGACCTGCTGCAGCTGGGCGTCGTCGATACGATTGTTCCCGAGCCGCTGGGCGGCGCCCACCGTGACAGCGCGGCGGCGATCAATGGTGTCGGCGAAGCGATTCAGGCGGCGCTGACCTCGTTCAACGGCCTGTCTCCGGTCCAGATCCGCGGCGAACGGCGCCAGAAATTCATCGCCATGGGAGCTAAGGAGCTGTCCTGATCCGCGGTATCGGCATCAAATTCGACCGTCGCGCGGTCCCAAGCTTAGCGAAGCCAAAGAGAATTCCGACAGCACGAAGTATCTGCCCTGCGAACCAGCCAATGGCGATACAAGCCCCGATTGGCGGCCTCGGCGTCGATATACGCAAGTGCCGTCAGGCGGCTTCGCTGAGTACGCGGGCCAGATCGAACAAGCTCCGGCGCTGGTTCTCTGGGATCGCGTAGTAAGCACGAACAAGATCTCCCGCTTCCCTGTCGGTGAGGATGTCCCCACGCGACTCGCTGGTATCGGCGGCCTGTCCATCGAGACCCTCGAAGAAAAACGAAATCGGTACACCAAGTGAATTGGCGATGTCCCACATCCGGCTGGCGCTGATGCGATTTGCTCCGGTTTCGTACTTTTGGATCTGCTGGAACTTGATCCCTACAAGGTCGCCAAGCTGCGTTTGAGTCAAATCCAACATCCACCGGCGCTGACGAACTCTCTGTCCTACATGCAAGTCTACGACACGCGCCATACTGTTACTCCACCTCTTGAGACACTCACGAAACGTTGCCACTCACCACATCGCTCTCATGATAATAACCCTTGGGTTGATTTTTTCTTTCGGAAGTTTATTAAAAATTAACTATGGCTTCGAAAAATTGAACGGTTATGGCGTGATTTTACAACCGCCAGTTTATTGCTAAGAGCCTGACCGGAAAGTAGTTGAGCCATATCGGCATATTATGATTCACCGTCTTTGTTCGGAAGATGGAGGACCA
>Ga0307379_10006572_pt1 | contig 15952 bp, 14 predicted proteins | sample UN2MG_FD_202237 | JGI IMG/M metagenome (GOLD analysis project Ga0307379, IMG submission 202237) | Soil microbial communities from Risofladan, Vaasa, Finland - UN-2 | ecosystem: Environmental > Terrestrial > Soil > Coastal area > Acid sulfate soil | place: Finland: Risofladan, Vaasa | collected... | reverse complement strand
TCAAGGGTTTTTAGAATATCCAGTCTCGTATCAGATGCAAGTGCTTTGAATGTTTCCCGATCTAACGTAATCTTTGTCATACTTCCTATAACCAATTATCTCTTACAACCTTTAAATACTGTGTGTTTACGTTCGGTATTTCCCAAATGATACAGGTATCCTCACACTCAGCTGTTACTATGAAAAAAATGTAAAATTATAAATCACCGGTACCAATACCTTCCCCTTACATGAAGAAAGACAAACTCATCCAGCAGCTCAAAGAATGCGGTGCCATAAAGTTCGGACGATTCGTTCTCACCTCAGGAGCGCTTAGCGACTATTACATCGATATTAAAAAAGCAAGCACAGAACCAAAAATCCTCAAACTCATCGCACAGGAGATGAGCAGTTACACGAAAGGCTATAACCTACTCGCAGGCATGGAACTTGGGGCAGTCCCTCTCGTTGTTGCCCTCGCATTAGAGACAGGTATTCCGTATGTGATTATCAGAAAAGAAAAACGAGAACACGGAACCGGAAAACATGTTGAAGGCGGCGATGTAAAAGGTAAAAGCGTCCTTGTCATCGAAGACGTCACAACCAGCGGTGGGTCAGTGGTGAAAAGCATTCAAATTCTTCGTGAGAACAATGCAGAAGTCGAAAAAGTTCTTGTCGTCGTCGACCGAGAGAGCGGCGCACGAGAAAAACTCCAGAAACTCGAGGTCGAATTCATCCCACTGGTCACCGTCAGTGAAATCCTAAAAAACAAGGAACTTGAACAACACTAAAAAATTACGATTAAAAAAAAGGGGTCATATGAACGTATTAGTAGTTGGAGGTGGTGCACGAGAGCATGCCATCTGCGATGCGGTAGTCCGATCGGAATACACAACCCTGTTCTCCGTGATGAATAACCTGAATCCCGGTATCGAGAAACTCGCTTTGGAATACCTGCTGAAAAAAGAAACAGCAGTAGACGATATCGTCACCTATGCAACGAAGAAAAAGATTGATGTCGCATTCATCGGACCGGAAGCACCCTTGGAAGCAGGGCTTGCTGATGCACTGACAAAAAACGGTATTTCTACCTGCGCTCCTCATAAAAATGCAGCACGAATTGAAACCGATAAAGAATGGATGCGTACGCTTCTTACGAACTATACCATCCTGGGCCAACTCAACTATAAAAGTTTCACCGACCCCGATGAAGCAAAGAAATTCATTGAAGACCTAGAAGCCCAAGTCGTAATCAAACCCATTGGCCTTACCGGGGGCAAAGGCGTCCATGTCGCAGGAGACCATTTCAATGGAACCAACGAAGCAATATTCTATGTAAAAGAAGTAATCCACCATAAAATCGGTGGAGCTGCCAAAGTCCTCATCGAAGAAAAAGCACTTGGTGAGGAATTCACCCTGCAAGCATTCACCGATGGATTGCATGTCACCCCGCTGCCCGCGGTTCAGGATCACAAGCGGTTACTGCCTGATGATAAAGGCCCAAACACCGGTGGCATGGGGTCATACTCCTGCGCCAACGGGCTGTTACCGTTTCTCACCCAAGATGAATATCAGCAGGGGGTTAGGATTTTACAAAGCATAGTCCGAGCCCTTGCCAAAGAAGGATGCCCTTATATCGGCCCTATCTACGGACAATTCATTCTCACCGCAAACGGGGTGAAAATCATTGAGGTGAACGCACGATTTGGCGATCCAGAAGCCATGAATGTGCTCCCGTTGCTGCAAACCGATTTCCTTGAACTCAGTACCGCTATGCTGGATGCAACACTATCAAATACACCTCTTCAGATTAAGAAGAAAGCAACAGTCTGTAAATACGTAGTCCCAGAAGGATATGGGGTGAAAAGCATGGTCGGAGAACCGATACACGTCAACGAAGAAGCACTTCGAAAAACCGGTGCAATGCTATTCTATGCATCCGTTAACAAAAAAAATAACCACATCCTGACTGGGTCATCACGATCCCTTGCCGTGGTCGGAGTAAGCGATGAGCTTGCTGAAGCAGAAAAAATCAGTGAACAGGCTTTAACGCACATAAAAGGTGATCATCTCTTCATCCGTCATGACATCGGGACGAAAAAACTTCTTGATAAACGCATCCAGCACATGAAGGAGATACGAGAACGAAAATGAAACAAGACATCTTTATTTATTTTATTGGAACCGCGGGATCTGGAAAATCAACGTTATCTGCCTCCATGCAACAATGGTGTAAAGACCGCGGGTTAGACGCCATCATCGTGAACCTTGACCCAGGCGCAGAGAACCTCCCCTATGAACCAGATGTCGATATCAGGGATTGGATCTCCCTTCGGGAAGTCATGGACGCCAATAAACTCGGACCGAATGGTGCACAAATCGCCTGCGCAGACATGATCGCCCTCAACACCGAGGATGTCAAGGAAAGCATCAACTCATTTAAAGCAGACTACATCATTCTTGATACCCCAGGACAGCTGGAACTCTTTGTGTTCAGAGAAGCTGGCAAATACACGGTTAAATTCCTCAGCCCGGAAAAATCAATAATCGGCTACCTCCTAGACCCGATGTTAGCGAAAACCGCATCCGGGTTTGTCTCCCAGTTGCTCCTTGCGATTACGACAAACCTGCGACTTAACCTACCGCAAATAAACATTCTAACCAAAGCAGACCTCCTCTCGACAAAAGAACAACAGCTTATCAACCGATGGTCAAGCAACCCTGAAGAAATCTACGAGGCATTATGCAGTGAAGAGCCGACCATGCATCGGGAGATGAGCGAACAGATCCTCCATCTCATCAAAGACATCGGTGGGTACAGCAGACTCATCCCAACCTCAAAGCAGAGTTTTTCAGGAATCGAAGATATCTACACCGACATCCAACAGCAATTTGAAGGCGGAGAAGACCTGTTAAAAGATTGATTATGTTGTTTTTATCGTCCCCAGCGTCGGCTCAAAAATAAAGCCTTTATCCATCAACGAGTTCAACGCTTCCTCAATAGAATTCTCATCTAATCCTCGTTTCTTACATCCCTCAACGATACTATCCCAGGGCGCACCATCGTCCCCCTCAAGCTCCTTGATCGTCTCCAAGACAAGGGTTTCGGGGTCTGCATCAGTGGCAGATTCATCAGTTTCCTGCTGTTTTTGTTTTTTTGGTTTCTTTGGTTCTTTCTTTGATTCTTTCTTTCTGTCTTTGATTTCCAGTTTTTCTTCTAAACGAACCTCATCGAACTTCTCTGCCGCCCCTGGGATGATATACTGCAAGGATTCACGGATAAGCGTCGCGTACTTGTTCACATCGACTGAGCCATATTTCTTGAGCGCAGCAACAATTCCTTCTGATAGCTCACGACTATATCCAAGTTTTTTAAGATCATAGACATTGGGCTGTGTCATCTTCATTGCCTCAACCATCGCATCGATACGATGCTTGGTCTGCATACACGTCTCAATGATCCAACGGTCCCGTGCCTCCGCGTTGACCTCACGGACCAACTCCGGACGTAACGACACATACAACGTCCCTTCCTCAGGGATATACGTTCGCACCTTCCCGACCACTGCGACAAACGCAGGAACCTCAATGCTCTGCAGCGTATGGGTTGCTTCCTGCTGGTACTGCCCTGAATAAATCGTAAACACCCCCGTCGGATCAGACACATGCGCTCGAAGATACTCCCCGCCTTCCATGACGCTTTCCACATCGGTAAGCACCCCGGTGACGAACACCCGGTTCACTTTACTCCCCAGGGGGGTCACCACATAGGAGGGTACCTTTTCTCCGCTGCCTTTCAGCTCAAGGGACGCATCACTGTACTCCGCGGCAAAAATCCGCCATGCCGGCTCCCGTCTCATGGGAACTCCTCCAGCTCCTGGGATAATCGTTCTGCTTCCGCTGCTACATCAAAATCAGCGCGTTTCGCATCACGAGCAATCAGGGTAATCCCAAATTGATCACCTAACGCGTTCCCCTGCAGACAAATACGATGACCAAATAATGTGGTGTTCATATCCTCGATAAGACCCTCATCGTTTTTGGAATCCATCATGGTCTTTCCAAGAAGTTTTTCGGTAAGCTCTTTGCCAAGGATCGCACTCACCGAACCTGTTCCATCGTCAAGGACCAGTTTCATCCGCATATCATCCTTGCCTTCCACAGCCCCATGCACGGTGCACGCTCCATCCTGGAGCACCCGGTTGCATTCAGGGCATCGCTGCACCACTCCAGAGCCTTTCCGAATCTCGATGACGGTCCCTTCCACTTCCACATCCAATGCACCGTTCCGCTCTACCAGCTCCGCTAACAAGATTTTCTGGGTTTTTACATCTTTTTTTAGGATCGTATTCGCATCAAGTTTCTCAACAATTGCCTTCTCATCAAACGTAAACTGAGGAATACCCTTCCAGGATTTCACATACCCACTGGCAATCTTGACGACGACCCCTTCCTTTAATTTGAAATCATGCCATGCGGTAAACTGCGCTTTCCCGGTCTCGTCCCCAAGCAACCCAGAAAACACCTTCTTTTTCTGACCAGAGATCTCCACCTCACGGTCTTTTATCTCAAGGATTCGTGCGACAACCTCAACAGAACTCATACCACCATGTAACTCATTGACCTTGTAAGCCCGTGGTTCGAGGTTTACCTCGGGTAACTCTGATGCATCGGCCTTTGTCACCTTGGTCCAATCACCGAAATTGACTTTCAGGCTCCCTTGCCATTCTTTGGTATAGGCGTTGGCGATGTCGACCACGGCACCTTTTTCCAGCTCAAAATCCTTCCAAGCGGTAAATTGAATCGTTCCGCTCTCATCACCAAGGATACCATAATAGATCTTCCGTGCTTCCCCCTTCACTTGTATCTCCCGAGGGTTTACTGAAACGATACGACAGAGCACATGAACACTTTGTTGATCCGGTTTCAAATCAACAATTAAACTACGCTCGGATGACACCAATTGTCTTGATCCGCCACCAAACTTCTTCACAAGCGTCTGCTTCGCATGATCCGCAGGGACACCATACTCTAAAAACTTCTTTAACTCCTTTTCCAGTGTCTCTCGACTGACGTCTTTTCCAGATGTCTCTCGTAATGCCTCAAGAATATCATCAATCTGCTGTTCTATATTATCCTCAACCATAAGTAATTCCTCGCCCAACTTTGATACTTAGTAGTTGATAATCGCAATTCTCTATATAAAGAGTACTGTAGTACATATAGCAAAAAAAAATTTATGATAACCCAATGATATTTCCGTTCTTATCGACGTCCATGAACTCGGACTGGGGCGTCCGGGGAAGACCAGGCATGGTCGTAATCTTCCCAGTCATAGGGACTAAAAACCCAGCACCTGCAGAGAACTTGATATCCCGGACCGTGATTTTAAAACCAGTTGGCCTCCCAAGTAATGCCGGGTCATCAGACAGCGAGTACGGGGTCTTTGCGATACAAATCGGAAGGGTGTCTAGCCCGAGATCCATACACAGTTTTATGTCACTTTCCGCGTTGACTGAATAGCCGACCCGTTCTGCGCCGTACATCTTTTTTGCTATTATCTCTATCTTCGTTTTCACGGGCAGGTCAAGATCATATAAATAGGTGAAACGAGATGGTGTGTTATGGATCAAACTTACGAGTTTACCTGCCAGCTCGATTCCACCTTCGCCACCTTTTGCCCATACATCAACCACTGCATAGGGAACCTGTTTTTTTGAACAAAAATCTTCGATAAAATCCAATTCTTCATCGGCGTCCCCTGTAAATTGATTGATCGCCACAATGACGGGGACTTGGAACCAGGCGATGTTTTCAAGGTGTTTTTCCAGGTTTGAAAGCCCTTTTTGAAGAGCGTTTCTATCGCTGCCTTCCCCGTGTCGTTTCAACGCTCTAATACTGACCACCAGGACAACTGCATCAGGGTTGAGATCCCCAGTTCGACAGACGATGTCAAAGAACTTCTCCGCACCCAGCTCAGAACCGAACCCAGCCTCGGTTACGAAATAATCAGCAAGCCGTAAGCCTATCATATCTGCAATAAGACTATTGGTTCCATGCGCTATATTTGCAAAAGGACCTCCATGGACAAACGCAGGAACCCCCTCGATGGTCTGTACCAGATTAGGCATGATCGCGTCTTTTAACAACACCGTCATGGCACCGACTGCTTTGAGATCAGCAGCAGTCACCGGTTTGTTATCATAGGTATAGGCAACAATGATGCGGCTGAGCCGATGTTTTAAATCAGTAAGATCCTTTGAGAGGCAGAGGACGGCCATGATCTCCGATGCTGGCGTAATCGAAAACTCCACCTCATGAGGAACACCATCAGAAGGACCACCGAGTCCTACGACAACCTTCCGTAACGCCCGATCACTGATATCAAGAACGCGTGGCCAGACGATAAAACGGGGATCGATATGGAACAGGTCACCATGATGTATATGGTTATCAAGCAAGCTTGCCAGAAGGTTATGGGCACTGGTAATCGCATGCATATCACCAGTGAAATGAAGATTGATATCCTCCATCGGGAGCACCTGTGAATACCCTCCACCAGTGGCGCCCCCTTTCTTCCCCATTATCGGACCCATGGATGGTTCCCTGATTGCAAGCATGGTTTTTTTCCCTAGTTGGGCAAGTGCTTGTGCCAGTCCGATGGTCACCGTCGTTTTTCCTTCTCCACTCGAGGTTGGGTTAATGGTTGTGACTAGAATCAGCTTGCCTTGTTTCTGTTGCTTTAACCGTTTTAATATGCTTAGGGAGACCTTTGCTTTCGAGCGTCCCCAGCAGAAGTATTCATCCTCATGGATCCCTGCTTTCGCAGCGATATCTTCGATGGGGAGCATCGGAATTGATCGTGCGATATCGATATCGGTTTTCATGCAATGTCATGGTCGATATCATGTTTCTATTAAAAAGATGTACGTTTCTGCAATGGATCGGAAAAGGGAGGGGGACCACCGTACGGGGATATTCATATGAAGTGTGTTTTTCTGGTGGTCCATGCAGTCTCGGGCAGTGAAGAATAAACGCTGCGAGGTTTGCAGGCAGGCATAGTTTTACTCTTCGATCGAGTATTTTTCACTTTCTTCTTTGGTTCAGATGGGAAAATGACGTTTTTTTGAAACACCCAATAACGGATTCGCCAGTTGGTTCCGTCACTTAACAGAGCTTCATCTCGTCTGGTGTGTAATATCCCTTCCGATTCCAAGCGATAGAATAAACGTCGATCAGCATGATCTAGGATATTATCAATGATACAGTCATCGTATCCGAACATATCCATAACGATTTCAGCGTATTTTCGTGCTTCTTTTTCACTTATATTAAGCGTTCTTTGGATTGTTTTTGCGAGTGCATGTAACGTGACAAGCAGCATTCTTAGCCCCCTTACTTATTTAATGGTATTATTTTTATATTGTATAGTATATATATTTTTCCCTATTCTCGCCCCTTTTAAAGCAGTACCTACACAATTCACGAGTTTTATCAATAACTATTATATCATCATCGACCATACCCTCACCAGAGTTGTCGCTATGAGACTTGCACTAATCTCCGCACGACCAATCATTGCCAATAAAACAAAAAACATACAAACCATCGAAAAGTACATTAAAAAAACACAAGCAGACATCTATATTTTCGGGGAGTATTTCCTCTCAGGAGAGCGCTGTAAGGACGAATTCAGAAACCTCGCTGAACCACTTAACGGACCGTCCATTCAACACCTGAAAAAAATCGCAAAAAACAAACGTTGTTACCTCGTTGTTGGCATGCCCTGTAAAGATGACACTGTCGACGGATTAATCTACAACGCAGCCATTTTAATTCATCCAAATGGCACCGTTGATGCATACAAAAAATGGTTTCTCCCAACCTCAGGACCGTTCGAAGAAAAAATCTTCTTTGACCAAGGTGAAGACCTCCCTGTTTTTACCACCAGCCTTGGAAAAATAGGACTGCTCATCTGCTACGACCTCAATTTCCCCGAAGTTGCAAAAGCACTCACCTTACAAGGAGCTGATCTTCTCATCTGCATCTCAGCATCACCATCGACCACTCGACAATATTTTGAAACGTTACTCCCAGCCCGCGCCTTAGAAAACACGGTTTTTCTCGCCTATGTCAACCTCGCAGGAAACCAAGAAGACCTAATCTACTGGGCTGGATCCCAAGTGTACGACCCCCTAGGGAACCTTCTAGTCAAAGCACCGTATTTTAAAGAAAGCATCATTACTTGCGACATCAACCTCAAACATCTTGAACCCGCACGAGCCAGACGACCGGTATTACGGGACATCAGACCAGAGATCTATCAGGACCTCTACGAATTCTCACGACATCACACAAAAAAAGAACCATCTGAGTAGAAAACCCTAGCTCCGGGAAAACTCTTCTAAATGACTCTAGTATATTTTTTACAAAAAGTATATACATGAAAAAACTATTCAGGGATTCTATTTCAATTTCTGTGAACTGGGCGGGGCGAACCTTTGAAACAACACGATGAAGAATTTATCAGAAGATTAGACCTTACTGCAGTAAAAATAAGAAAGCATATCATAGAAATGCTGTACCTAGCCAAGTCAGGGCATCCTGGTGGCTCGCTTTCTGCAGTTGAAGCAATTGTTGCCCTCTATTTCCACCACATGAGGCATAACCCAAAAAACCCGAAAGACCCTAACAGGGATCGATTTGTCTTAAGCAAAGGTCACGCCGCTCCAACTCTCTATGCAGCTCTTGCGGAATGCGGATATTTTGATGTCAAGGAACTGCGCCTTCTCAGACAAATCAATTGTATGTTACAAGGACATCCCGTCTGTACCCATATCCCTGGTGTGGAAGCATCAACAGGGTCTCTTGGCCATGGACTTTCGTTTGGCGTTGGCATAGCGCTTGCAGGGAAACTTGATAAAAAAGATTATCGCGTCTATGTCATGGTAGGTGACGGTGAAACAAACGAAGGGCAAATCTGGGAGGCAGCGACCTGCGCAACTCATTATAAACTCGATAATCTCACTGCCCTCATTGACAGAAATTTTCTACAGATCGATGGAAAAACAGAAGATGTCCTTCGCCTTGAGTCAGTCCGGGATCGATGGAGCTCGTTTGGTTGGTATGTTCTCGAAGTAGATGGCCATAATATCGAAGAGATCATCGATGCACTCCTCACTGCGAATGAACAGAAAAATCAACCGACTATGATCATCCTGAATACCGTGAAAGGCAAAGGAATATCATTTATGGAAAACAACATTGATTTCCATGGTGTGCCTCCGAACGAAATGGAATATAAACTCGCCATGAAAGAGTTAGACATAGCACAACACGCTCTCGAGGCAAGCTTATGAATAAAAAAGAGATGGCCAACCCTCGCGATGCGTATGGAGAAACACTTCTGCAACTCGGGGCAAAACACCGCAATATCGTCGTACTGGACGCAGACCTTTCTAAATCAACGAAAACAATTCTATTTGCAAAAAAATATCCAGAACGGTTTTTTGAGATGGGGATTGCTGAAGCAAACATGATTTCAGCAGCCGCGGGGCTTGCGTCCTGTGGGAAAATCCCATTTGCCAGCACCTTTGCTGTGTTTGCGACCGGCAGGGTCTATGATCAGATTCGTATCGATGTCGCGTATTCTGAAGCGAACGTGAAAATTTTTGCTACCCACGGGGGAATCAGTGTTGGGAAGGACGGTGCGAGTCATCAGATGATCGAAGATCTTACGTTGATGCGGGTCTTGCCGAATATGACGGTGCTTGCACCAAGTGATGCGACACAGACACGACGGCTTGTGGAACTGATGGCGACAACTGAGGGCCCTATGTATGCACGCATTGGACGGGCGAATGCACCAATTCTTTACAAAAAAGAAGACCTAAAGGATATCAAGATCGGAAAAGGACTGATTACCAGAGAGGGTTCTGATATCAGCATCATCGCCTGTGGGACGATGGTCGACCAAGCAGTGGACGCACAGGAACAATTAGCGAAAGAGGGAGTGTCTGTACGTGTCGTTGACATGCATACGATCAAACCACTTGATGAGAAACTCGTCTTGAAATGTGTTCGTGACACCAATGCGATTCTGACAGCTGAAGAACATTCGGTGATCGGAGGGCTTGGTGGTGCTGTAAGTGAGGTTCTTGCTGAAAATGGTTCTCCTATAAAATTTCAACGGATTGGTATTCAAGATATGTTCTGTGAATCTGGTGAACCAAAGGAACTTTTTGAAAAATATGGTTTAAGCACGTCCCACATTATTAAAACAGTAAAAAAACTTCTCAAATAAACAGAGAGTTTGCTTCTTACGAGAATTCATAGGGGATTTTTTTAGCATTTTTTACCGGTAAAATTAGGAGAGTAATTTTACCTTTTTGTAAGTTTTTCTATCAGATAGAATGGCACGATATGTTTAAATATTATAATTATAACAGTATATCATAATAAGTTTATATAATAAAAATTAAAGAGTATAACGATTGAGGTATGGCGGAAGGAACCATGACACACAAACCCCGCAGGATCATTTTCATCTTCTTTGCCCTTCTTTTCATCAGTCAACTTCCACTCTTTCCCACCCATGCCCAAGAAACAATCTCCAAAACCACGATCGTACCTGTCAAACAACCTGATCTCCTTATTATCCTTTCACCCCAATATGGAACAGATAACGATATTTGCAATGCAATCCAGGCTTACATGACGGTCGTAGAAAACGACCTCGGTTGGACATCGCAAATCCTTACGATTCACGAGAATGAAAACGACTACCAACTCATTGACCAACTCATAGAAGACGCCTACCGAACCTACCCAATAAAAGCCTGCATCATGGTCGGAGAAGATCTCAACACCGCCCTAGCCGGGGATTGCGATTATCTCGAACAACCCAGCACACTCCCCTGGTCCACCCTCGGAGGAACAACCGCGTACGAAACCACCGACCAGGGCATCATCTGCAAACCAACAACCCTTCAGATCTGCATTTCCCTCCTCTACCCGACCCATACTCGTCCCTACGAACAAAAGAAAGCATCAATCATCTACGCCTTTCACAAATTCACCAGCCAACGACACATCACAAATGCTTCCGCCATCCAAGTATTCGAAAGCTCCGACCTGAACACAAACTCAAAAGCACTCTACCAACAACTCAGTCAATACGGGACACTCATATACACCCAAGATGCGACCGAATCAGATATCATCTCCACTCTCAACAAATCCTACAGTGCCTATTTCGTTCACGGACACTCCTCCCCAGCTGGTACCGATTTGAACAAGCAACAAAACAGCGGATGGTTCAAGGCAGAAACTCTCGACAACCTCCAAACACCATTCTTTGGAGCAGATGGATGCTACGCAGCCGGCTGGTGGTCCAACCAACAAGACAACAACAACCTTGATAGAAGCATCGATGCCCCATGGTACGGCTCAAAAATATTCACCAGCACCACCATCCAGGTTATGGCCCTTGGCCTTCTCTCCCAAAATGGATACTCATCCCCCGTCAGTTTCGTTGAGACCGTCATACCTGACCTATTAAAAGGAACACCACTTGCAGAAGCGATGATTGGGCATTCCACCATCGGGGACACCATCATTGTCGGAGACCCAACATTCCATTATACTATTTAAAAAAGAAGGATTTTTGTATCAATTACCTTTTAATACCTTAAAAGTTATATTTATAGATTAGTAAGAATAAAATGACGAGAGAAAACTTCCCTTCATTTATCCCTGCAGAAAAAACAATTCCAGAATTAACGGTAAAAGCAATACTAGTCGGGATATTCCTTGCTATCGTTCTTGGAGCAGCAAATGCGTACCTCGGATTATACGCAGGAATGACGGTTTCTGCAATCATCCCAGGCGCCGTCATGGCACTTGCATTGATGAAGCCATTCAAACCAACAATTCTTGAAGTCAACATCGCAACCATGGGTGCATCCGCAGGAGAATGCATCGCCGCAGGAGTCATCTTCACCATCCCCGCCCTTATCTTACTAGGAGCCTGGACCGAGATACACTACCTAGAAACAACCTTCATCGCCCTCATAGGCGGAATGCTTGGTGTCTTCTGGATGGTCCCCCTCCGACGAGCACTCGTCGTCAAAACAGACCTTCCATTCCCCGAAGGAATCGCGGTCGCAGCAGTCCTCACCACAACAGTCGGCGGAGAACACACCAAGAAAAAAGACCAGATCAGCGGAATCTGGCTTGCGATCGGAGCGCTCTCAGCTGCACTCTTCAAATTCGGACAACTATCCCTGAATCTCTTTCGCGATACCATCGACGGGATCGTCAGCATCGGAAAATATGCGATATTTGGAAAGGAACATGACGCATGGTTCTACGGAGGAACCGCCACGTCACCAGCGCTACTCGCGGTCGGATGGATTATCGGACCACGGATCTCATCATACGTACTGGTAGGTGGACTCATTGGCTGGGTTATTATCGCCCCGCTTCTCATCCTTGCAACCGGTCTCCCACAACCAACACCAGAATATATAGGACTAGGTCCCCTGAAAGGAGGTTTCTATAAAATCTGGAGCGAACAGGTTCGATACATTGGTGTCGGAACCATGCTCATCGGTGGTCTCTGGGCAGTGTACTCCATTCGAACAAACCTCGTCGACAGTGTGAAAGAAGCAGTAATCGGCCTGCGAAAACAGGGAACCAAAATACAAAAACGCACCGAACAAGATTTAAACTATAAAATCGTCTTCCTCGCCATCGCAGCAATGGTACTACCGATTTTCGTGCTCTATCAACTTCTCTCAGGACTATTCGGTATATCATTAATTATGGCGATTCTTACGATTTTTCTTGCCTTTATCGCAAGCGCACTCGCCGGATACCTCACGGGTCTTGTCGGCTCTTCAAACTGCCCGATCTCAGGAGTAACCGTCACCATACTGCTCATCGTCAGCCTACTGATGCTTGGACTAGGAGTAGCAGGCGTTCAAGGAATGGCTATTGTGATATTCATCTCCGCGGTCGTTTGCATAGGTGGATCAATCTCAGGAGATCTCCTCCAGACCATGGCATCTGGTCAAATGATCGGAGCAACACCAAAAAAACTCCAAATCTCCATGATCTTCGGAGTCGTTGCAATCTCTGCCACAATCGGAATCGTTATCGGAGTGCTACACCAAGCTTTTACCATCGGTAGTACGAAACTACCTGCCCCACAAGCATTCCTCATGAAAGGCATTGTTCAAGGAATACTTGGGGGGAACATGCTCTGGCCCTATGTCGTAGCAGGTGCCGTTCTTGCGTTGGTCCTAATCCTCATCGACCTCCCCGTTCTCCCGGTTGCCATTGGAATCTATCTCCCCTTTACTCTCTCTGTACCCATCTTCATCGGCGGTGGCATCCGCCACATGACTGATACCGTCCTTAAGAAAAAATTCGGAAGTGCGGAGGAAGAAGAACTCAGTGACTGGGAGCTTGCCATCAAACAAACGGGGATCACTCCAAAGGATAAAGCGATACGAACCGGACTTCTTTTCACCGCTGGCCTTGTCGCTGGAGAAGCATTAACAGGGGTTGTTGTCGCCGTACTCATCGTGCTTGGGATTCAACTGGCAATCTTTGAAACCGCCCCCTGGTGGCCAGGACTGCTCTTTTTCGCATACATAGGAGTCCTGCTTGCATACATCCCCATACGGGAGATCATCTCCAATACTAAAACAATGAAATAAGAAGTTCTATTTTATTTCATAAAGATTAGCCGAGTAAACAAGTAGCTGACTTAGTTATATTAATCACTAGATATGAAGAAACACCCTCCAAATGATACCTTTATATACTATCATCGGACAAGCATAGACACGGGATTTTGTGCTAATCGATGATAATCATATTTATTCCCCTATGATCTGTTTTAACTCATTTATAAATTTACTATTTAAAAATCTAATATTTATTCCAAGTTCATCTTTAAATCTCTTAGCTTTCTCACCGTTCTTGCCGATAAATCCCGTTATATCCTTTGTTACAAAATAATCACGTTTACAAAGTTTATGATACTTACAAATTTTCCAATCAACTTGCTTGTTATAACTCTTCTTACCAAGATTATGAAAAATTTTAAATTCTGGTGAATGAATTTTAGCAATTTTTCTCCATACTTCTAGATCTTCTTTTTCACTCCAAGCTACCATATCCCAATATGTTTTACCTTTAGGGACACATCTTGCAGGATTATATGACTCTGTATTTAATTCCATCCACAGTAACATTTTTTTCCTTTTTACTTCATTTTCCCATTTTTCTATTTCCACTTCAGAGGCTATTTCTGTATATAATCTTATTTTCCCTTTCGTTTTTAAAAAAGATAATTCCTCAAGTTCTGGGTAATCCGGGTCTAAACATGAAGTATCTAATGTAATTTCTATCATTTTTTCTTCTTGCTTATTGTAACTTTTCTTTCTTTAAAAACATATCCTTAGAAACAGAAGCATTGACATGGTTTTTAAGACTCATGGTTTTTGGGAGAATCTATCATAATATGTTTAATGTTTTAATCGATATTTCCAGCGATATTATGGCAGAATTTTTATAAATAACCACTTTGTGACCCGCCTAAGTTGCTGTGTTATATGGCGAAAGACGAGTTATATGGCGTAATTAACGCGTAGCAACTGAATTCACCAGCTATTCTCTTTGAGGCACTGAAGTATTGGCACGTAATCTCGACGGGATCCCACACGGGGCTTTATCATAACCGTAGGATCAATGCAATTTTATTGTGTCGGTGATTATTCAATAGCTAAACATTTTACACAAGTTTATGTAGCGACTGACTATTTCCTAGACAAGGAAGGATATATGCGTTTGATTGAACTAGATAAAACCGGTGAAAAAATCCCTGTCATCGGGCAAGGCACTTGGGGTATTAAGGCAAGAAAATCTAAGGGCTACTATGAACAGTGTAAAAAGGCACTCAGACATGGAATAGAGCTAGGGATGACACATATCGATACTGCAGAAGCATATGGATGGGGTATATCTGAGCGGATTGTAGGTGAAGTAGTGGCCGAATATAATCGTGATGAAGTTTTTGTGACTAGCAAACTGCTTCCAACACATGTTCGTTATTCGCAGATGAAGAAAGCGGCTGAAAAAAGCCTGAAGCGCCTGAATCTCAAATATTTTGATATGTATTTAATTCACTTTCCTAATCCACTTATTCCTATCAAGAGAAACATGAGGTTACTTGAGGAACTTATTGCTGAAGGTAAAACACGTTACATTGGAGTGAGCAATCACTCTTTGAAGAAGTTTCAGCATGCACAAGAGTGTCTGAAGAATGCAGAACTTGTTAATAATCAACTCCGTGTCAACGTGGTTCGTCAACAACATATCATAGACCACCTTTCATACTATCAAAAACATCGGGTCACTCTTACTGCCTATAGTCCTCTTGGTCATCGAGGTTTAACCAATCTAAAGAGAGAACTACAAGATAATCTTGAGAAAATCGCAAAAAAACACAACGCAACCATCCACCAGATAGCTATTGCTTGGCTGGTTAATATGAACGGCGTAATAACCATTCCCAAAGCATTCCAACTTAAACATGTGGAAGCGAATGCAGCAGCGGGCGATATAGTTCTATCTGATGAGGAAATGAAGGTTATCACCGAGAGCCCCATTAAAGTGACTCACGAGATATAAAAACATCAAATGTGTCAACAAAAACGAGTCTTAATCTCCCTGCGATGAGAACTAATTGAGCATTGAAGATTAAACACATGTGCATCTGTGGAGCACTATTACCAGGTGTTCAAATCCCGTCTCCTACACTTAAAAATATATTATCCGAAACAGAAGCATTAACACGATTTTAAGACTCAATGTTTTTGTGTTAATCAAATGATAAAAAAGAAAAAAGATTCACATCACCTGTAATTTTCCTTCTAATTGTACAGTTTTATCATTACAAACG
>Ga0307379_10006570_pt1 | contig 15954 bp, 15 predicted proteins | sample UN2MG_FD_202237 | JGI IMG/M metagenome (GOLD analysis project Ga0307379, IMG submission 202237) | Soil microbial communities from Risofladan, Vaasa, Finland - UN-2 | ecosystem: Environmental > Terrestrial > Soil > Coastal area > Acid sulfate soil | place: Finland: Risofladan, Vaasa | collected... | reverse complement strand
AGGAATTGGGAGCCAATCTCAGAGGTTACTCTTAACCCTTCAAAGCATAGAGAAGAGGCTTCCCTCTGTGAGAGAAGGAGTGCTTGATGGGGTTAGTTAAAGGCGACAACTATCTTGACAAACACCGGTTTGATCACTATCCATATTTATATCTCGTCCACTGGGAATTACATAATCTTCTGGATCAGGTAATGAAGTTCCATCCCGTGCTGCAGTGTCGTTAATGTCAATAAATACCCATGCTGTATATTTATCCTGCTTGACATAACTTTTTGAAAATGAAGCGTTGCCTTCTCTTTTCCTATATGTATAAAAAATATATTTAAATTCATTATAAACCATGGTAAATTCTAAATCAATTGTATAAGTAAAAGGCATAGGCGATGGAAAGACAGGAGCGCAAATAGCATAAATCGAAACCAGTTTTGCCCCCGTTAAATACAGGAAAGGATATTCATCCATGAAGATACTTTTGATTTCACCCTGTAGAGATCTTGCTGCCAAGCGGTCGAAGTTTCTCATGATCCCTCAGCTTGCCCTGCATCTGCTTGCAGGGCTAACTCCACCGGAACATGAGGTAAAAATAGTCGAAGAGGAGATCGAAGACGTAAACTTCGATGAAGAGTGCGACCTGGTTGGGATAAGCTGTATGACAGCAAATGCCCCCCGTGCCTACCGTTTTGCTTTCGAGTTCAGAAAACGCAGAAAAAAGGTTGTGCTGGGAGGCATCCATCCAACCATTCTGCCGGATGAGGCGATGCAGCATGCTGACGCGGTTGTTATCGGAGAGGCGGAAGGGGTATGGGAGCAGCTGCTTGAAGACGTTAAAAACGGCAGGCTTCAGAAAAAATACCACAAGTCATGCCCCTCACTGGATAGATATGTACATATCAGGAGCAGGAGGGAATCAAAGAAGAGGATATTCGATATCATTCCCGTGATGACCACTCGTGGCTGTCCCTACAGGTGCGATTTTTGCTGCGTGCATGATATTTTTGGGCCTGTAGTGCGGCACATACCGGTGAGGAATGTCATCCGCGACATCGTCGATTCTGGAGGGAAGACCATACTCTTTCTCGATGATAATATCGTTGGAGATCCCGTATATGCAAAGGAGCTCTTCATGGAGCTAAAGCCGCTCGCCATAAAGTGGGGTGGCCAGGCATCAATGTCTCTTGTGAAAAATCCCAGCCTCATGAAGCTTGCAGTGGAAAGCGGATGCGGTGCGCTATTTTTCGGGCTTGAAAGCGTTTCGAAAAGCCAGCTCGCTAAAATGAGAAAGTCTGCTAAGAGCGTTGAAGAGACCGAAGAGGAGATCAAAAAGATAAGGGGGGCCGGCATATACTTTCACCCCTCCATGATTTTCGGCTTTGACGAGGACACGAAGGATATCTTCCCCGAAACACTTGATTTCCTGGAGAGAAACAGGATCAGCTCCGCATCGCTGAATGTGCTCACTCCCTATCCTGGAACAAAAGTCTACCGTCAGTTCATTGAGGAGGGCAGGCTCATCACCCTGGACTGGAAGTACTATAACCACTCGACTACGGTCTTCAGGCCGAAACACATGACTCCCTTTGAGCTCCAGTCAGGAAGGCTCTGGACTCTCACCGAATTTGTAAAAATTTCTTCTGTACTGAAAAGGTTCCCATTTAATCTCGACCATCCCTTGTATCATCTGGTTGTGAATATTGGAACCTGGTGGATATACAGGGATGATCTGCGTTCTTTCCCGAAACTTGCATACGAGCTCTTTCCGATTCCTCCAGGAGACTTCCATGACAGGGTGGGAATTAATCCCGGGGCTTTGAAAATATCCGACCTCATGCCCCACAACTGGGTGACTGTGCAGAGGTAGATTCAGGTAGATTCAGGTCAAAACGATTATAAAGAATAGAGGGGTATTAACCGGATGATTAAATATGTACCTTATTTTTTTAAAAGAATGGCATTGATCGTAGTCGATTCGATCAGCAGTGCAGCCCAGAGCTCTGTAGAGGCTGTCGGGGGGTTGAAAGTTTATCCGCTGCAGGTATGGAAAAAGACCGCATTTGGAACATGGGGATCAATGCCCCTGAACATAGCCGGGAAAACTCTTCGACGGGTTATGAAAAACCTCGAAGGGTTCATGATCGTTATTAAGTACAGGCTTTACTACGAGTCCGTTACAGGGCAGATGAAGCAGCATTATAAGGAGCTGAGAAGAAAAAGGCGGGAGTCCTGATGCATGAGTATCGATTCCCTGCTAATTGATTAATGAACATCTTCATGTTCAATATGGTCTTTTATCAATCCGTATTTTCAGGAGAGAGACTTTTACCGGCAATGGTTTTTACAAAGCTTCTCATATTGATGGGTCTCGAGATGTACCCTGAATATCCTGGAGAGGTAGCCTTTTCCTAATCCCCTTTCATAGCTCCTTTTCATAACTGTATAGCTTTCATGGTGTCTTTATTAATAATAAAAAGCTTACTGTTATAAGAAAAAGACCGCTTCGGGACGGGGGTTTTATAGTATGACGCTTTAACCGCACTTCTTTTCTTTAGTGTATCTTTGTAATTCTATAAACGTAAAATAATATGCTCATAAGAATATGAAAGCCTTCCCAAGCGTTGTCATAGAGTCAATCCCGCCCCCCAGGATGCGGGGAGCCATCCCCTTTGGGTTCCATCTCTTGAGGGTCTCTTTTTTCTATCCCATATAACCCCTCTTTCACCTTCGGTATCTGCTTGGGCGATAGCGACCGTTGATGCATGAAAGGAACATCCGGCGCCCTGTTTCTCCTTATGAATCAAATAAAGATCCGAAACATTACTATTATAGTCTCAAAAAATAATTGTCATATCAATTATATATAATTAGTATTAGGACTATGTCTGAATAAAGCCTGGTATAATGTCTTCAGGAGGTATTCATTAACTAAGGTACTGATGGAGGGATGAATATGAAGAGAGTACCTGTCATTGTTTTTACTTATGCATTGCTCTTTTTATCTGTAGGAAGTGTTGCATTAATGTATGCTGCTTATAAACCTGTCTACGAGTCGGAGGAGGCAGCACAGACCGTTGACAGACCTCTGGCGGAGATGGTAAGAGGCCTTGGAGCTGAAGAGGCCCTGGCATTGGCAAATGAGTGGGGAACGGATATGAAGGGGGTTGAAAGTTTCGTTACTACAACGGAGGTCAGCTTTCGTTTTGAAGATGGCAAGGAGATCGATATACTGCTTCCGGAAGACAGGATGGTTGTGGCGGTGGCGCCGTATGTCGACGAAACCCATCCATGCACAATCCACCATATGTCCGGATGCCAGGGAGAGCTCGTTGAAACACATTTAAAAGTTCTGGCAACGGGAGCTGACGGCAGTGTCATACTGGATGCAGAAATGACCACTATGGCGAATGGATTTGTCGAGTTTTGGCTGCCCAGAGACAAAGAGATACAGCTTACTCTCGAGGCTTTCAACAAGAGGGTGGAGGGGGTCATCACCACCTATACGGACAGCAAAACCTGTATCACCACATTACAGTTGCTATAGGTGGTCTCGCGGAGTCATAATACCATGCGCCAGCCTGAGGACTAGTAAGGCGATTGCCTCAAATCTTGAGGAAGCTGAAGTGGACTGCACATTTATTTGTGCGTACTACAATGCCTGTATATTCCGGGACACAATGCTGGAGTATGATGGGCCCTTGATTTCAGGTCGCGGCATGGTTCTGCTTCTGTGCCTGCAATAGCCACACAATTGCAATCACCAGCATATTGAAGGTAGTCTGATGTGCCATAGATCCCTTGAAAATGTCCTGGTAAAAGTTGACGGTAAAGTGAAGCACTGTCACGGCGAATATACTTCGGTGGTTGTCATTGTAACACCACGTCGAATAGATCGATGACGCGACAACGAACGCGATAAATATCCAGAAATCGGCCCCGAATCCCCACCTGATCTGGTTAGTTCCTTTGACCCCGAAAAGCGACAGGTGCCACAGGTCAAGACTTATTCCAATGACAAGCTAAGAAGACCGTTTCGGGACAGGGTTTGACAGTATGACTCTATAACCACACTTCTTTTCTTTAGTGTATCTTTGTAATCCTATGAAATAGCTGTTTTTATCGTAATATAATACGCTCATAAGAATATGAAAGCCTTCCCAAGCGATGTCATAGAGTCAACACCCGTCCCCCAGGGAGCGGGGAGCCGTCCCTCTTGCCATACATTTGTGTGTCAATTTTATTATATGTAATAGCTATTCTTAGATGAGAAGTATAAATCAACGGAGGTATTATAAATCTATCGCTCATTCAAAATGTCATTTTGATGCATATAAGAAGTCATATAATAAAGGGTATACCATACGTGACGCGAAGATCTTTAGCGAGGTTAACTACAAACACACCCTCCGGGGTATTGAGATCTATTTCACGTTTTCATCCCTTAGCGCTAATGAGCGTAAAATAAGCCTCAGGTGAAAGCCCGGTGTTTATTCAATGGGGTAAATAGCATATATGTCCTATTTCTTCAAGAGGGCTTTCAACGTCACTTCCTTGACAGCCAGGGCCTTTGAAACCGGGCAATTAGTCTTGGTATCTTCAGCATACTTTAGAAAGGTCTCGTTATCAATGTCCGGCACCTCCGCCTCTGTATCCAGCTCAATTGCCGTTATCTCAAATCCCTCGCCGACTTTTGAAAGGCTGACCTTGGCGGTTGTGCTTATTCGTTTAGGTTTGTATCCTGCCTCTGCAAGCCCGTGGGCGAGTGCCATAGAAAAACAGCCTGCATGAGCAGCCCCTAGAAGCTCTTCAGGGTTGGTACCTTTTCCGCTTTCGAACCTTGAGGTAAAAGAATAGGGACCCTGGAATGCGCCACTGCCCAGTTTTAAAACTCCTTTACCCTCAGTAAGATTCCCCTCCCATACTCCGCTCGCATTTCGTACAATCATTCTTTGTGACTCCTTCCAATGTATTTTTAACTTTCTTGCGATTCCTATATTTACTCCACGCCAATAAGGACTCTTTTTCATTCCTTTTAGATAAAAAAATACTCTGGATATCATAAAAGGTAATCCCAATTAATAATATAAGTTAGATTTTTCCCCCGTCAAGGAACAGTGCGCAGGAACATTACAGTATGATGTATGCTCTATGATCTGATTTTCTTCAAGATAAAATTCTTATTATTTTACCTTTGTGTTTCCAGCATTGGAAATTATTACCATCATACGTGATTATATTGTAACCCATATGAAAATAAACATGTGGGCCAGATAATATTTAGTGTATCTTTGTAATTCTATGAAATAGCTGTTTTTATCGTATAATAATACACTAATAAGAATATGAAAGTCCTCCCAAGCGTTGTCATAGAGTCAACCCGGTCCCTCTTTTCATACATTTGTGTGTCAATTTAATTATATGTAATAGCTATTCTTAGATGAGAAGTATAAATGGAAAGAGGTATAATAAATCTATCGCTCATTCAAAATGCCATACTGTTACCCCCCCCTTTGGTCTTCGTCATGGTATGAATCGCCTCCCTAGGAACACAAAGAGAAGAACCCCTGGGCCACATTTCAAACTATACGAGAAACAGGTCCCTGGCCACCATATACAGATGGATGTCAAGTTTCTTAATCTCAAGAATAGCAAGGGGCAGTGCATACGCCGTTTTCAATACACGGCAATCGATGATACAACTAGGATCCGAGTCTTGAAGATATACGACAAGCATACGCAGCAGAATGCAATTGATTTCGTGAACACGGTGATACTCAAAATGCCTTTCAGGATCAAAATGGTACGTACGGATAACGGGTATGAGTTTCAGACGAAGTTTCACTGGCATCTCATGGATTTAGGGATAAGCCATGCATATATAAGAGTGCTCTACAGGAATTTAAAGAAAAGGGAAGGGGTCCTGGAGATAAAAGGAATAAGTAAAAATCTATTTGAGATGTTTAAATTATTGAAGATTGACCAGCTGATAAAAATATCTGAAAAATAAACTTTATTTTTCTTGATAACTTCCAACACTGCGTTTTATTATACTTTTGATCACTATATTATTCCCGGGCGGTTAGCTCAGCTGGTTAGAGTACCTGCTTGACGTGCAGGGGGCCACTGGTTCGAATCCAGTACCGCCCACAAATTCCAATAAAACCTTTTATTTAATAAAGACCAAATCCTTTATTATTCAAGGTTTGGTCTTTTGTGCATATAGAAAGGATGTATCTAATTTGTCAGATATGTATTCAAATTAGTAGAATTAATTTATGAAAATAGCCCTAATATATAATGTCATTTCCAACAGTGATGCTCATTCTATCAGCAATTTTTTTTATAATATTTGCATGGGACTCCATCTTTTCGCGCGTCATACTCTGTAAAATACCTGAAATACCGATGGCTCCAATAACTTCCTTGTAGCTATTGAAAACAGGCACGGCAACGCAACGTACACCAGCCATTCGCTCCTCATCATCAAAGGCATACCCTTTTTCTCTTATCGTCTTTAATTCAGCAATAAGTTCCTTTTTATCAGTAATTGTATTTTCAGTGAATTTTTGCATACCGTCCTTGATCGTATCTTCAATTTCATCAAGCGTGAGAAAGGCGAGAAGCGCTTTTCCATGTGCCGTGCAATAAGGAAGAGGGCTGTCACCAATATTTGTATAGACGGTCATCGCGTTTTCGCTTGCATATCGATCTACGTAAACAACCCTGTTCTTTTTATTTTTCAGACCAAAGTATGTATATTCACCTGTTTCTTCAGCAATTGTTTTTAAATATCTATGAATATGGGTTCTCTCATAATATCCTTTCAAGGATTTATTAACCAGCTCCAGTAACTTAGTTGTCAAACTATATTTTTTACTATGTTCATCTTGTTCGATAAACTCAAGTTCCTCCAATATTTTTATCTTTTGGTAAATTGCACTTTTACCATCAAGCATTATGTTGGAAAGCTCTGTGACGCCAAGAGGATAATTGTTGGTGCAAAAGACTTCAATTAAGCTTATTACACTCTTCGCTGTCTTCGACAATTGTCATTCCCCAAAAATGAAATATATTTAAAGAACTGTGTTCAAAATATTTTAATAATCATATTATTATTTCAAAACATAAGCATATTTATTACTAGAATACCACGATTCTTTTTATAAAATCAAGAATAATTTATAAAAATACTTGACACTGTTTTTATCTTCTGTTAAGATTCGTTTAATTCCATGAACATTGTTCAAAGAATTGAATCAGATCAGAATCTAACTTATTAAAGGAGGACTAAAATGAAAAGATTTATTTGTTTATTAATTGTACTTGCAGCATTTCTTATTCCAATAGCTCTATCCGCAGAAAGGGGGACGAAAGAGGCCAAAGAAAAGGAGTGGGAGATTGTATTAATAGGTAAACTCGAGCATCCTATGTTTGACAACACGTTTATAGGGATGGAGCGAGCGGCAAAGGATTTAGGAGGCATGAAGGTTACAATGGTTAATCCTGCTGAAGCAGATGCTGCACAGCAGGTAGCATTGGTTGAGGATCAGATTGCAAAAGGTGTTGATGCTATCCTTGTTGTACCCAATGATCCGGGTGCGCTGGAACCCGCTTTTAAGAAAGCCAACAATGCTGGTATAATCACATTTACACATGAGTCAGTTCTTTCAAAAAATATCACCTTTGATATTGAAGCTTTTGATAATGCAACCTTTGGCAGGCGTCATATGGATAATTTGGCCGAACGAATCAACTATGAGGGTGGATATATATGCTTTGTAGGAAACCTTACGGCTGTCACGCACAACGAATGGGTTGATGCAGAAATAGCGTGGCAAAAGGAAAAATATCCAAAAATGCATCTCTTGCGCGATAGACTAGTATCGGATGAAAAAACCGAGGTCTGCTATGAAAAAACACTGGAGGCAATTAAAACATACGGTGATGAGCTGAAGGGTGTTATTGGTTCATCGGCATCAGATCCTCCCGGAGCAGGACTCGCAGTTGCTGAAAAGGGACTTCAGGATAAGATTGTGGTCGTCGGGACTTCAATCGGTTCCATGTCCGGCCCGGGGCTCGAAGATGGTTCAATAAAGGTTGTCTCTATATGGGATCCACAAAAAATAGGGTACGCAGCCGCATGGATCATTAAACGGGTATTGGATGGTGAATCAGTAGAAGATGGTATGGAAGTACCCGGTCTTGGAGAGATTGAAATTAGAGGGAAAGTCATTTACGGTGACGAGAGCGGTATTCTGAACATAACGAAAGATAATTATAAAAACTTCAGTTTTTAAGAATGGCCGATTCAAACCGGTATTTGGGGCAGTAGATGGCTGACGAAGTCAGCCATCTACTTTTCATATTTTTTTCCACATGTTTAATACCTATGTGACAAGGTTCAGCAAAAGTTTACACTTTTTGACTCAGCAATCGTTGACAGTTACGTAATCGCTGATATTTCCGTAATTCTTTAAAAATCAACTCCTTAGGATTTGTGAAGGGGTTGATTTTCAGAGGTTCTTAATCCTCAATTCAAGTGTCAACGCTTGGTGGACTTTGTGACCTATGCACTTGACAGACTGATAAATTGATGGGATTCTCAATATATCAATATATTTTTCGTTACCGGTAAATAGAGTTTTATTACGATTTAATATTTTGGGTTTGGACTAATTTGTGATTGATACCTTTTTATCATTGAGTAATGTGAATAAATCCTTTTCAGGAGTTCAGGCGCTCTCTCATGTTGATTTCACCGTTAAAAAAGGGGAAGTCCATTGCCTGGTAGGTGAAAATGGGTCCGGTAAGTCAACCCTGATTAAAATAATTGCAGGAATTGTGCAACCGGATAGCGGATGTGAAATATTAATTAATGATAGGCCATTTCGGAAACTCACCGCAATTGATTCCATGAATGAAGGAATCCAGGTGATCTATCAGGACCTTTCTTTATTTCCTAATCTCACAATCGCTGAGAACATATCTATAAATCAATATCTTGAAGAGAATAAAAAAATAATTAAAAAGAAGGATATAGATAGAATTGCCAATGATACGATTTGTATCGTCGGCGCTGAATTGGATACCTCAATTCTCGTTGGAGAACTTCCTATTGCAAAGCAGCAGCTCGTTGCAATTTGCAGAGCGATTACACGTGGTGAGAAACTAATTATTATGGATGAACCCACATCCAGTCTGGGGAAAAAGGATATTGATTATCTATTTTCAGTGGTTCGCAATCTAAAGGAGAAAGGTATATCTGTACTTTTTGTTGGCCATAAGTTGAATGAAGTATTCGAAATTGCAGATAGAGTAACGATTCTAAGAGACGGAAAGAAAGTCGGTACATATTCCGTTGATGAATTAGATAATGAGCGTCTCATTGAGCTAATGACTGGTAAAAAGATAAAGACTTCAAAATATGTTAAATCATCTGCAGATACCGGAGTGTTATTAGAAGCAATTAATCTTACAAAAAAGGGGCAGTTCAAGGATGTTTGTTTCGAGCTTAGAGCTGGTGAAATCATTGGATTAATTGGATTAGTTGGATCAGGGCGTACAGAACTGGCACTCTCGATATTCGGGTTGAACATTCCCGATTCAGGGGAGATATTAGTCAAAGGTGAAAGACAGCAAATAAACTCTGTTCAGGAAGCTATGGAACTTGGTATAGGGTATGTACCGGAAGACAGGCTGACACAAGGGCTCTTTATGGAGCATTCAATCAGAAAGAATATGATAGTTACGCTGCTTAATTCCTTACTTAATAAAATTTTTTTATTGGATAAAAATAAAATCAACATTGTTAATACGACTTGGATCAGGGAGTTAGGTATTAAAACACCATCACCGGACTTAGTTGTAAAGCAGCTTTCCGGCGGCAACCAACAGCGAGTGGTACTATCAAAATGGTTAGAACGAAATCCACATATCCTAATCCTGGATGGACCCACCATCGGGATAGATGTTGGTGCGAAAGAAGAAATTCATGCTATAATGAAAAATTTGGCCAAGAATGGGATTGGCATCGTGATGATCAGCGATGAAGTTTCGGAAGTTGTTCATCATTCGCACAGAATTTTGTTAATGAAAGAGGGTCAAATTACAGACGAATTTGAGGCAGCAAATATCACTGAAAGTGAGCTGTTGAAAAGATTAGTGGAGAAGTAACTTCCAATATAGCTGCCTGAGGTTTTGAATGCGAAAAACAATTCTTAGGAGTCATGAGTTTTACCTGTTTGTTTTGATGGTTGCCTATTCGATCATCGTTCACAGTATCAGCAGGTCTTTTCTAACTGCTGAAAACATGTTCGATATCCTTAAAAGCAGTTCAATAATGGGGGTCATGGCAATCGGTGCCTTTATTGTCATGCTGTCCGGTGGTATTGATATATCTTTTCCTGCAATCGCGACGGTTTCTATGTATGTGACCGTCCGGATACTTGAGAGGTTCAGCGGTAATTTATTTCTTGCGTTTGCCATGGCAAGTATGTTCGGCATCATGTTCGGTTGTGTTAATGCACTGCTCGTTCATTATTTTAAAATTCCCACCCTGATTGTAACGCTCGGTACCTCCAGTATTTTTCATGGAGCAATGCTTTCAATTGTAAAAATCCCGCATATATATACCGTGCCAGGTTACTTTTTTGAATTCAGTAAAAAATACATTTTCTCATGGGTAAATAGTGAAGGCGTAACAATTGGATTCTCTACAATGACTTTCACAATGCTCACCATTGCCATTATGACTTGGCTCATTTTGCAGTATACTGTTTTGGGTAGAGGTATATATGCAATTGGCGGCAACCTGGAGGCAGCAAAAAGAGCAGGTTTCAATATTGTTAAAATTCAATTTTTCGTTTATTCATACATTGGATTCTTGTCTGGTATTGCGTCGATTCTGTACGTATCACTGGTGAGACATGTTCATCCTTTTAATCTTATGGGAATGTTACTTGATGTTATTGCGGCGGTGGTACTAGGCGGGGCGAGCCTCACCGGAGGTTTAGGCACAATCCTGGGAACGCTGCTAGGGGTTGGTATGATATATTTCATTAAGAACAGTCTTGTGCTTATGAAGATACCTTCTTACTGGGATCCCATTGTAATAGGGCTCGTAATCATAGTTAGTACCGGTATCAATGCTTATCGAAGTACGCTGGGGAAAACAGGAGCGACGATAATTGAGGCTTAAAAAGTTACTCTCTAAAAAGAAAATTTCAATCACATACTCAAAAAATATGACATTTGTCGTTGTTTTGGTTGTTGTGTTCACTGTTTTATCCATACTACGACCGACTAAGTTTTTAAGTTCCACGAATTTACAACAAATGGCATTTCAAATTCCTGAGTTTGGTATGCTCGCTTTGGCAATGATGGTTGCAATGTTGAGTGGTGGTATCGATCTATCGATCATATCAATAACTAACTTAGCTGGAATAATCGCGGCAATTGTTCTGCTATCTCTCAGTTATCCGGAATCCCTAGATCTTTCAATGCTTTTAAAGGGCATTATGGCAGAGGAAGCAGCTGTTACCGGATTGGCCCTTCAGGAACCAACAGGACTGAAGATGTTTATGATCATACTGGTAACTATTTGCGTTGCGGTAGGGATTGCCGGTATTTGTGGTTTATTAAATGGGGTCCTTATTTCTATCATAAGGATCCCACCAATACTTGCCACTCTTGGTACGATGAAGCTTTACGAGGGGATATCTCTGGTAATAACGAAAGGCTCTCCAATAACCAATTTTCCCAAGCCATTTTTATATATTGGGAGCGGTACGGTATCCATCATACCAGTCCCAATGCTAATATTCACTGCTTGTGTTATTGTGTTATCAATTTTTTTAAACAGGACCAGATTGGGTTTTAGTATTTATGCAGTGGGAGAGAACTCCATCGCAGCACTTTTCTCAGGATTGAAAAATAGAAAGGTCCTTATCAGGACCTATCTTGTCTCGGGTCTGTTAGCGGGTGTTGCAACGATTTTGATAATCTCCAGAGTTGATTCAGTAAAGGTTGGATACGGATCTTCTTTTCTCCTACAAACAGTACTTGTTGTAATTCTTGGAGGAGTCAGTTATCTCGGAGGTATCGGTAATGTAGCCGGTGTGGTTCTCGGGATATTCATACTAAGATCAATTTCAAGTGGATTCAATATCATAGGATTTAGCAATCATTTTCGAAATGTGATATGGGGGTCAATGCTCGTATTTGTAACCATTATAAATTACATTGTGCCAAAAATTGCAGATCGATTTAAATATAAGACGTAAGGTTCCAACATGGAAATAATTTTTGTAAAGGGAGTGAAAAATGGACATCAATTTTAAGGGAAAGAGGGCCCTTGTTACAGGGGGAGGGAGAGGTATTGGAAGAGAGATAGCATTGTTGCTTGACCGTTCAGGTGCAAAAGTTGTGGTGATAGACCGCATTGAAGAGGATATGGATTCCTTAAAAAAAGATATCGCATGCGAAACGATACGTGCTGAATTGACAGACCCGGTTGCTGCAAAGAAGGCAGCAGAGCAGGCATTGCCAATTGATTTTCTGATTAATTGTGCAGGTGTCGTCCTTCTCGAGCCTTTCCTCGATACCACCATTGAAAATTTTAATGAAACGATAAATGTAAATGTTCGCGCCATGATGGTTGTTTCGCAGGTAGTTTCTCGAAATATGATTGAACGCAAAAGTGGCGGTGCTATAGTAAACATTTCCAGTGTAGCGAATATTATAGCCTTCCAGGACCACACTACTTACTGCATTTCAAAGGCTGGAGTTGACCAGCTCACACGATGTATGGCACTTGAGCTTGGCCCGCATAAGATACGTACCAATGCGATCGCGCCGGTCGTAACGATGACACCTCTGGGGAAAAAGGCGTGGAGTGATCCCGAAAAGCAGGCCGCCATGCTGGGCAAGATACCCCTGGGAAGGTTCAATGAGCCCATTGATGTGGCCAATGCTGTTATTTTACTACTCAGTGATCAGGCGGCAATGCTGAATGGCGCAATCGTACCTGTTGATGGCGGCTTTATGGCAAAAGGATAAGTGAGCAACGCAGCAAGGTAAAAAGAACAAGTTTACGAATACTAGACAACGAATGGAGGAAAGAATGGCTGATTCGAATGTAATGCTCGTAGCTCGATTCAACGTAAAGGCAGGAAAAGAGGAAGAAGTTGAAAATATCTTGGTATCACTTGTTGAGCCAACCCGTGCGGAAAAAGGCTGTGTTTTTTATTATCTCCATCGGGTGAAAGAAGAAAAGGGGCACTTTTTATTTTATGAATGCTTTCGCAATGAAGAAGCTTTTAATGTACATGTTGAAACACCCTATATAAAGGGATTTTTAGATAGAACGGATGAGCTTCTTGCAGAGCCTCCAGACATAACATTCATAGAAAAGATGCTATAGTATTATATCAAATTTTAGTTGTACAGGATATAAGATGATTGATTGGAAATTTTATAATTCGAGATTCACCAACATACTCAAAACAACCCGTAAAAAGCTTGCGGTTTTCCCAGGAAATATACACGAATGCTTTTCCCACCGAAAAACGACGACAGCCTTCTTGTAAATATACCACCCGTAATAGAACATTCTGTCAAGAATAAAGAAAATGTGAAGTTTCCAGGGCATTGCTGAAAATATGGACGGGCATACCTTGCCCCCGGGTAATTCTTTTCTCATTGATGTGTAAGGAAATGAAAATCAGGCCTTTGTTTCAACCTTATCGAATGGCGGCGCATGGTTTCTTTTCAGACATTCCAATATCTTTTGTACCTCATGTAGCTCGGTAATGACTGCAATTATTTTCATCTCATGGCCGCATTTTTCACAGACACAGTGTAGTTTTGGCATTCGCCAAAAACTTGGGGTCGACCTCGTACACCTTTTGAATAAGCCTTGCCCAGCTCCTCCTTGAGGATGTGTTTGATAAAGTCTCCATCACAGGATCAGAAGCTTGAGCGATTTTCTTTTTGGGTATGGCATTATACCCAAACTTTACTAAAAAGCCGTTGGGGACGGGGTTGACAGTATGACTCTATAACCACACTTCTTTTCTTTGGTGTATCTTTGTAATTCTATAAACGTAAAATAGTACGCTCATAAGAATATGAAAGTCTTCCCTGGCGTTGTCATAGAGTCAACCCCGCCCCCCAGGGAGCGGGGAGCCGTCCCCTTTGGTTTTAGCACGTATTCATAGGAGGCGTACATGCCAGGAGTAAAGCAGGGAGACACGGTCAAGGTCCACTACACGGGTAGGCTCGATAATGGAGATGTGTTCGACACTTCGGTTAATGGGGAGCCGCTACAGTTCACCGTGGGAAAGCGTGATATCATCGCCGGTTTCGAACAGGCGGTTATGGGGATTATGCCTGGCGAGACAAAGACCACGAAGATTTCCGCGCACAGGGCATACGGTCCACACCGTGAAGATCTGGTGGTCGAGGTTGACAAGAAGAGCATAAACGATGACGTTTCCCTTCAAATCGGTCAGCTACTGCAAATCAAACAACCGGACGGGGAGGAGTTCACCGTCACCGTTACCGAGTTATCTGATCAAAAAGTCAAACTGGATGCAAATCATCCTCTGGCCAGCGAAAACCTTACGTTCGATATCAACCTGATTGAAATTGTCACTGTCTAGCCATTCTGCATTCAGCGGTGAAGGACAGCCCCAGAGCATCGACAGTGTTCAAATTAAAGTTACAGAGATTTTTTTCCAATGAGCTCTCTGTAGCGAAGTTTCATTGGTTTGGTTATCTTCGCGTATGCAATTCTGCATTGCAGAAACGCTTTAATTTCCTCAAGATACGAAACAAAACGACGAAATCGAGCATCAGCGAGATCCAGGATATCGAATACCCATTTTCTAATCACATTGTTTTTCCATACCCTGACACCGTAATCCCTTATGAGTACGATGATGGCCACACTCCGCTCGACAATTACAATGACACCCTCTATGACCGGCAACAAGAAGGATCTGAACATCCTTTACCACCTCCTATTAAGAAACCGACAATTGATTCTTCACCCTCCGGGGAAACAGATCCACAAACCTGGCCGATGAGAGGGGAAACCCTTTCACGTCCTGCAGTTCATCCAGATCCGAACGGTAGAGTTGTGTGGCAACACCGGGAAAATTTTTCATCTCGTTATTGATACTCTTTCTCGTACCCACATTGATTGCTAAATGCACCAGGGGATGAGTGTGATCGGTCACACACCGCTTTGCTGTGGCGAAAAGTTTCGTAAACTCCTGCACTGCCCACAGTCTTCCCGCGTAAAGCTCAAGAGGCGACATGTACCTGGGCTTGAACACAACGGTATTGTGATCGTAGTAGCGCCAGTTGTTCGTAATGAGCCGTCCCTCGTTCCTGAGATTATTGTAGGTTTTAGTTCCTGGATAGGGTGTCAGTACATTCAGAGAGGCGGAACTCACCCTGTTTCTATTGAGAAAATCCAGCGTCTCGGGAAATATGTCCGTAGTGTCATTGTCAAATCCAAATATCATTGAGGCGTGAAAGTGAATCCCGAAGTCCTTCACCCTTCTGATTGCCTCCTCGACATGCTCAATGTCCTTGGGCGACTTTCTCATGACTTGCAGCTGGGACTTCGAAACGCTCTCCAGGCCAAAGAACAAACCCCTGCAGCCACTCTCGGCGGCAAGACGCATCATCTCGGTTTCCTTTACAAAGGATATGGAGGCCTGGCCGCCCCAGCGAATGTGCAGGGGTTTTATGGCGCTAAAGAGCTCCTTTGCATATTTGGGATCACCGATTATGTTGTCGTCGAGAAACAGGAAGATTTTCCCGCCCGAGTCCTGTATATCCTGCACCACATTGCCAACGGGGACGTGTCGGATCTTCCTCCCAAAGACATCGTGGACGCAGCAGAAATCACAGTTATATGGACACCCGCGCGGGGTCATCACCGGCACAGCTCCG
>Ga0307379_10006569_pt1 | contig 15954 bp, 13 predicted proteins | sample UN2MG_FD_202237 | JGI IMG/M metagenome (GOLD analysis project Ga0307379, IMG submission 202237) | Soil microbial communities from Risofladan, Vaasa, Finland - UN-2 | ecosystem: Environmental > Terrestrial > Soil > Coastal area > Acid sulfate soil | place: Finland: Risofladan, Vaasa | collected... | reverse complement strand
CTTTCATATTCCCCCCGGCGGCATTAAGCAAAATATCAACTTTACCAAAATCTTTCATTATTTCATCTCGACAGATCTTAATCTTTTTAATATCCATCACATCTAAATAATAACCTTTAGCTTCTATTCCTTCTGTTTGTAATTTTTGGGCAACTTTATCTGCATTTACTATATCACAAAGGGCAATTTTTGCCCCTGCTTTACCCAGCCCTCGGGCAATAGCAGAACCTAAAATCCCCGCACCGCCGGTTATAACTGCAGTTCTACCTTCCAAACTAAACATATTTAAATTTTCCTTCATCATTCACTCCTCCTTGAGTTCAATAGTATATCAAAATTTTCTCTCTTTTATGTCATTCCCGCGGAAACGGGAATCTATTCTTGATAGGCGAGACGCCTGTCCTACGATTAAGCGGGCTCGATAAATCGAGCCCCTACATACTAAATACTAATTAGTCAAAAGCTCTAAATGTCTCCTGATATGATTAGAAAGTTCTCGATAATGGTCTTCTTCAAAGCGGAATAAAATCTGATAAATTCTATCCTTAAAAATATATTTTCCTTCATCATCCTTCGCCCTTAAAATAGAACCATAGGTTATATGAATAAGCTGTCGAGAGTCATTCTGTTTAAAAAGATTTACCAATTCATCATCAGTAATTGTATCTATATCGGGAATACGAGAAAGATCAGTTGTTAAATTATAAGATACTCTATCTTTTTCAAAATTCTTAAGAGCAAATCGATGAATCTCTCGATAAAGAGCCGGGTCTTTCATGGCAACCACTTTTGCTTCCTCTAACCAGCTGGTCCCGGCAGTTTTAATATGACAAAGGCCGCCTGTCTCTCGGAAAAAAATAGGATAAACAGAAAACTTATCACTCCCAGTATGAAGGGAAAGCTTATAGCCACCAATAGTTTTAGCTAAAATTGCGTGTAAAGAAAATTCCTTGGCAAACTGCTTCACATCCCCTATATATTCTATCCCTTTTTGCCAATCTCCTAAGAAATGAAGAGCCAAATTTTGGAAATTTACTCCTCTCCTCTTGAATTCCAACACAACAAACAGATGGGCTAAAGGAGAGGTTACAGTAAGAGTTTCATCTACCGATATTTCTAAATCAAAATTACTCTTTTTATAATCCTTTAAAAATTCATAGCATTTCACCACATGATTTATAGCTTCAGAATAAGTAAGTGTAATTTCTTTTAATGATTTTTCATCAAAAATTAATTCTTTCCCATTAACCTTATATGACTTACCTAAATACAATTTTTTTATTTCTTTACTATTAGGAATTTGATTATAAAGTTGGTCTAATTCTTGTTTGTCTAACTTTTCAATATCATTTCTGATAAAATCGGAAGGGTCTATAGTAAACATTGTAAAACCACAATCTACCGCTTCTTTTAGCTCTTTAATCTTTTTTACATGATCGGCATCCGCCCCAAAAGGACCTTCATATCCAGCTTCAAAACAACCCCATATTGCATCATCTAAAACTTTCTGCCAATTTCTCTCAGTTCGAGCCATCTCTCTAACCGACTGCTGAGCTAAAATCGGAAAAATATCTTTACCCTGGAAAGCCTGAAGATGGGCTGGAGTAGCTATCCCTAAACGATCTCCTGTACCAAAAGAAGATTGAAGACCACAAAAAGAAGGGTTGAGGTGAGGAAATATTTCTCGTAATAGAGAAAGATTAAGATGGTTTAAATAACATTTCTTTATAATCAATTTATTTTCATCCACTATCTTCTCTTCTAAATTCTCCCCTTCAAATTTATTAGCAAGATTAGGAGGTGCCAAAATCATCAATTTTTTTTCTTTATCACCTTTCGCCATAAAAAAATAATTATCTTTTTCTGACTTTATAGAAGATGAATATGCCTTATATCTATCACTATAATGCTTATCAAAATACTGTAAAATATCCTGTTTATTCATTAAACTCTCCCTTTAAATTAAATAACCTTATTTGATTTTCATACATTAAAGCTTTTACAGCTTTAACTCCACCATTATAGGTTATCTGTCCACTCGAAACAAGCTTTCCAACTGTTTTACATATTATTCTGTCGAAGACCTCGAATCTGCTTCCTTCGGATAAAATTTTCCTTCCATCACAGACTGGTCCCCCACTTGAAGTAAGTAAAGAAGAATTCGCAGTATGCAACAAATATTGTTCCATAATATAAGGAGAATCATTATGCCACCAAGGAAATCCAGAATGTACATTGGGGAAGACTCTCTCTAACATCAGATTAGTATGGGTAAATATTTGATTCATAGGATATAAAATTAAATGGCCTTGATTCTCACTTTCCCCACTAAAAAATCTTGATAATAAAGGTTGTAAATTCTCTACAATATTTACACTTTCCGCTGAAACATCACCTCCTACATCAGCTCCCCAATTTTTAAACAGATACTCATTAGCGTTTCTGAGTGCACCATAATGTATCTGAGTAACCATTCCCTTTTCTTGATTCATCTCACAGAATTTGTGCATCATATAGGAAATAAATTCTCTCGTTTCAACAGACCTGAGATTAAATTTTTCTCCTTTGTCATAGACTTGTCGAAAAATATGTTCAGCTCGTTCTTGGGAAACTTTTAATCCATAGGGTTCTAATAAACCATGGTCACTTGCCTTTGTTCTCCTTTCAGCAAAATAAGTATGTCTTATCCTTAAAGCTTCCACAAGACCTTTAAGGGTTGTTTCTTGCCCAGTTAATTGACAGATTTTTTCCACATTCGATTTCCACTTATCATCAAAGATATTACAATAAGCATCCGGTCGAAAAGTAGGTAAAAAAGTTATGCCTTCTATATTATTAGCCATCTTGTGATATATTAAATCATCTGCAGGGTCATCAGTAGTAAAAATAATTTTCGCCCCGATCTTTTTTAATATAGATTGGGGTAACATTTCTTTTCTTTGTAAATGTTTATTGGTTACTTCCCATACTTTATCTGCAGTTTCATCACTTAATAATTCCTTGATACCAAACATTCTTCTTAAGTCTAAATGTGTCCATTGATGTACATGATTTCCTTCAAGATAAGGAAAAACCCCACAAAGAGCTACCCATTTATTATAATCTGAAATTTGAGGATCTCTGGCTAAAGCTTGAGAGAAACCGGGGAGCTTTGCCGCTAATTGAATAATATAATGATCGCAATTCTTATACTCTTCTCTCGTCTCCAGAACTTCAGCCCTCCAAATGTTGGGGAAAGGTTTATTTTCTACAATTTGTCTTAAATTATGGTGAGTATGGGTATCAATAATCCCGACTTCTTTTCTCGCCGGAACAGCGATATCATGATATAATTTTATACCTTCAGTTGTATCCAATAACCAATTTTTACCTAAAAAGCCATCTTTATCTTTCATAATTAACCCCCTTTAGCTATTATCGAGAAATAGTTATTTTTTCAAATATTTGCTAAGTTTTTTATCAAGCTTGTTATGACGAGAAGCTCTTAAAAGTATAGACAATACGCTACAGGCATATCTAATAAAGCTTTTTCTTCTATCATTTATTTTAATGAAATTGTTGGTAAAAGTAAAATTTATTCTCGCTACTTTCTGGCTTTGATTGACAGGGAATTGAGTTTCTTTTTACCTCGCTATATTATCTATATTTTTTAAAAACATTTTTTCATTTAGTTTTTAGATGCACAGAAAATTGTCTTTTAAGAGAATATAACAAGGAAAGAAGAGAAATTGCATAGAAAAAGATTGCAATAGGGGATTGAAAAAGTACTGACCAATCTCCATGAGCTATGATAAGGGCCCTACCAAGTTCATCTTCTGCAATAGGACCTAAAATCACGCCCAAAACAACCGGAGCTATTGGAAAACCATTTTTTCTCATAATATATCCAATAACTCCAAATATAAGAGCAATAAACATATCGTAAACACTATTATTAAGTGAAAAGGCACCTAAAAAACATAAAGTAAATATAACAGGAAAAAGAATTGCGTCGGGAGTCCTTAAAACCTGAGGGAATATTCTAACGCTTAAAATTCCGAGTAAAAGTATCAGAACATTTGCCAGTAACATTCCAGCAAAGATTGAATTCACAATCTCAGGATGTTCTCTAAATAGTAAAGGACCAGGTCGTATTCCAATAAGAAGTAAAGCACCGAGCATAACAGCTGTCACTACATCTCCGGGAATTCCCAGGGATAAAAGTGGAACCATGGCTCCACCTGTAGTTCCATTATTTGCCGCCTCAGGTGCTGCCACACCTATAATATTCCCTTTTCCAAAAGAATCAGGATTCTTGGACCATCTTTTAGCTTCACTATAGGCTAAAAATGAGGCAATTGTTCCCCCAGTCCCAGGAATAATACCAATAAAAGTTCCCAGAAAAGAGGATGCAATAATAGTAGGAAATATGCTTTTTAATTCTTTTAAAGATGGTAACACTTTATCAATTTTTTGTTTATAATGCCTAATTTTTTCACCCACCGATTCTAGTTGAATAAAAATTTGTGATATGGCAAATAAACCAATAAGAACAGGCAGAAGGGGGAAACCAGCCATTAAGTTAGGGATGTTAAAAGAAAAACGCGCGTAACCAGTTACCGGATCAAGTCCAATTGTTGCAATAAGAAGACCAAAAAAACCTGCAATTAGTCCTTTGACGAGTGACTTCCCGGAGACACTTGCAATAATGGTAAGTCCAAATATCATAAGAGCAAAATATTCTTCTGGTCCAAATTTAAGGGCAAATCGTGCTAATTGTGGTGCAATAAATATTAAACAGAAAGTAGAAATAATACCACCTGTGGTTGATGCAATTGTTGCAATTCCAATTGCCTTTCCCGCCTCTCCTTTCTGGGCTAACGGATATCCATCGAATACTGTTGCAGCTGCAGATGGAGTTCCGGGAATAGAAATAAGAATAGCTGATATTGATCCACCGTACATTGCTCCACAGAACATTCCGCAGAGCATGACCATTGCAGTACTTGCATCTAATTGGTAAACAAGGGGAAGAAGTAAAATAATGCCAACCGAAGCAGTTAATCCCGGAATGGCTCCAACAATAATTCCTCCTGCTACTCCCAAGAAAAGAAATATAAAGTGTAAAGGATGTAAAACATATAAGAATCCTTGTATAATTGCCAACATTTATATTACCTTTATAAAAATATGCTTAAAAAAGATTAAAGCGCGGTAGAGGAATTTTAAATACTATTCTAAATAAAATGTAGAACAAAACTGCAGTAACAATTGAAACAGTTACAATCAAAAACCACTTTTTTTCATTAAAAAGAAGCATAGTACCTGCCACAAAAGGCGGAGTTGCTACTACATAACCTACTATCGTAAGAATTCGTGTATAAAAAAAAGCTAAAAATGTCATTAATAGTAATCTAATAATAAATGCTTTATTTAATGTCAACTTTACCTTCTTTTGTTCGGAGTCTTTTTTGATTCCTGCTATTCCTTGTATTAATAGTGTTAAAGAAATTATGAATAGACATGCACTAACAAATCTTGGAAATACTGCCGGGGAGAGTGCAACAGTCTGCTTGGGAAACTGATAGGTTAATATATAAATAGTTATTGAAATTATCATAAAAATAATACTTAATAAAATCTCTTTTTTGCCCATAAATTCCCTTTAACTTTCAGTTTGAAAGGTGACAGGATTTTTTAATCACCTATCACCTTTCAAACACTCCGGAATCATTATTTATATTTATCGCCTAGTTTATTATTTATAATCAAATTTTTATAAAACTCATCCTGCTCTTCAACCCATTTTGTAAATTCTTCGGTCCCCTTATAATCAAGGATTATTCCTGCATTTTTGGCAAGTATTAGAAAATCAGGATCCTCCATTGTTGCTTTGAAGGCATCATGGATAACCTTTATCTTTGCTGAATCGGTACCCTTAGGAGCTGCGAGACCTCTCCACTGTCCTAAGGCAAAATCGAAACCTTGTTCTATCGCTGTGGAATAATCTGGAAATTCTTTCATTCGATCCTTGGAAAAAATTGCCAAACACCTTAATCCTCCAGCCTCCATCTGCGCTACTCCCTCAGGTGGAGAAAGAATAACTGAATTAATATGTGCCCCCATTGCTCCAACAATAGCCGGACCTCCTCCTTGATAAGGTACATGATTAAAGCTAACCCCTGCTACCTTCTCAAATGCTAACGCAATCATGTGTGTGCCGCCACCTGCTCCTGCATTACCTAAAGTAATGTTACCTGGCTGTTTTTTGGCTGCGTCAACTAAGTCATTTAAAGTCTGGAAAGGTGAATCGTTCGGAACTAAAATCCAACAGGGAGCATTGACTAGATTAATAATTGGAACAAAGGTCTTGTAATCATATGGGGTAACACTCATATGAGTTTTAGTAATTGAAGGAGTAGCCCAGGCAAGGATATAATATCCATCTGGTTTCTTTTGCATTGCTTCCGCATACCCCGGAACAGCTCCTCCCCCAGGTCGGTTAACAATAATAACTGGAACTTTTAGATATTTGGGGAGAATAGATATGAATGTCCTAAAAGCTATATCCGTTCCACCACCAATACTCCATGGAATCATTAGTTCTATTTCACGGGAAGGATACACTTCTTGAGCTAAAACCACGGGGAAAATAAACACAAAACACATTAAGGTAACCATAATCATGCAAACAATTAATGCCTTAAACTTAACAAACACTTTCATTTTCATTTTATATCTCCTTTTTTATAATTTTTATCCACAATTAGTTGCAGATAATTTAATTATTTTTCGAGAATATCTGGTCTTATAAAGATATACTCACCTCCTATTTTTATTTCTAATTGGGGGAAAATTATAGGTTTTGAGAAGAGTAAAGGTCCATCAGAAGTAGCCAGCATTGTATCTTCACTTTTAGAACCAGTTATAGATGGATTCCAGGCAAATCCCTGGTTCTCCTGTACAATTTCTGTAGACTGAAAATTAACTTTATAGTCTCTTCCCGTATAACCAATAGCCCCCCCCTGATGATGAAGTTGATATTCTTCAGGATATCCCATTTCCTTATATGCTTCTATCCCTTTTTTAAATGCTTCAACAACCGGTTTCCCAGGTATGGTATTTGCCATCAAAATACAGTCAATATAGACATTAGCTTCATATTTTTTTCTTAATTCATTTGGAACTTTACCAAATTGAATAAATCTGGTAAGAGAAATAATTAACCCCCATTTCCGGGCATTAACACAGAGCATTGCTCTTTTTTTAATTTTCTTTTCTGTAGCAATGGGATGTCTAAAGTAAGAAATCCGTTCATCCGCAGCGCAAAATGTGGTGATATAATCTAAACGATTATACCACAATCTTTCTGCAAGCCTTCCGATAATTTCACATTCTTTATTACCTGGTATTATTGTTTCTACAGTTTCTTCAATGGCTTTGGAAGCAAGATAACCAACTTCTTTATATCTTTCCACTTCCCAGGGAGTAAGAGAATAGCGGAGAGGATTTAAATATTTAGAAATATCTATCGTCCCGGGGAAACTACCATCACTACCAATTTTCCCACCTTTTACAATCTCATTAATAATTTTTTCCTCGTAATCATTATACCACTGAAAAGATTTGATTTTATAATTCTGATTTAAAAGTTTTTCTTCTTGTTCTATACGTTTTGCTTCAATATTATTACAGATTATATATTCTTCATTAGAAGTAATTAGAAGGGATGCTGATCCTATTTCTGTTGCTATACTCACGTAATTTATCCCTCCGCAAGTCAGCCAGGAAAAATTATATTGCTTCCTGAAAAGAATTGCCTCAAGATTTAATTTAGTCATTAGATTTCTAATTCGCTTTTTCTTTTCGATCACTTCAGAATAATTTACCATAATATTCTCCTATATTGTTACTTCTATTATCTGGCTTAATTTTTAATAATACAGACATTGCTCTTAAAATTACCAAACAATTGTGCAGCTATACATTTTAATAAGTATTTTTCTACATTATAGAAATCATTTCTATATTTCTCTTATTTTAATAATATCTAAAACTTAAAAAATTGTCAAACACTGATTTAGTAAGTGCTTTTCAAGTGGCTGCTAAAATTTTACATTATTCTGTTTATTTTATATATAAGTCAAATTAAAAGAGATCTCTTTCCTAAAACTACTGCTTTTCTACGGAATCTACTATTTATATAGCGGAATCGAGTGGTATCTCAACTTCAGTTCCTTTACGTTCCGCTGAAATGTAGGCAGCATACAGAACACTTACTACATCGCTCGCTGCCAGCATTCCTGACTTGGGTTCCCGTCCGGTGGCAATTGCGTTCATAAAGTCTTGAATCTCTTGAGGGTAACCAAACATCAAGTTTTCATCCGGAGCAGGATTGGACCAACCTTGTTTAGTCCCAAGTTTCTCCATCAGGTAAACATCTACAAACTGTTCCTCTTGAGGATTGTAGAGTTCCATCGCATTGACAGGGCTTAGATTACACTTGGTCCTATGATTATTGGAAAAAATTTCAAGCCAATTGTGTACGCCTCCCATTACCAATTCTGAGGCAAAAATATCAGCAATCATCCCATCATCGAAAATTACATGAAGGTGGCAATAATCTTCAATATCTTCATAATCGGTTCTTAGGAAACCTTTATCGATAAATTTTGGATTTCGGGTTATCTCATGAGTCCGGGCACTAACCGCCTTCGGACGAATCGCTTTGCCATTGCGAGTAAGTCCTTCTACCTGCTTCAGATAAAGTATAGCAGTTAAAGGATGACAACTCTTGCCTACCATCGACCCTCCGCCTGAGAGCCTCCAGATCCCATAAGCCGGAGAAAGACTCCCTGAATGTGACTGATCTCCTAAAGCCCATAGAATCTGTCCTTTGGTTTTGGTAATGATCTCGGCTTCCTTCTGCACTGCCGGTGCATAAATCCAGTTTTCTGCATAACAGAGTTTTTTCTTGCTCTTTAAAGCAGCTGCGATGATACGCCCTGCACTGGCAATCGCTTCTTCTAACATCTTTTCCTTTGGGAATTTATTCCCCTTAAAATTCTTATCTTCAGGAGGCCCAAAGTATCCGGTAAAGGGCTTTTCAACTACTATATGCTTTCCCGCTTCCAAAGCGGTGATAGAAACTTCCTCGTGTGCGTAACCAGGAGTACAAACATCAATGACATCTGCCTCGGGGAGCATTTCTTCAAGGGAATTAAAAGCCTTTATTTCACGTTTTTTTGCAAAACCTTCTCGGTGTTCTTTGTCTTCGATAATGGAGGTAACCCCCACTACTTTTACATCTATACCGGTTACCCGCTGATAGGCAGTATAATGAAATTCAGCGGCAAATCCACTACCAACAATTCCAACACGGATGGGTCTGTCCATAACTACGGTCTCCTCTCATTGCTTGTCAAAAATAAATATAAACTCTACTTGATATTTATCCAAAATCATTATCCTTAAAATTGAGTTTTTTTACGAAATTACTTGAATAAAAACTTACTCTAGTTAATCCATTAAATATCCGCCATTTACATCCAGAACCTCACCAGTTATGAATTTTGCTTTGTCTGAAACCAGGAATACTACTGCTTCTGCAATATCTTCAGGTTCCCCCATTCGGCCAAGAGGGATACTGGCAATAATACTTTTTCTTTTTTCTTCTGACCATTCCTTGCTCATATCTGTTTCAATAGCATGGGGTGCAATGACATTGACATTTATATTATACGGTGCTAACTCTCTGGCCAACGACTTCGCCAGGCAAGTCATGCCTGCCTTAGAAGCGCCATAACAAAGAGCAGAAGCAAGGTCCCCAACCTTTCCAGCAATAGAGGATATATTTACAATCTTTCCGTATCTCTGCTTTTTCATAATTCCCACGACTGCCTTCATGCAATTAAAAGCACCTTTAAGATTTACATCCATAACCCTATCCCAATCTTCTTCTGTAAGATCCTCTATCGAACCACGCTTTATAATTGCTGCATTGTTTACCAAAATATCAACTCTTTTAAATTTTTTAAGAACCGACCGAACCATTCGATTAACTTCTTTATTATCTGAAACATCTACCTGGATGGCTAAAGCTTGCTGATCCATGGAGTTAATTTCTTTTGTTACTTTCTCAGCTGTCTGAATATCAACATCATTAACAATTACATTTGCTCCTTCCCGGGCTAAAGCAATGGCTATAGCCTTTCCTATGCCTCTACCAGCACCAGTCACTATAGCTACTTTATTAACTAAATTCATCTATCTATCCTCCTTATTGAACTTTCTCTTTATTGCTTGGGGATTAACCATTGCCCTGGGCAACTCTCCTGTTAAAACTGAACGAACTGACTCGGCAACCTTAGTCTTCAACTCCACATATGACTCCTCTGAGTAAAAAGAAATATGGGGTGTGATAATTATATTGTCCAATTTTAATAGAGGATCTTTCCAATCAGGTGGTTCTTTCTCCATTACATCCAAAGCTGCCCCGGCAATCCATTTTTCCTTAAGGGCAATGTAGAGATCTTTTTCATTAATAACAGGTCCACGGGAAGTATTTATCAAATAAGCAGTTTTTTTCATAACTTTTAGCTCATTCTCTCCAAAAGAATGCCTTGTCTCAACCGTTAAGGGAGCATGAATAGAGACAAAATCTGAATCGCTCAATAACTGAGAAAGTTTAACCAGTTTTACTCCTATATTAACTTTAGAAACATAGGGGTCAAAAGCGATTATTCTAATGCCAAATCCCGAAGCTTTTTGAGCCACCATCCTGGCAATTCTTCCCAAGCCAAAAAGACCTAAAGTTTTACCTTTAGTTCGAAAGAGAGGTTTAGCCAGGGTGAAATCCCATTTTTTATCTCTTATTTTCCTATCCAATAAAGTTATTCCTCGGGCACAGTCTAGTATTAGGGCTATAGTATGAGTAGAGACCTCATCAACACAATAATCGGGAACATTAGCCACAATGATTTTATGTTCAGTGGCTGCTTCAACATCAATATTATCCACTCCTACTCCATAGCGAGCAATTACCTTACACCTCTTCAATGATTCAATTACCCTTCTAGTTATAGGAGCATATTGATTAATTATTCCATCAGCATCTTTAGCTGCTTCTATTACTTCATCCTCTGTATTACAATAAGCTAGAATAAGCCCTGGATCAATTTCACTTAATATTGCTCTTTCTATTTCCACGGATGGGTGATCACAATCGGTAATAACAATTTTTAATTTTTTATTAGACATAACAATCTCCTTCATAACGGTATGCTTATTTTTTGTCTTCCATTTTATTCATTTTAACCAAAAATTAGATTAGGCATAAAGGTAACAAGACCTGGAAATAACACACATAATAAGATCACAAGCACTACGGCCAAGAAAAAAGGCCAGCTTTCCTTCACAAATTCCCCTATAGAACATTCCATGATTGAACAAACAGAATACATAGCCACACCTACCGGTGGAGTCAAAAGACCAATAGCACAAGTGATAACCATGATAACACCAAAATATACTAAATCTACACCCAGTTCTTTCATAATGGGAACCAGAATCGAAGTCAATAATAAGATAATAACTGTTGAATCCATTACAGCCCCCAATAATAAGAGAAATAGTAAAATAATTAAGGTAATAATTAGAGGATTTTCGCTTAATCCCAAAAGATATTGAGATAATAATTGCGGAATCATTTCCCAGGTGATTCCATAACTAATTAAACCTGACATGGCAATCAAAAACATAATCATTCCAACATCTAATATGGTATCATAAATAGCATTTTTAAATTTTTCCCAGGTTAATTCACGATAAACAAGCAAGCCTACAGCAAAGGCATAGACAGAAGCAAGAGCTCCGGCCTCCGAAGGGAGCAACAGACCAAACCTCAGGCTCACTAACAAGATGATCGGGAATAAAATTGCCCAGATACTACTCAGAAACGTAGCTATCATCTCTTTTACGGGCACTTTCTCTTTATTCTTCGGGAAATAACCTCTTTTTTTAGCGGTAATTGATACAGTAATCATTAAGAAAAACATCATTAAAAGACCAGGAATAATACCACCCGCAAAAAGGCGTCCAATGGATACTTCGCCAATACTTCCATATAATACCATACCAATACTGGGTGGAATCGATATAGTAATCAAGGCTGAAAATCCGTTTATACCGGCCGAATAACCCCGGGCATAGCCCTGTTTAGTCATATCCGGTCCCAATATGCGCGACTCCATGGAAGCATCAGCAATAGCCGAACCTGAAACACCACCCATTAGGGTGCTCATTACCACACTGGTCTGGGCAAGAGCACCGGGTTTATGCCCGACTAAAACCGAAGACAATCTAACAAGTCTTTTGGTTATCCCGGTATTATTCATCAAATTACCGGCAAAAATAAATGTCGGTATAGCCAGTAAAGTAAAATTTTGGGTTTGGGAAATAATTAACTGGACTGGCATGGTAAAAGGCAAGGTTGGCTGTTGGATAAAAAAGACAAATCCCGATATTCCTATGGCAAAAGCTACCGGCATCCCCAACAACAGAAAAACAGCAAATAAAAGAAAGACAAGTAACATTATTATTCCTCCTTAGTAAGTATCCGGGATTATTTAATCGTCTTATCAATCATATTGTTCATAATCCTTTATTTCTATATTTCATCTTAAATATTTGAATCTTCTCACTTTTAATCAAATTCCATATTTTAAGTAGAATAGTTATTAGAAGAGATATACTTCCAACAGGCATACTTAAGGTAACCCAGGTATAACTAAAACCGGGAATACCCTGAAAAGCCCTGAATCTGGTAATAAAACAAAGCTGTATTCCATATCTAATCAGAAAAGCTAAAAAAACAACAATGATGACGTAATTAAGTAAAACAATATGACTTTGTAATTTTTTGGGTAATTTGTTTACTAAGATTTCGACACTTACATGTCGATTATGCCTCATGGCAATATCGGCACTGAAGAATACAGCCCAGGCAAAAAGAAAGGTCGAGGTATCCATAGCCCATCCAATAGGATAACCAATACTCCTTCCAAACCCTGCTGCAAATATGATGCTCACCATAACAATGAAAAAAAAGCTGGCTAGCACATTTTCTACTTGACCAATAAATTCATAAGCTTTTTTAAATTTATTCAAATAAATACCCCCTATCTGTCAGGCAAACTATGGTAAATTCAATGAATCCAAACCTTCGCATGGAACTAAAATTATTGGCTTATCTACCTGTCTTGGTTAAACTATAAGCTTACTTCATAAATATGTATGAAAAAAATACAATTACAATAATAAAAATATTCATATAAGATAACAATATAACTTTGATTGAATGAGGGCAAAGCATGTTTATCTTCACTCCAATATTAGTAAATAGCTTTGCCCTCTTATTTTCACAAAAACTGTTGTTTATAGTGATAGACAAAACAAGATGTTGCCTATGGTAAGGCTTCTAATTCCTTAATGATCTGTTCTCTGACATCGGCAATACCCAATACTTCATAGGCAGCTTTTCCTGCCTCTTTAAATGCCTCTATATTAATATCTTGAATGATTGTCATGCCTTTTTCCTCTGCCCGTTTTCTGAAATCAGGAATCCCTTCTTCCATTCCATAAGAAGTTTCCAATCCGGCCCGATCACATTCCTCAACTAAGATCTTCTGATATTCTTCAGGTAGACTATCAAACCATTTACTGCTTACCACTTCAAAGTTTATAAGCAGAAAATGCTTAGTTTCGCTGACATATTTCAATACCTCGAATAGATTGGCACCAAAGATATTTGCATAAACCAATTCAGCACCATCCGCCGCTTTCTGTTGTAAGGCGGTATAAATTTCTCCAAAATTAATAGCTGTGGGTACTGCACCCAGTGCTCTCACAGATTCCTGCCAGATAGGAGCCGGAGGAGTCCTGATACGAAGTCCTTTTAAATCCTCCGGTGATCTGATAGGTTTGTTGGTCATAAAATGTCTGAAACCCTGCACCCAATTAAAAGAAAGAACTTTTAAACCATATTCGGTTGCCAATTCTTGGTTCCATTGTTTCACGGTTGGCAGCTCATTTAATTTTTTTACTTCTTCAATGCTGTTTACAAAATAGGGTCCATTCATCACGGCAATCTCGGGAACATAATTACCCAGACGTGCTGAGTCGGTATTTTGACCTACATTGACACCCTGGCGGATCTGCTCAATGATATCCTCTTCAACCCCCAGTTGTGCACTGTGGAAAACTTTTATTTCTAGACCGCCATTGGTTCTTTCTTTAACCCGTTCTGCCCAATTGAGAAAACCTTGATGATAAGGTTCGTTGGGAGAGAGTACATGGTTAAACATTAAAACATACTTTTCCTGAGCAGAAACTACTGACAAAGACAATATCATTAATACTAAAGTTATTAAGGCAATACTCGTTAGTTTCTTTATCATTTTATAAACCCTCCTTTAAATATAAATACTAATTTCATTTTAAAAATTTCAACACATATTTACTTTTTATATTTTACCACCCCCTCCGTGAAAGCCAAAATGCAAATTTTGTTTTCAATGGGTTTGCGTTGACTTTTCACCTCTATTCTCCCCATCTTCACACATTCTTGATCATCCTTGCTTGCATCTATACCTATTATTTATAGTACAGGATGTATAGACTATCTTTGAAAGCCTTTAGCAAATAAAAATTCGCTTAAAGAAAAATCTTAAAGTTCAATATATTTTTTAACTTTAGCAGTAATTTTATCTTTGAACCCTACCTGATGCTGCTCCTTTAACTAAGCTTTCTACTTCCTTCACTGAAATTAAAGGTAGATCGCCAGGAATAGAATGCTTAAGGCAAGAGGCTGCTACTGCAAATTCAAGGGCTTTCTTGTCATTATGTAAGTTATTAAGACCATAAATTAAACCTGCAGCAAAGGCATCTCCTCCTCCCACTCTATCTACAATATTATGAATTTCATATTTTTTTGAAATAAGAAATTCCTTTCGATTGTTCAACACTGCAGACCACCCATTGTAATCTGCAGAATGACTTTCCCTTAAGGTTATAGCAATTTTTTTGATATTAGAATATAAACCAAGAACTTTATCAGTCAATTCTTTATACTTTTCAGTTTGGAATTTTCCTGACTCAACATCTATATCCTTTTTAATGCCCAGAGATTTCTGACAGTCTTCTTCATTTCCTATGGCAATATCCACATATTTGGCTAGCTCCCCCATTACCTCGGGAGCAGATTTTCCATATTGCCATAAATTTTTTCTAAAGTTAAGATCACATGAAATGATAATGCCTTTTTCTTTCGCTTTTTTGACTGCTTCTAAAGAAAGTTCGGAGGCTGAAAGGGAAATAGCTGGAGTAATACCAGAAATATGAAACCAACTCGCTCCGTCAAATACCTTTTCCCAACTGATATCGCCAGGACTCGCCTCAGCAATAGCTGAATACGAACGATCATAGATAACTATTGAGGGTCTTTGATTAGCCCCAGCTTCCAAAAAGTAGATACCCAATCTGTTTCCTTTTCTCACTATAAGAGAAGTACGAATATCCTGTCTTCTTAGTTCTCTAATACAAGCATCTCCAATTACATTATCAGGAATTACCGAAACATAGGCTACATTCAGACCAAGTCGGGCTAGTCCGGCGGCTACATTTGCCTCCCCCCCTCCAAAGGTAGCTTCTAAAAGAGGGCTCTGAAAAAATCTCTCCCAATGGGGTGGTTTAAGTCTCAACATTATTTCACCAAAAGTAATGTATTTTTTCATTGTCTCCTCCTTTTCAACGATTATTTTTGCAAAAGATGAATGGCAAATCCTGACACCTCTTGATCTAGATAAACTGCTTTAAGTTTACCTTCCTTTTCTTTGGCAGTCTCGGGAAGAATGGAAATGCCTTTCATTTTTAAGTAGGTTATTGCCCGGTAAATATCGTTAGTAACTATGGCGATAT
>Ga0307379_10006567_pt1 | contig 15955 bp, 14 predicted proteins | sample UN2MG_FD_202237 | JGI IMG/M metagenome (GOLD analysis project Ga0307379, IMG submission 202237) | Soil microbial communities from Risofladan, Vaasa, Finland - UN-2 | ecosystem: Environmental > Terrestrial > Soil > Coastal area > Acid sulfate soil | place: Finland: Risofladan, Vaasa | collected... | reverse complement strand
AAACCCACCTGAGCAATCGCCGCCCCAATCGCCGGATCGGGCGGCAACGCACCATCGGCAAAGCCTGCGACCGTCACATTCCCCTCTGCGTCATGCAGCGAGGCCAGCATATGGGTCAGCGCCCGGATGGCATTTGGCGCACTGCCGCCGTGCCGACCGGAATGCAGGTCCTTGGCCGCGCCTTCAACCGTCACCTCCAGTGCCGCGAGCCCCCGACTGGCGACCGTCATCGAGGGCAGATCGGCCCGCCACATCGCTCCGTCGGCCGAAATTACCACATCGCAGGCCAGCCGATTCTTCAGTCGTTCCACGGTGGGCGCAAAATGCGGGCTGCCAGATTCCTCTTCGCCTTCGATGATGACCTTGAGGTTCACCGGTGGGCGTCCCCGCACCGCGCGGAAAGCGGCCGCCACAAGGATCGGGATCATCAGTGGACCCTTATCATCGGACACCCCGCGCGCATAAAGCCGGTCATCGCGGACCTCTGGCGCAAACGGGGACGAGTGCCATTTGTTCAAGGGGTCAGGGGGTTGCACGTCATAGTGGCCGTAGACCAGCACTGTCGGCGCGCCCGGCGCCGCGCACCATTCGGCGAGAACGCATGGGTGCCCGCCGGTCTCGACGATCTCGACGCTTGGAAACCCGGCCTTGGCCAACTCATCAGCGGCAAATTGCGCTGCCTTGCGGATATCGCCCTGAAATGCCGGGTCGGTACTGACACTGGGAATTCGGCAGAACGCCTTCAGCGTCTCGATCGCATCTGTTTCATGCGCCGACAGATAGGCCTCGACCTCGCTCATTTGCCGCCATCCACGCCCAGCACCTCACCCGTGATCCATCCGGCCTGATCCGAGGCAAAGAACATCACGGCATTGGCAATATCGGCGGGCGTGCCGAGGCGGTGCAGCGCGATATTATTCAGCAAGCGCTGTTGCCCCTCGGCGCCCATCGCGGCCCATTGCAGTTCGGTTGTGGGGTTCGACAGGATGAATCCCGGCGCGATGCAGTTGACGGTAATGTTCCAGGCCCCAAGCTCATGCGCCAATTGCCGGGTCAGGCCGATCTGGCCGGCCTTGGCGCTGGCATAGGCTTGAATGCCGGTCAGGCTGATAGTGCGGCCAGCACCGCTAGAGATATTGACAACGCGCCCGGATTTTTGCCGCTTCATCGCCGGGACCACAGCCTGGGTCATGTAGAAGGCTCCGGTCAGGTTCGCGTCAAAGATAGTCTGCCAGTCGGCGGCGCTGATGTCTTCAATCGGGCGGCCAACCTGGCCGCGCACGCCGCCAGCATTGTTCACCAGAATATCGATGCTGTGGCCCGCCGCCTCGATCCCCGCCACGACCGCCTGCACGGCGTCACGGTCGCCGACATCAAGGGTGATGCCTTGGCACGACGCGCCGCAGAGGCGGACGGTTTCCGCCAACCCCTCAGCATTCACGTCGCAGGCATGGACCTGCGCGCCCTCGGCGACAAACGCGGCAGCGATGGCGCGGCCAAAGCCGTGCGCCGCCCCTGTGACGATGACCGTGCGGTTTTCAAACTGGATTTTCATGGTGTTTTCCCGGCACCGCTGGTTTCGGCCAGCACGTCGAGGTTCTCCAGTCCAAGCACCCGGTGCCCGGTCTCGATTTCCTGCACCATCGCAATCAGCCGCGCGGTCAGCGGCGTCGGCACGCTGTGACGCTGCCCGGTCTCGACGATGGGGCCAAGCTGGGCCTCGGCCTCGGTCTTGCGCTTGCGGATCGCAAGATCACGCCAGATTCCGGAGTGGGATTTGGCCGAGCGGCGGTTATGCGCGACCATATCGTCGAACGACTGGTCGATGGTGTCCGGCCGGGCATCAGGGGTGAAGGCGGTGGGATCAAAGCCGTTGAAAGCTTCGGTCCTGATCGCCTCGGCTGCGGCAACAGCACCAATCTCCTGCCCCAACCGGGTCAGCACTGGCCGCGCGTCGGGATTGGCCAGGACATCGGCGATGCTGTCATTGGTCAATGCCGTTGCGAACAGCAGCGCGCCGTAGATCAGCTTGCCCCACAGATAGCCCCAAATATTCGGGGTCAGCACCGCATTGGCGTCAAACTGCAACATCAGGTTGTGCAACGCTCGAATACGGTCGCTGTCGCGGCCGTCGAGCTCGCCGACGACCACGGCGCCGTGGCCGCTGTAGTGGACCACGCCCGGCTCCAAATAGTCGGCGCCGAAGTTCACAAAACAGCCGATGGTGCGCGGGGCGCCGACCACGCGGGCGATGGCGGTCTCGTTCAGGCCATTCTGAGCCGATACCACCACGCCGTCCGGCGCCAGATGCGGCGCCAGCGCCTGGGCCGCAGCGTCGGTATGCAGCGCCTTCACGCACAGGAAGATGGTGTCGAACTGCCCGGTCACATCCTGCGGCAGGAAGGCCGGGGCCCTGAGGGTATCCTCGAAGATCGGGCCAGCGATGCGCAGACCAGTGTTGTTGATCGCGTCCACATGCGCGGGCACGTTATCGACAAAAACCACGCCATGGCCAGCGCGTAGGAAAGCTGCACCAAGTGTCCCGCCGATGGCACCCGCGCCCCAGATCAGGATGGGCTCGGTCATGACCACGGCCCTTCCATCAAGGCGCGCGTCTCGACCACGGCCACCTCCCAGATCGCTTGCATCTCCTCATCAGGGCGCTGGTAATAGCCGCCAAAATTGCCGTCACCCAGATAGGCGCGCACGGCCTTGGGGTTCATCGCGCGCATGCTTTCAAGGTCGATCATCGGCTTTCGCTGTTCGGGCAGAACCGCGCCCTTCAGCCGAGTCCACGGGAAGTTTTCCATCCACGAGGCGTGCGAGGCGACCGTGTCGGTCTGCTGCACCTTGGCCAGCGTCTTCGGCGCGTTCCACCAGTTGTGGAATTTGACCGAGGTATCTGGATTGTCGGCCATCCATTCGATTGCCAGACTGCTGGCGGGTTGGTTGCCGCCATGCCCGTTGACGATGACGATGCGGCGGAAGCCCTGAGTGTGCAGGCAGTTCAGAATGTCGCGAACGATGCTTACATAGGTTTCAACCCGCAGGGTGATGGTGCCGGGATAGCCCATGAAATAGGGCGTGACGCCATATGGCACGACCGGAAACACCGGCACCCCCAGCGGCTCGGCAGCATCCAGCGCGATCTTCTCGGCCAGGATTGAGTCCACCGACAACGAAAGACCAGCATGCTGTTCCGTGCTGCCCAGTGGCAGGACCGCAAGATCGTTGCCTTTGAGGTAAGTCTCGACCTGCCTCCAGTCCATCTCCGAGATTTTCATGATGCGTCCTTTCTGTTTTTAGTGCAAGAATCGGCGGAACTGGTCAGGAGCGGCATCATCAGACGCTCGATATCGCTCACACCTGGCGCGAACTTCGCGTGCCAGTGCCACAAAAACTCACCCCCGCGCCGCCGCCACCTTGCGGTACGGGCTCGCCGGATAAACCCCCAGCACCTTCAACTGCTTGCAGAAGAACCCCAGCTCCTGCAGCGCCAGTTCCAGCGGGCGGTCGTCCGGGTGGCCCTCGACCTCGGCATAGAACTGGGTCGCGGTAAACGAGCCGTTCACCATGTAGCTCTCCAGCTTGACCATGTTGACGCCGTTGGTAGCGAACCCGCCCATCGCCTTGAACAACGCCGCCGGCACGTTGCGGACCTCGAACACGAAGCTGGTCATCGCGTCGCCACCCATCCGGTCGGCCTCGATCTTCTGGCGCGACATCGCCAGGAACCGCGTCGTATTGTGGTCGGCATCCTCGATATCGGCGGCCAGCACGTCCAGCCCATTCAGCTCGCCCGCCAGGGTCGAAGCGATAGCGGCGCGGCTCCCATCGCCGGAGGCTGCCACCAGCACCGCGCTGCCAGCGGTATCGGCACCGGTGATCGGCTTGATATCATGCTTCTTCAGAAACTTGCGGCATTGACCCAACGCTACCAAATGGCTCTGCGCTTCCTTGATATCCGCCAGCTTGGCTCCCGGGACACCCAACAGCTGCAACCGGATCGGCACAAAATGCTCGCGGATGATGTAAAGCCCGCTCTCCGGCAACAGGTGGTGAATGTCGGCCACCCGGCCATACAGCGAATTCTCAATCGGCAGCATCGCCAACTGAGCCTCGCCGCCACGCACCAGGGCAATCACGTCCTCGAAGGTCGGGCACGGCACCGGCTCCATCTCTGGATAGGTCTCGCGGCAGGCCTGATGCGAATAGGCGCCAAGCTCGCCCTGAAAGGCGATCCGGCCCGGAGCCTTGCTGTTCATCCGATAATCTCCGCTATTTTGACCCGGTTGGGCGTTTGGTCGCGCCTTATACGTCTTGGCAAAGCGCGCGTGAAGGCGCTAATGATGCGCAAAACTAATGCGGTCGCTCAACTGGCGCTGACGAAGGGGATACGGGACATGAATTCTCACAAGGCCAACATGTACGTGGGCGCGGTCATCGGATCGTTGCTGTTCTTCCTGCTGCTCAACTTCTTCTCGGACCTGATCTATGTCGGGCGCGGCCATTCCGAGCACGAGGCGCTGGCGTTCGCGGTTGAGGTCGAGGCAGCAACAACCGAGGGCGGCGAGGCCGAAACGTCGGTCGACTGGGCAGCATTGGTCGCAGCGGCTGACTCCGCCAACGGCGAAAAGGTCTTCGGCAAGTGCAAGGCCTGCCACAAGGTCACTGACGGCGCCAACGGCGTCGGCCCGGCGCTTTGGGGCATCGTTGGCCGCGATGTCGCGTCGGTCGCCGGTTACAGCTACTCGGACGCAGTGACGGCGATTGACGGCAACTGGGATCTGGAAGAGCTTTCGGCCTTCCTCGAGTCGCCGAAGGCCTACGCGCCAGGCACCAAAATGGGTTTTGCCGGGTTGAAGAACATCCAGGACCGGGTCGATTTGATTGTCTATCTGAACCAGGCTGACGGCACGCCGACGGAAATGGTTCCGGCAGGCGCGGCGTCCGAGGCGGCATCTGGCACCAGCACCGTTGAGGCCGCGGTCGAGGCCGTCACCGCCGCGACCCAAGGCGCGACCGAGGCGGCAACCACCGTTACCGAGACCGTCACCGAGACTGTCACCGCCGCAGCCGAGGCCGTAGCGGCCGCGACGGGCGGAGATGACTTCGCAAGCTTGATCGCCTCCGCCGATGCTGATGCCGGTAAGAAGATTTACCGCAAATGCAAAGCCTGCCACAAGGCCGAGGAAGGCAAGAACGGCGTCGGCCCGTCCCTCTGGGGTGTCGTCGGTCGCGACGTCGGCTCGGTCGAAGGCTACAAATATTCGGACGCAGTGATGGGCATGGAAGGCAACTGGACTGGCGCCAATCTGGACGCCTACCTCGCCGACCCAAAGGCTTTCATTCCGGGCAACAAGATGTCGTTCCCCGGTCTCAAAGACCCGCAGGACCGTGTGAATGTGATCGTGTTCCTGAACCAGGCCGATGGCACGCCTGAGCCGCTTGAGTGACCCCCGATCACGCAATGATGATCAGGGCCGCGCACCGCGCGGCCCTTTTTATTGCCCGGTATCGGTGCGCACGCTTGAATCCACGCCGCCTTCACCCTAACCGTTAGGACGAGCAGACGGGAGGCGGGACATGACCCGGACATTATGACCTGGACACGGCGAGATGTCGGGCGGCTGGCGGCAGGCACCGCCGCAATTGCGGCGTTGCGTGCGTCGGTGTCTTTTGGCGCTGAGACTACCGTTGCGCACGGTGTCTCGGCGTTCGGCGACCTGAAATACCCCACCGGCTTCGATCGCTTCGACTACGTCAACCCGGATGCACCGGTCGGCGGCACCTTCTCGACCGGAGCGGGCGGCACCTTCGACAGCTTGAATCCATTCATCCTGAAGGGCAATCCTGCGACCGGCATGACGTTGACCTTCGATTCGCTCATGACCTCTGCCGATGACGAGTCGGACGCGATGTATGGACTGGTCGCGGCATCTGTTGAATTCCCGGCCAATCGGCTTTGGGCAGCCTTCGAGATGCGTCCGGAAGCGCGATTCTCCGATGGTTCGCCAATCACTGCCGAGGACGTGGTCTTCACCTTCGAGAACCTGCGCGAAAAAGGCCACCCCAGCTATCGGGTGATTTTGACTGCAATCACTGGCGTCACCGCCGAAGGCCCACTGCGCGTGCGGTTCGACTTCCACCCGGATGCGCCACGCCGTGATTTGCCGATGACCGTGGCTGGGATATCGATCCTCTCGAAGGCCTACTACCAGACCCACGACTTCACTGAATCGACCTTGAATGCGCCGCTCGGATCCGGCCCCTACAAAGTCGAGAAGGCCGAACCCAACCACAACATCACCTATCGGCGCCGCGACGACTATTGGGGCTGGCACCTGCCGGTCAACCGCGGCCGCTGGAACTTCGAGCGCATCCGGTTCGAATATTTCCGCGACCGCACCGCCTCGTTCGAGGCGTTCAAGGGCGGCACCTACACGTTCAACGAGGAATTCTCGTCCAAGCTATGGGCCACCGGCTACGATGTCCCGGCCGTCGCGCGCGGCGACATCGTGCGTGAAGTGACCGCCGATAACAATCCGAGCGGCGCCCAGGGTTACTGGTTCAACCTGCGGCGCAAGAAGTTTCAGGACCCAAATGTACGCGAAGCCATCGCCATGGCCTTCGACTTTGAGTGGTCTAACAAAACCCTGTTCTTCGGGCTTTATTCCCGCACCGACAGTTTCTTCGAGGGTGGCCCGATGCAGGCAGAAGGCACGCCGACACTCGGCGAGCGCGCACTGCTCGAGCCGCTGGCCGGCCAACTGTCGCCCGGTCTGCTTGACGCGCCTGCCAACTCTCCGGTCCCAACTGACGGCTCAGGACGAAACCGCGAAGCTCTGCGCGCCGCCGCCAAGCTTTTGGACGACGCCGGATGGGAGGTTGTCGATGGTGTCCGCCAAAAGGACGGCGAGCGCATCGAGTTTGAATTCCTGCTGTCCGGCGAAGGTTTCGAGCGCATCACCAATCCCTTTATCCGCAACCTCAACCGCATTGGCGTCAACGCGACGGTGCGCACCATCGATCCGGCCCAGTACAAGAACCGGATGGATAGTTTTGATTTCGACATCACGATCAGCCGCAAGGTCATGTCGCTGACGCCAGGGGTCGAACTGAAGGACTATTTCCATTCAACCTCGGCGAATTCACCGGGCTCCGACAATACCGCTGGTGTCGCCGACCCGGCCGTTGATGCGCTGATCGATGTGATCGAGCGGGCCAGAGACCGCGCTACGCTGACCGATGCGGTCAAGGCACTCGACCGGGTGCTGCGGGCGAAGCATATCTGGGTACCTCAGTGGAACAAGGGTTCGCACACATTGGCGTATTGGGACATCTACGCCCGGCCTGAACTGCTGCCGCAATACGCGCGCGGCGTCATCGACCTGTGGTGGATCGATCCGGTCAAGCATGCCCGCCTCAAAGACCAGGTTGGTGGCTGATCGATGGGCGCCTATATCCTTCGCCGGCTGCTGCTGATCATCCCGACCCTGCTTGGGATCATGGTGCTGAACTTCGTCATCATCCAGTTTGCGCCCGGCGGCCCGGTCGAGCAGATTCTGTTCCAGCTCGAACACGGCAGTGAAGGCAGCGGCGCCACCGAGCGCTTCACTGGCACCGGCGATGGCGTTCAGGGCACGTCCAGCAGCGCCAGCGACGCCCAGGGCAGCTATCGCGGCTCCCAGGGGCTCGAACAGGAACTGAAGGACGAGCTGACCAAGCAGTTCGGCCTCGACCGCCCGATACATGAACGCTTCTTCCTGATGCTGTGGAACTACGCCCGGTTCGACTTCGGCGAAAGCTTCTTCCGATCGGTCAGCGTCATCGACCTGATCGTCGAGAAGATGCCAGTCTCGATCTCGCTCGGCCTGTGGACCACGTTGATCGCCTATATGGTGTCGATCCCGCTTGGCATTGCCAAGGCGGTGCGCGACGGCAGCCGCTTCGATGCAATCTCGTCCGGCGTCATTGTCGCCGCATACGCGATCCCCAGCTTCCTGTTCGCGGTGGTGCTATTGGTGCTGTTCGCCGGCGGCAGCTATTGGCAACTGTTCCCGCTGCGCGGCCTAACATCGGAGAACTGGGAGGATCTGTCGCTGGTCGGCAAGGTCATCGACTATCTCTGGCACATCGTGCTGCCGGTCAGTGCCATGATGATCTCAGGATTCGCCACCTTGACGCTTCTGACCCGCAATTCGTTCCTCGACGAGATCCGCAAGCAATATGTGATAACCGCCCGGGCCAAGGGCCTGAGTGAGCGCGGCGTGCTGTACGGGCATGTCTTCCGCAACGCCATGCTGATCGTGATCGCTGGGTTCCCGGGCGCTTTTCTGGGGGCCTTCTTCGCCGGGGCGCTGATCGTCGAGACGGTGTTCTCGCTGGACGGGCTTGGACTGCTGGGCTTCGAATCGGTGGTCAGCCGCGATTACCCGGTGGTGCTCGGCACCCTCTACATCTTCGGTCTGATGGGGCTGGTGGTAAAACTGCTGTCGGACCTGATGTATGTCTGGATCGACCCCCGCATCGACTTTGAACGGCGCGAGGGTTGATGCGATGATCCGCCTTTCGCCCATCAACCACCGCCGTCTACAGAACTTCCGCGCGAACCGGCGGGCCTTGTGGTCGTTTTGGATTTTCCTGGGGCTATTCGTGACCTGCCTGTGCGCCGAGCTGGTGGCAAACGACAAGCCGTTCCTGGTGGTCTATCAGGGCACCTACCTGTCGCCCCTGTGGACGGACTATCCGGAGACCCATTTCGGCGGCGATTTCCTGACCCCGGCCGACTATAAGGACCCCTACGTCCAGGAGCTGATCCGCACCGGCGGCGACGAAAAACTCGATCCCGAGGAAAGCCCCGGCTGGATCGTCTGGCCGCTGGTCCCGTTCAGCTACAAAACCGTGGACTACGACGTCGCCACCGCCCCCTCGGCACCCGACCGCACCCACATACTCGGCACCGACGATCAGGCCCGCGATGTGCTGGCGCGGGTGATCTACGGCTTCCGCCTGTCGGTGCTGTTCGGCTTCGGCGTTACCATTTCCTCGGCCCTCATCGGCATCACCGCCGGGGCGGCACAGGGCTTTTTCGGTGGCTGGGTAGATTTGTTCTTCCAGCGTATCGAGGAGGTCTGGTCGTCGATGAACCTGCTTTATGTGATCCTGATCATCTCGGCGGTTCTGACGCCAAACATCTGGGTCATGTTTGCCATTTTCGTCGCCTTCTCGTGGACCAGTCTGATCGGAGTCGTGCGGGCCGAGTTTCTGCGCGCCCGTAACTTCGAATATGTCCGGGCGGCGCGGGCGCTCGGCGTCGGCGACTGGACAATCATGTTCCGCCATATGCTGCCCAACGCCATGGTGGCGACGCTGACCTTCGTGCCCTTCATGCTAACCGGCTCGATCAGCCTGCTCGCCGGGCTCGACTTTCTCGGCTTCGGGCTCGAGCAGGGCTATCCCTCGCTTGGCGAGCTGGCGCTTCAGGGCAAGAAGTACCTGCAGGATCCCCACCTGGCGATCACCGCCTTTTTCACCTTCGCGATCATGTTGTCGCTGATGGTCTTCGTGTTCGAGGGCGTCCGAGACGCCTACGACCCGCGCAAGACCTTCCGGTGATGGCGATGCCAGAAACGTCGATTACCGAGCCGCTGCTGGTCATCGACAACCTGTCGGTCGCTTTCCCGTCGCGGGAACGCACCGTCGAGGCGGTGAAACAAGTTTCCCTAACCATCGCGCGCGGCGAGACTCTGGCGCTGGTCGGCGAAAGTGGCTCCGGCAAGTCGGTGACGGCGCTGTCGATGGTCAGCTTGCTGCCTGACACCGCCCGGATCACCGGGTCGGTCAAATATGCTGGCGCCGAGATGGTCGGCGCCGATCCGCGCGAGTTGATGCGGGTGCGCGGCAACGACATCAGCTTCATCTTCCAGGAGCCGATGACCTCGCTCAACCCGCTCCACAGCATCGAGAAGCAGATCACCGAGAGTCTGGCGCTGCATCAGGGTGTCGTCGGATCGGCGGCGCGGGGCCGGGTCATCGAGCTTCTGAACCAGGTCGGCCTGCGCGACCCCGAGGAACGGCTCGATGCCTGGCCACACCAGCTTTCCGGCGGCCAGCGCCAACGGGTTATGATAGCCATGGCATTGGCGAACAAACCCGACCTGCTGATCGCCGACGAGCCGACCACTGCGCTCGACGTGACCATCCAGGCGCAGATCTTGGAGCTGCTGGCCGAACTGCAGCGCGCCCAGGGCCTGTCGATGCTGTTCATCACCCACGACCTCGGCATCGTGCGCAAGGTCGCCCAACGGGTGGCGGTGATGAAGGAAGGCGAGATCATCGAGACTGGCCCGACAACGGAGGTTTTCGATAACCCGCAGCACCCCTACACGCGGATGCTGCTCGACGCCGAGCCGACAGGCCGCCCCGAGCCGGTTCCCGTCGACAAGCGCGCACTGATCAAAGGCGAGAAGGTCCGGGTATGGTTCCCGATCAAACGCGGCTTCTTCAAGAAAACGGTCGGCCATATCAAGGCATGCACCGACATCGACGTCGAGCTTTCCAGCGGCGAGACCCTGGGGGTGGTTGGCGAATCCGGCTCCGGCAAGACCACTCTGGCATTGGCGCTGATGCGATTGATCTCGTCGGAAGGCCGGATCACCTTTGCCGGGCGTGACGTCAATTCCCTCGGCAAGCGTGAACTGCGCGCACTCCGCCGTGACATGCAGATCGTCTTTCAGGACCCCTACGGCTCACTCAGCCCACGCATGTCGATCGCCGAGATCATCGCCGAGGGGCTGGGCGTTCACGGTCTCGGCGAGCGGATGATGTCGAAACGCGAAGCCGTGGCCGAGATAATGGTCGAGGTTGGCCTCGATCCCGCCACCATGGACCGCTATCCGCACGAGTTCTCCGGTGGCCAGCGTCAACGCGTTGCCATCGCCCGGGCGATGATCCTGAAGCCCAAATTCCTGGTACTGGACGAGCCGACCTCGGCGCTCGACATGACCGTCCAGACCCAGATCGTCGACCTGCTGCGCGCCCTGCAAAAGCGCCATAAGCTTGGCTATCTGTTCATCAGCCACGACCTGCGCGTGGTCCGCGCGATGGCCCATAAATTGATCGTGATGCGCAATGGCGACGTGGTCGAGGCTGGCACCGCCGACCAGGTATTCGACAACCCGAAAACCGACTACGCCCGCGCCCTGATGGCTGCGGCCTTCAACCTGGAAGCGCTGTCCGGTGTCTCCGACTAAGGCGCCCATTCCGCCGCGCCAACAGGTCGCGCTGACACCAGCCACAGCCGAGTTCTGGGTGCTGGCCATAGCTATGCACCCAGATATCGACGCCGACAGGCTGACCGATGTCTTTGCTTTTGATGACGACGCCGACGGGGCGGCATTTTGCGCGGCTGCGGTATTGTCGGGAGAAAAGACCGCCACTTCGGCGCTCGCAGCCGATTTCGGCCCGGACCGTTCAATACCACGCGCGGGAGATCTGGGGATCGTCACCGAATATGACGGCACACCGCGCGCAGTGATCGCCTACACCGATGTGGATCGCATCCGCTTCGGCGACGTGGACGCGGGTTTCGCCATCGCCGAGGGCGACGGCGACCTCGCCGCCTGGCGCGCGACGCATCTGTGTTACTATGGCGCGCGTTGCTCAGCACACGGCGTAGCCCTGACCGAGGAGACCGAGCTGCTGCGCTTGTTCTTCCGCCGCGTTTACCCGTGAAGCGCTGGCATTTGTTCCCCTTTCATTCTAAACTGCTCCGATGGAAAGCACACCCGATATCGCCTCCGGCGTTATACTGGCTCCCGGAATCGCCCTCGTTCGCGGCGTCTGCCGGATGTTCACCCAGCGCGGCTTCGCCAGCTTGACCGAGTTCGCAACCCGCGACGGGCTGCGCATGGATGTTCTAGCGCTCGGTCCGAAAGGCGAGATCTGGTGCGTCGAGGTCAAATCCTCCCGCGCCGACTTCCTCAGCGACTGCAAATGGGAAGGCTACCTCGGTTGGTGCGACCGCTTCTTCTTCGCCGTCCCCGAGACCTTCCCAGACGAGCTGCTCCCCTTCGAGCCCGGCCTGATCCGCGCCGACCCCTACGGCGCCGACATCCTGCGCTGGGGTCCGGAGGAGAAACTGGCCACCGCGCGGCGCAAAGCCATGACCCTCCAATTTGCGCGCAACGCCGCGCAACGGGTACAGGTGTTGAGCGATCCGAGGCCGAGGGGGCCGGTTGTGGCGTAGGCCGCCCCCGGAACGCCGTCACCGCCGGCGCCTGGTCACCGTTCCTCAACTGCGGCATCGCCTATGTCAGGTTCAACCAGCCCGGCCCCTGGGTCGGCCGCACCCTGTCGCTAAAACTCGAACAAACCAGCTCCTGCGTAATCGTTGATCTGCCTTTCTACGACCCGAAAAAAGCATCCCCCGCGGCCTCTACAAATCAAAACCCTGACTGACACGCCTTACACCGTCCACGGCGGGTCCGCCGGCACCGGCGCCCCCCGCAGCGAGCCATGCGCCCGCATGTACTGTGCCGGAAACGCCGCCTGATCGCCCAGCGCTACCGCTGCATGCCACGGCCAGCGCGGATCGAACAACATGCCGCGCGCCAGCGACACCATATCCGCCTGCCCGGTCTTCAGGATCGTCTCGGCCTGCACCGGATCGGTAATCATGCCGACCGCCATCACCGGCAACCCGGTCTCGCGCCGGATCTCGGCGGCGAAATGCGCTTGATACCCCGGCCCGAGGTCAATCTTCTGATCCGGCGACAACCCGCCGCTGGAGACATCGACGAAATCGCAACCACGTTCCTTCAGCGCCTGCGAATACGCGACCGAACCCTCGATATCCCAACCACCCTCAACCCAGTCCGAAGCCGAGAACCGCACCCCCATCGGTTTATCCTCCGGCCACTCGGCCCGGACCGCGTCGAACACCTCCAGCGGATAGCGCATCCGGTTCTCCAGACTGCCGCCATATTTGTCATTGCGCCGGTTCGACAGTGGCGACAGGAACGTGTGCAGCAGATACCCATGCGCGCTATGAACCTCGATCGCATCGAACCCCAACCGCGCCGCTCGCCGGGTCGCCTGAATGAACCCATCGCGAACCCGGCCAAGCGTTTCCTCGGTCATCGCCTCCGGCACATGCCAGCTTGGATCGAACGCAACCGCCGAGGGCGCAGCCGTCTGCCAAGCGCCATTGGCGGGCTTCAGCGATGCCCCGCCCCGCCACGGCAAATCAACCGATGCCTTGCGCCCGGCATGCCCGATCTGGATGCCGATCCTGGCGCTGCCATACTCGCGAAAAAACTTGATCACTCGCGCCATCGCCACCTCGTTCTCGTCCGAGTACAGCCCGGTGCAGCCGTGGGTGATCCGCCCCGCTGCCTCGACGCCGGTCGCCTCGACAAACACCAGCCCGGCGCCGGATACCGCAAACTGCCCCAGATGCATCAGATGCCAGTCAGTCATCGTGCCATCGACCGCGCTGTACTGGCACATCGGCGCCACGACGATCCGGTTGGTCAAATCGAGCAAACGGAGGGAGATCGGCGAAAACAGTTTGGTTGCCATCGGTACACAGTCCCATTTCATTTTGATGATTGTTGGTGAGAAGTCAGCTAAAGGCGGCCGAACCGTCCGGCGTCGGTATCTCGAAAGTATTCAGCGTCAACGACACAATCCCGTAGTAACCGATGATCGCGATCAGATCGACCAGCGCCGCCACCCCCAGCACCGCCACCGCCTCGGCATAGGTCGCGTCGCTCAGCCCATGGCTCGCAGCCAACTCGACCGCGACCTGGTACACAATCCGCTGCTCCGGGTCAGGCAAGTCAGGCGTCTCGCCCACCCGGATCGCCTCGGTCACCGCCTCCGGGATCCCCGCGTCATGGGCAAAGCGCACATGGGCATACCATTCGTACTCGGCCTTGTAGTGGGCGCCGGTCACGATGATCGCCAGCTCCGACAACCGCGGTGGCAGTCGCGATCCGAACCGCATATAGGCCCCCAGCTTCTGCGCCACCTCGGCCAGCCCCGGCGAGTTCAGCCAGATCTTCAGCGGCCCCTCGACCCGCCCACGCGGCCCGGACATGATCTCGTCATGGATGCGCCGCTGATCGTCTGTCATCGCGTCGCGCGGCAATTCGGGAAGTCGGCTCATCCAAGGCTCCTGAAATCTGGTTTACGCTTCTCGAGGAAGGCCGCGATCCCCTCGCGCCCCTCCGGCCCACCCAGCGCCGTGGCGATGCCGTCAGCCTCATAATCCAGTTGTTCCTTCAAGCCGTTCAACCGCGCCTGATCGATCAGCCGCTTGCCAACGGCCAGTGCCGCCGCCGGGCCATCGGCCAAGCGTGTCGCCATCTCTAGCGCCGTGGGCAACGACTGCCCTGGCTCCGTCAGCCGATTGATAAGGCCCAGCGTATACAGCCGCTCAACCGGAATGCGGTCGCCGGTAAACACCATCTCGGCCATCAGTTGGCGCGGCAGGGCAGTCCCCAGAAACGCCGTCGCGCCGCCATCAGGAGTCAACCCGATCTTGACATAGGCGACCGAGAAATAGGCATCCCGCGCCGCCACCACCAAATCGCAAGCTGCCGCCACCGATGCCCCTGCCCCGGCGGCACCGCCATCGACAGCGGCGATGATCGGCTTCGGACAGGCCCGCATTGCCAGGATCATTGCGTGCAACTTATCCACACTGGAACGCCGGGTCGGATAATCCGCCTGCGCCCGCTCCTGCAGCGCATTCACATTGCCGCCCGAGCAAAAGAATCCCGCCGCCCCGGTCAGCACGATAGCGCCAATCCCCGCATCGCCCGAGGTCGCCTCAACCGCCTCGCGAAACCCGTCATAGAAATCCCAGTTCAACGAATTCCGCGTCGCCGGGTCGTTGTTGGTGGCAATCAGCACCCTGCCTTTACGCTCCAGTATCAGTCGTTCCATCAAGCCACCTCCCGCGAGAATCGAATAAACCGTTCCAAATGATGATCGGTGTCGCCGAACTGATGGTCGATCATGACAATCCGCTTGGCATAATGGGGCAGCGCCATCTCCCAGGTCATGGCAACCCCGCCATGCATCTGGATGGTCTCCTCGGCCACCAACCGCCCGACCCGCCCGACCAGATGTTTTACCGCCGACAGATTACGCTCGCGCGTCGCCCGGTCCGCCTCCCCCCCCTTCAGATCAAGCGTCGATGCCGCCAACATCAAGCACGACCGCACCTGCTCGATCTCGATCAGCATATCGACCATGCGATGCTGCAACACCTGATTGGCGCCAATCGGCTTGCCGAACTGCACCCGGGTCTTCAGGTATTCCAGCGTCAGATCCTTGGCCACCTCCATCGCCCCCAGCGCCTCGGCCGAAACCGCCAGGACACCGCGCCCAATTGCCCGCTCGATCATCGCATAAGCCTCACCCGGCACGCCAATCGGCTCGCCGACGGCACCGTCCAGGGTAATCTCCGCCGCCGACCCACCGTCGATCGTGCCATAGGTCCGCCGCGCCACCCCGGGCTGACGCGGATCGACCCGGAACAGCGCCAGCCCCTCCTCGGCATCGACCTCCCCGGCGATCCGTGCCGAGACAATCAGGCTGTCCGCACGACAGCCGTTCGCGACGACACTTTTCAGGCCGGTGATCTTCCAACCGGCGTCACTTTGTGCGGCCTCGGTCTTCACGTGGCTCAACTCATACCGCCCGCCCGGCTCGCCATGCGCCAGCGCCAGCAAACACTCGCCCGCGATAACGGCGCCCAGTGTCGCCTTATCACCGATATCGATCAGCGAACTGGCGCCCAGGATCCCCGTTGCCAAAAACGGCTCGACCACCAACCCGCGCCCCAGCGCCTCGAAAACCAGGGCGATGTCCTCGCCGGTCCCACCAAATCCGTCCACCGCTGGCGGTATCAGCGCGCCGATACCGCCAGCGGTGGACGGAT
>Ga0307379_10006566_pt1 | contig 15956 bp, 16 predicted proteins | sample UN2MG_FD_202237 | JGI IMG/M metagenome (GOLD analysis project Ga0307379, IMG submission 202237) | Soil microbial communities from Risofladan, Vaasa, Finland - UN-2 | ecosystem: Environmental > Terrestrial > Soil > Coastal area > Acid sulfate soil | place: Finland: Risofladan, Vaasa | collected... | reverse complement strand
AAGGAGCTGTATTAGCTCAAGATGAACAAAAAAACTTTGTAAGATTAAACTATGATGATTTAACTACTGAAGAAAAAGCTGTAGTTGATGCATATATAACCTTATCTGAAAGCAAGCTTTAATGGAAAAATGTTGTTCAAAATGTGGCACTCTAAATATGGATACATCATCCATATATTGTACTCAGTGTGGACAATCTGTACAGACTAATTGATATGGAATATACACCGTATATAAATTGGACATTGACAGATTTCAATGCTCATTTAAAAAACTTAGCGAATAGACTTAGGTTATCTATACCCATCAAGGTATTGCTGGAAGAAGCGTTATTAGATTCTCGTTGGAATCCTGTAATTCATTATGATGGCTGTACTTTAGTACAAGATATGTATCATCCATGTCTTAGTTGTTTTGTTCATGATTATTTATGGAAAACAGGGCAAGGTGGTAAAGATGCGGATAGAGTATTTTTATGGTTGATGATCAAAGAAGGAATGCCTGAAAAAAAAGCTAAGCGTAGATATTGGGGTGTTCGTTTATACTGGTTATTCTGGGCTAAGTGGAAGCATATCGGTATGAGAAATGTAAATCCTTATATACCTGCATTTAAAGAAGTATTAATACATATTAAAAATAAAAACTCATGACACAATCCAAAGAATCATTTAGAAGTAATATATATTCTAGCATCATTATTCCGTTGGTGGATACGTTAAATATGCCTAACACTAGAGCTGTAAATCCACACGTTAAGTTCGCAATCGCAAACTTATTAATAGCAACAACTCAGCGATGGGGTATACGTTATATGCAATCACCTACGCCAGGTTTAGTTGATAGATTGAATCCTGAAGCCAATGATGTAGTTACTTATGAAAGTAACATAATTGGAGGTGCTTTATCAGATAGAGTAGGTAATCCTTATACTAGTTTAGTAGAAGGCTTGCGTATGAAACTAGATGCTAAACCTACAAGTACAGTTAATGCTTGGGTAGATTGGATGAATGCATTAGATTATTTTTTCGAAAATGTTACTTACGTTGATTATTTCTTATACGATTATAAAGCAGGTGCATTTAAAGATTTTTATCTAAATGCGTCTGGTACAGCTTTTCATAAATCGGCTTTCGTTACAGGTTTATTATTCGATTATATTGCTGATGGTCAAGGATCTGTTCCTGTTAAAGCAAAAACAAGATTAACTGTAGATACTGTTTTATCACCTGCAGATGAAAGTACGTATATGATTGTATATCAAACACCAACATTAGCTCAGGTACTTACAATACAAGTGGATGGTGTCGGCGTAGCTCCTTCCTTAACCCCTCCTCCAGGTGTAACATATGAATATCACTATCTAGAACTATTATCAACAGATAGTGCTTTGGTTAATGCAGTTAATATCAGAAATCAAGTTAATCTGGCAACAGGTCTTAAAGCAACTGCTGTAAGTGATTTAGTGCTTGATATTGAAGCTGGTGAAAACGCTGTAGTAACAGCTACTGATGGAAGTAACTTACCTGCACACGGTACGTGGGGATTTACATTTACAAATGGTACACCTAGTATTGGAGCTCCAGAAAAAGTTAAGATAGACTATAAATATGCTAAAGCTTCGGAGTTAAAGGACAGATTCTTTATTGTTTACGATTCATTGGGTGCTAGCGCTGCTTTATGGTATAATGTAAACGGTAATGGGACTGCACCAAAAAAATGTAGTGAATGTGTGCAATGTAATCCTTGTGTTCCAGATGTTGATGCTATAATAAGTATTGATATATTATCAACTTTTACAAATGCACAAGTGCTTGAAGCAACCAGACGTACCTTAAGCACATTCGGTGTATTTAACTTAGCTGTTTCAGGTACTGTACTAACACTTACTTATTTGGATACAGGTTCTGTTCAGGATATTGATCCAGGTACAGCTATGTTGGGTATAAATTATAATTATGATTCTAAACTATACGCATCGAATGGTATATTATTGGCTGATGGTATAACCAATGATGCTGAATACGCTATTGCTTGGAATACACTTCGTGTACCTTATGAAGCTGGTATTGGTAAAACAACCCTTTATTTGAATCCTGTTTCACGTACAGGTTTGTATTGTGGAGATAGTATATGTGGTTTTGGTAGAAGAGGTTTTAAAGATCCAGGTGATAATAATCAATACAGTTGTCATTCTTGTTTATGGGATACGGGCAGAGGTATGTTTAGAATATCGTCATTTAATACATATACAATCAAACCATGTAGTCAAGCGGGTAATAACGAACCATGTATTCCAGACGCTTTTGCTACAAAATACAATTATCCAGGTGTTATCTTTGATGTATTAGGATCTAATCGAAATAGAACATGGCCTACATTAAATGGTGTATTAGATTAATATATCACAAATATTTAAAAAAATGCTACTCCAACCGAGTAGCATTTTTTTTATATGAAACTTTTAATGTTTAAACATTTATGATTACATTTGTTATATAAACCAATTAAAAGTTAAACCATGAATGAACCAAATATGGATCAGGAAGAAGTATTAGACCCTAATGCTCAAAAAGAATTGACTCCCGAAGAATATTTAAAAGCTAGAGATCAAGCAATAGATCACTTAAAGAAAGAGATAGTGTATCTTAAAGTTGAGAAAGAATATGAAGTGCTTATGGCTGATGTAGAAGAAGCTAAGACGCGTAGAATAACTATGATAGCCCAACGTGCTCGATTCTATCAAAAACAAGAAGCACCTGAAACACAAACACCTGTTGCAGCAAATGCAGGTATGCCTGCTCAATCTGAGGTAACACCAAATGAACCCTTAAAAAAACGAACCCTTAAAAAAGATTAATTATGCAACTATCACCCCATTTATCATTAAAAGAAGTTATTAAGTCGAATACAGCTACAAGATTAGGTATAGATAACTCACCTACAGCAGAACATTTAGCCAACCTTAAGGTAATTGCTGTAAAGATATTTGAACCTATTAGAAATTGGTGGGGTAAACCGATAGGTATTAGTTCAGGATATCGTAGTAAAGCTTTGAATACTGCGGTTAAAGGTAGTGCTAGTTCACAACATTGTAGCGGTGAAGCATTAGATATAGATGCTGATATATTTGATAACGGTGTAACTAATTCACAAATATTTCATTTCATCAAAGATCATTTAGAATTTGATCAGATGATTTGGGAATTCGGAACAGATACTGAACCAGATTGGGTTCACGTATCTTACAAAGCTAATGGTAAAAATCGAAAAAAATTAACAAGAGCTTTACCCGGTGGTAAATACGTAGACTGGAAATAAAAACAAATTAAACCAACAAACCAATGTCAAATGCAAATTTAGTCACCAAGCGTGTTCGAATGGGGCATAGGGATATTATCAAGTATCAATTGATAACCGAATGCTTTATTAATCGTATACACATAACTAATGCTGAATTAGATTGCCTTGCGCAATTAGGAGCTTATGGTGAATACGATATGGCTGAATTTTGTAATTCTATTGTTGATGAAAAGATTTTTTCTAATTCGCAAACCGTGCGTAACTTTTTAAATAAAGCGGCAAAGAGTAAGTTGATTATTAAAAAAACTATAGAAGGTAGTAATAGGAAGAAAGTTAAACTGAATCCAACATTTAATATACAGACTATAGGTAGTATCATTTTAGATTATAAAATAGGTTATGTTACCCAAGAGTAGTAAACATTTCATAAAGCCTACAGCAGACAGGTTAGATAAAGATATCGAACTTGTAGAAGATGCTGTAGGTTTTTTTTACGCATCCGTGCGTAAGAACCTGACGGATATGACGGGACCTAATATCCAGATAGAGAATTTCGGTTCCTTTAAAGCGAAACCAAGAGAGATACCAAAACTACTAGCTAAGTATAAACAACACCTAGAAGTATTGAAACCAGAATCGTTCGCACAAGTAACTGTACAGAAAGATATACAAGGCAAATTATCTAAGGTACAAGCATTACAGAAACAGATATTAGATGAACGCGCTCGCCAAGCGATATTTATACGAGAAAAAAATGAAAGGAAAGCTGAATCAAATATGGAATAACCGTATGGCTATTCTAGAAGGCATCAAGAATGCTGCATTTAAAGATGAACATGTAGAACAGATTGCTGAAGAACGTATGGCTATTTGCAGTACGTGCCCTTCAATAGATAAAGAAGGTACATCATGTATGGTATTAGGTACACAACCGTGTTGTGGTATGTGTGGTTGTTCATTAACATTTAAAACTAGATCGTTATCATCTGGTTGTGGTGATGAAAAAAATCCACGATGGGAAGCATTACTTACACAAGAAGAAGAAGATGCGTTATGAATATCCCAGACTTCAATAAACTATTTTCAACAGCTCTGGAAGAAACCGAACGTAACTTTATAGTTTATACCGGTGACGCTGGTTATAATGCTATAGATCGTGCAATAAAAGTACATAATGCATTGGATCAATTGGTATGGATGTTAGATACTAATTTGATTGATGTGCATAAAAAAGAAAGTTTAGAAACAATGATCAATTCACCAGATATTGATGACTTTAATTTTGCATTAGAATTAATGATTCAATTTCAAAAATCAAATCAAAATGGCAATAATATTCAAAGCAGAAACACACAAGTATGAAAGCGATGCTGAAGAGGTAACAAAAATAGATTGGCTAAGTGTAACAAGTTTAGTTGGTTTATTCAAACCACCTTTCGATAAAGAAGTAATCGCGGAAAAAGCTTCTAAAAATAAAAATGGTAAGTGGTTCGGTATGACTACTCAAGAAATCATTGGTGTTTGGGAGAGTGAAACTAATCGAGCTGTTACATTAGGTAGTTGGTATCATAACCAACGAGAGACTGAATTGCTGATGTGTGATACGATAGAACGTTCTGGATTAGCTTTACCTATTATTAATCCTATTGAACAGGATGGTATTAAAATAGCACCTGACCAATCGCTTACAGTTGGTATTTATCCTGAACACATGGTTTATCTTAAATCAGCCGGTGTATGTGGACAAGCAGATAGAGTCGAAGTATTACGTGATGTAATCGATCTTTATGATTATAAAACTAACAAAGAGATAAAGATGAAAGGCTTTACTAGTTGGGATGGTGTTACACAAAAGATGCTTGGGCCATGTAGTCATCTAGACGATTGTAGCTTTAATCATTACGCTTTACAATTGAGTGTTTACATGTATATTATGCTAAAACATAATCATACGCTTAAACCAGGTAAGATGGAGATTCATCATATTACTTTTGAAAAAGAAGATGAAGATGAATATGGTTATCCTATAACAGCAATGGATCATTTAGGTAATCCTATTGTAAAAGCGGTTACACCATACGTAATGCCGTACATGAAAAAAGAAGTACAAGCTATGTTAAACTATATTAAGGTTCATCCTGAAATTATTAAAACTAAAAAGTAATGATTAGATTATTTGAAATAGATAACAAGACCGTTGTACCGACAGAACATTGTCATATGATCGTTTGGTTAAAAGCAATTATGGATACGTATCCTGATTGTTATATGAAAGCTTATGCTTATATTTTTTATATGACATGTCCTGGACCAGATAATCCATACTTCAATATGAAAGATGTGGATGTAGAAGAAGTAATTATACATGACCTAGATGGGATTGAATTCTCAACAGAAGATGACGTAATAATAACTGCTATTGAAAATGCTCATAAATTATTCGAAACGCCGACTGTACGTGCCCATAAAGGTTTAAAAACAGCTATGGATAATATAGCTGAGTATATGGGTACCACAGATATTACCGATGGTAAAGATGGCAATATTGGACAGATTCGAGCTATGGCAAAAGATTTCGATAGCATTCGTCAATCATATAAAGGAGTATCCAAAGATTTAGAAGAAGAACAAAAAGCTGCTCACGTCAGAGGTGGACAGAATTTAGCTTATGACCAATAATCCATATAAAGAAATCCCCACATGGGATAGAGGCGTTTGGACAAGTACTGTCTATAACACTCGTGAAGATTTTAGAGATTACATAGTAAGCCAGTTTAAAGAACCGGGTCTATATAATTTTGATGAAACCTCATTGTTATTCAATGCTCAGGCTAAGTTATTCGTAGAACAAAATGAATCGTATTGCCTTGCTCCTTTTCGTAGTCGTGATTACATTAAGTATTGGGATGATGAAAAAGCTAAATGCATACAAGGTGTGATATTTCGTTCGGATAAAGGAGAATGGTACTTGCCTAGAGATTATTACATGTGGGTTAATTTCTTACGTATCTTCGATAAGATTAAAAATAGATTTGCCTTTGCTGAAGTATGGGATGTTCAGTTACACATAGCCTTATATGAATTGAAAGCAGAATTAAATTCTAGACATGCTTCTATATTTAAGAAACGTCAGATTGCATCTTCTTATTTTCATGCAGCCAAGTTAATAAATCAGCTATGGTTTGAAGAAGGTATCACATTGAAGATGGGTGCATCGGAAAGTAGACACGTTGATATGTCAGGTACATGGGCATTTCTTGAGGAATATCGAGATTTCTTGAATAGTAATACAGCTTGGTATCGTCCAATGAATCCAGGTAAAGTAAAGGATTGGCAACAGAAGATTGATGTTGATCAGAACGGTAGAACAAAGAGTAAAGGAAATAAAGGTAAGCTAATTGGTATGTCGTTTGAACAAACACCTACTAAAGGTGTTGGGGGTCCGTGTCGAGTATTCTTTTATGAAGAAGCCGGTATCGCACCTACGCTAGATCAAACATTTGAGTTCATCCGACCTGCTTTGAATGCGGGAGCTATTACAACAGGTTTGTTTATTGCAGCTGGTTCTGTAGGTAAATTAACAGAATGTGAACCACTTAAAGAATTAACGTTACATCCTGTAGCTAATGGAATCGAACCAGTAACATCTAACTTGATTGATGAAACTGGTGTAATCGGTGAAAGTGGTCTCTTTATCCCGGAACAATGGGGTATGCCACCGTATATCGATGTGTATGGTAATTCACAACCTGAAGAAGCATTAGCTGCATTAGAAACAATGTTTGCTACATGGAAGAAAGAATTAAAGCCTGAGTTATATCAGTTAAGGATATCACAGCATCCACGAAATATTAAAGAAGGGTTTGCGCATAGAGATGAATCTAAATTCCCATTGGCTATTATTGCAGATAATAAACGTAGAATAAAAGAGCATGAGTATCCTTATGAGCTTATTGATTTAGACGAAGATTTAGAAGGTAGTATCGTGGTAAAGAAGACATCCAAGTTACCTATCAGCACATTTCCTGTTAATCCTAAGCTAGAAGATAAGACGGGATCTATTGTTGTATGGGAACGTCCTGATGAAAAACCAGCATGGGGTACGTATTACGGTTCTATTGACCCCGTATCTGAAGGTAAGACAACGACATCTGAATCGTTATGTTCCATATATATTTACAAAAATCCTATTGAAGTAACCCGTATTACTGATCAAGGTCCAGAAAATTTTATCGAAGGTGATAAAATCGTAGCAGCATGGTGTGGTCGTTATGATGATATTAATACGACACACAAACGTTTACGCTTACTAATCGAATGGTATAACGCTTGGACACTGATTGAGAATAATATCACGCTGTTTATAAACTATATGGTTGCTCAACGTAAACAAAAATATCTAGTACCTAAAGATCAAGTTGTATTCTTAAAAGAACTTCAGGCTAACAAATCCGTATACCAAGATTATGGTTGGAAAAACGTAGGTGTAATATTTAAATCGCATCTATTAAACTATTTGATTGAATGGGTATCTGAAGTGATTGACAGTGATGTAGCTGAAGATGGAACTATCATAAATAAAAGATTCGGTGTTACAAGAATCCCTGATACGATGGCTATGGAAGAGATGGAAGCATATCGTCCTGGTGTCAATGTCGATAGATTGGTTAGCTTAGCTGCTCTAGTTGCATTTGCTAAAATACAACAGGCAAACAGAGGTTACACTAAGCGTGTTGAAAATCAGACAACAAAAGACTTGGAAAAGTCATCAAATTTGTATAAATTAGAGAGTAGTCCTTTTCGTAACATCGGTAAAGGAAACCTACCATCGGGAAATAATAAGAAAAGATCACCATATAAGAATTTACGCTAATGAAGGTATTAAACGCATTACAGTTAAAGAACGGAGCCAAAGTTGAACAAAATCGTTTTCAAGGGCTTACGCAACCACTTCAGTTTTTACCAGCTAAAGAGAAAGATGAAGATTGGGCAGCATGGAACATGGATTGGCTAGAATGGCAAGGTCTAAAGCAATTGCGAATCAATGCCAGACGCTTAATGAAAAATTACAAGTTAGCTGAAGGTATTATTGATAAAGCTGATTATCTACCGAGTGTTGATAATGAAATGAGGGATGTAATTGAAACACTTACTGATGAAGGTAGTGGTGCTATGGAATTACAGTTCTATCCTATTATACCTAACGTAATCAATGTACTGGTTGCTGAGTTTGCTAAGCGTAATACTCGAGTTAGTTTTCGAGCTATGGATGAAGGGACTTTTAACGAAATCTTAGAAAAGAAGCGTAGTGATATTGAAAACGTTTTAGTAAAAAAAGCTGAGCAAAAGCTTATTAATAAGATGTTAGAATCGGGTGCAGATCCAGAAGATCCTGAGATTCAACAAAAGTTACAGCAAGAACTATCAATAGATAATTTAAAAACATTACCTGAGCTAGAAGAATTCTATTCAAAAAGTTATGAAGTTATTGCAGAGAAATGGGCTTCAAAACAACATCAGATAGATGAAGCTCGGTTTCATATGGATGAACTTGAGGAACGTGCATTTAAAGATATGCTTATTACCGATAGTGAGTTCTGGCATTTTCAGATGTATGAAGATGATTATGATATCGAATTATGGAATCCAGTACTTACTTTTCAACACAAGTCACCAGATGTACGTTATACATCTCAAGGAAATTACGTAGGTAAGATTGAAATGATGACTGTGTCGGATGTTATTGATAAGTTTGGTTGGAAAATGACTGAAGAGCAGCTGTCTTCCTTACAACAATACTTCCCTATCAGATCCGCAATGTATCCTACGACTGGTTATCAGAATGATGGAACTTTTTATGATGCAACTAGAAGCCATAAGTGGAATGTAGAAGGACCATCTTTAGCAATGCGTCAATATACATCGATGCGAGATAACTTCGGTAGTAACATCAATGATATTGTACAGTGGGTATTTTCTGAGTCAAACGACTTTCAAGATTATGGTATGGCTAATATGTTACGTGTATCACAATCATATTGGAAATCACAACGAATGTTAGGTCATTTAACCAAGATCTCAGAGAATGGTAAAGTTACAACTATGATTATCGATGAATCATATAAAATAACAGATAAGCCTGTATATAACAACACACTGATTAAAAATAAGAATAGAGCTACTTTAATCTTTGGTGAGCATATCGAATGGATATGGAATAATCAAGTATGGGGTGGTATCAAAATTGGTCCTAATCAACCTACATTCCAAGGTGCTAATAATACTAGTGGTATTAATCCTATCTATTTAGGTATTAATCAGAATCAAATCAAACCGTTGAAGTTTCAATTTAAAGGTGATCATTCAGTTTATGGATGTAAGTTACCTGTTGAAGGTAGAGTATTCTCTGATAGAAACGTTAAGTCAACAGCACTTGTGGATTTAATGAAACCGTTTCAGATTGGTTATAACCTGGTTAATAATCAAATAGCTGATATACTTGTGGATGAGTTAGGTACTGTTATTTTATTAGACCAAAACGCATTGCCTCAGCATTCACTCGGTGAGGATTGGGGTAAAGGGAATTATTCTAAAGCGTATACAGCTATGAAAGATTTCTCTATTCTTCCATTAGATACTAGTATCGCTAATACAGAGAATGGATTGAATTTCCAACACTTTCAGCAATTAGATTTATCTCAGACAAATCGATTGATGAGTAGAGTACAATTAGCTAATCACTTTAAGCAAGAAGCATTTGCTGTAGTTGGTGTTACACCACAACGAATGGGACAACAGATTGGGCAAACTAATACAGCTACTGGTATAGAACAAGCAGTGGCAGGTTCATATGCTCAAACAGAAATGTATTTTGTTCAACACTCTGATCATTTAATGCCAAGAGTCCATCAGATGCGAACTGACTTAGCTCAGTTTTATCATTCAACTAATCCTTCTGTTAGGTTACAACACATGACTTCGATGGATGAGAGAGTTAATTTTGAAATAAATGGTGTTGACTTAATGACTAGAGATATCAATGTTTATTGTACTACAAAAGCTGCTCATCGAAATATACTGAAACAATTACAGGATATGTCGGTTAACAATAATACAACAGGTGCGTCTATTTATGACCTTGGTAAGTTAATGCAAGCTGATTCATTAGGTACATTGAATGTAGCACTTAAGGCATCTGACGATAAGATAGCTAAACAACGTCAAGACCAGATGGATCATGAGGAGAAGCTTAAACAGATGGAAGTTGAGAAATCCATTAAAGAAAAGCAAATGGCTCTTGATCATGAAGCAATCGAAAACGAAAAGAAAAATCGTAAAGATATTCTGGTGGCTGAAATTAGAGCTGCTGGTTTTGGTGCTATGCAGGATATCAATAAGAATAACGTAAGTGACTTCCAAGACGCAATGGCTGACATGAAAGCTACGGCTGAATATCAAGACACAGTCAATATACAACAGCAAAAGGAAAACAATAGGGTAACGCAAGATGCTGTTAAGAATGATTTGAAACGTGAAGAAATGGCTTTAAAAAGAGATTTAAAAAACCAAGATGTGGTGATTGCTCGAGAGAATAAGAACCAATATGATGTTAAAAACTCTGATTCAAAGAAAAATAAATGAGTGTAGCTATATAATGTGAAAATTTTCAAAATGTCATTGACATTCATTAAACATTAAATATTTATATTCGTTAAATTTGTTTATATTAATATTAACTCAATACTAGAAACCAACGATTATGAGTACAGAAATTAAAGATCAAACCACTGTCAAAGAAGTAAGTGCTTCTGAGATAGATGCGCTGTTCAGTATTGGTGCCGAAAGCGCCTTACTGCCAGAAGAACAAAAGAAACCAACAGTGTTCAGTAAGATAGGTCCTGACACATCGTTCCTTGACAACGCTCCTGAAGAGGAGATTGATGATGATGCACCGATTGATACACCACCTACGCCTCCCGTAGCACCTGTAACACCAGTAGCAGCTGTTGATGATTTGTTAGCCATTCCTAATCCTGATGATTTAGATGATCAAGATGATGATAAAAATAAAGGCGGTAGACCTACTGCATTTATTAGCGCAACAAAAAAGTTAATCGAAAAGAAAATACTATTACCGTTTGATGACGGTAAAAAACTTGAAGATTATACAGCTGCAGATTACGAAGAGTTAATTGAAGCTAACTTTCAAAGAACTCAAGATGAGTTACAAGAAAAGTTACCTGCTCAGTTCTTTAGTAGTATGCCAACTGAAATGCAACAAGCTTACAGTTATATTGCTAATGGTGGTACTGATTTAAAAAGTTTATTCCAAGCAATGGGACAAGCTAATGAAATTAGAGAAATGAGTATTGATACTGAATCTGGTCAGATGCAAGCAGTACGTTCTTACCTACAATCAACTAACTATGGAACATCTGATGAAATAGAAGATGAAATCCAAAGTTTATTAGATAGAGGTGATCTTGAAAAGAAAGCTACGCAGTTTAAACCTAAGTTGGATGCTATGCAACAACAAATGGTTAACCAAAGATTAGCTATGCAAGAACAATCTAATATAAGACGACAAGAACAATCGCAAATGTATATGGAAAATGTATACAATACTTTAGCTAAAGGAGAGCTTAACGGTGTTAAGTTAGACGATAGAACTCAAAGTTTGCTTTATGCAGGATTAGTTCAACCTAATTATCAATCGACTACAGGAAAACAAACGAATTTGTTAGGACACTTATTGGAGAAATATCAATGGGTAGAACCTAACCACGATTTAATAGCAGAAACATTATGGTTATTGGCTGACCCTGATGGTTATAAATCGGAGATAAGAAAAACAGGTGAAGCTGCGGCGACGGCAGCAACAGTAAGAAAACTTAAAACAGAGCAATCTAATTTAAGCGCATCTTCTGCACCAGGTGATGATGGCGGAAATGCAGGTAGACCTGCACAACGTCCTAGTATACCTAGACCGAAGAAAAACTTTTTTGAAAGATAAAATTAAAATTAATATAAATTAAAAACCCAAAACAAAATGAGTACTCCAAGTTTTAATAATGGATTGTTCCTAAGAGACACGAACTACAATGCTTCGTCTCACGTAGATTCATACCATTTATCGAACATGCTAAGAGATGCAGCGCCTACTGATATGGGTCCTGTTGATATCTGGGCTATGTCGCAAAAGGTCGAAATGCCTTTGTATCAAATGTCATCTTTCGGTGGAAAGAATGTAATTGAAGTAGATAACATCCGTGGTGAGTGGAAATGGCAAACACCAGTTAGCCAAGACCTTCCTTACATCATTGAGGATATTGAACCAAGTAACATCACCAAAGGACAAGATGGTACGCCATTCAAAATCAAGTTAAACATACGTGAGTTTGGTCATGGTGATATCATTACTTATGATAAATACAATGGTGTAGAGCTTTACATTATTCCTGAAGAAGATATTCTTCCATTAGGTGATGGTTGTATCTATACTGTTCAAATCGTAAATAACGATAACTACAGAATGTTAGACAACAAGTTCTTAGCGAACGGTACTAAATTCTTTAGAAAATCTTCTGCTAGAGGAGAATACGGAGAAAGATTCTCTGATATTCAAGTTAGATCTGGTTTCAGAGAATTTTACAACTATGTTGGTGGAGCTGAAGCTCACGTACATTATTCTGTATCTTCTCGTGCTGACTTAGCTGTTAAAGGTGGTTTGAACGCAGATGGTACTATTCCTGTAACTGAAATCTGGAGAAACTTTGATAAGAACATTGATCCTTCTGTTTCTTCTATCGAATCTATGGTAGGTGTAATGGGACAAGATTATGTGAAGAAAGCTATTGCTAATGGAAACTTAAGCAGAACTTTCTTAACTGCAATGGAATCTGCTCACTTATCTAAAATAGCTACCGATATCGAGACTTACTTAATGTGGGGACACGGTGGTAGAGTTAAACAAGACGGACCAGATGACGTTAGATTATCTGTGGGTCTTTGGAAACAATTAGATAACTCATTCAAAAGAGTTTATAACAAATCTAGTTTCTCTCTTGAGATGTTTAGAGCTGAGTTATATAACTTCTACAATGGTAGAGTTGAGTTTACTGGACCAGATCCAAAACGTCAAATCATCGTACAAACAGGTATGGGTGGTATGCGAATGGTTAATGAAGCTATCAAGCGTGAAGCTAGTGGTTCAGGTTTAGTTATTCAAGCTGCTGATATAGGGGCAATTACTAAAACTGGAATGAACTTAGGATTTGGATTTGCATATACTAGCTATATCATCCCTTTCTTAGCTAATGTACAGTTCGTAATCAACCCAGCGTTTGATAACGTTCATACTAATGATATCGAAAACCCAATCATCGATGGTCATGCATTAAGTTCTTATTCATTTATCATCTTTGATGTAACTGATAATACTAATGACAACATTTACTTGTTGAAATTGAAATGGGATAGTCAATTGAAATGGTGGTATCAAAATGGTACTATGGATTACATGGGAAGAACTCAAGGGTTCCAATCATCTGGTCAATTCAATGGTTATAGAGTGTACATGTCTCAAACAATGCCAGCTATCTGGGTGAAAGATCCTACGAAAGTATTGAAAATTGTAATGAGAAATCCTATTACAGGAGGTTCATTCTAGTAGTGAAAATTATATGAGGGAATGTAGCAATACATTCCCTTCCATATATAAGCTAGATAATATGCACTGTGAAGGGATCGCAACCCTTATCTAGCACAATAACCTTAAACCAATAAATTAAAAATTATGAATCAACCAACAGAAATGAAAGAGGGACCTACAGCGATAGTAGCAGGTCAACCTGAATCAAAACCATTAAAGGTATCTATTCCAGAAACTTTAACAACGGCAACATCAAGCAAAAAGAAAACTGCAGACATTATCTCATCAATACGCGGTAATGTATCGGTTAGAGCTTACGTAGATGGTACTAGAGAAAACATGGGTTTAGAGAAGTATAACTTCGCTATTTATCCAGGTACCTATCAAGAAGAACAAATTGCAGCTATTGAGCGTAATGGTGTTGTAAGATATATCACAGGTTTAGATGAGTTTGCTCCAGAGGTTCAAAATCTAGATCCAGAAAAGAAAGAAGCTGTAATACGTAACATACGTTATGTTGTATCAGAATTAGAGAAACAGTTAGCTACTAATGAAATCAAAGTTGATGACGAAAATTTCTGGGCTAAAGTAACTTTGCTAAAACCTAATAACCACGAGTTCTGGCAAAAAATTACAATCAGATGTGGTAATGAGACATTGTTCTTACAACCAAAGACTGATCCATATGATTTAATTAAGATGATGGCTATTGAAGCTGGTGGATTTGATTTAATCGCAAAAAGTTATGAGGATGCTCAAACTAAAGCGAAGCCACCTAAGTTCTATTTAGATAAAGAAGCTAACACAGTAGCAACACGTACTGAATACAAAAAACTTCGTAATAAGGCAATTAGTATATTAGATGCTCTATATGGTAAGAATCCTAAGAAGCTTTTATACATGGCTAAGTCGCTTGATCTTAATAGTACTCAATACAAAAACTCTACGCCTCAAGATACTGTTTATGAAAATCTAGATACATTCATCCAAGGCGAAGGTGTTGAAAGTAACAAGACAAGAGCTGCTGAAGCGTTCATTAAAGCTAGTGAGCTTGACATGGAAACTTTGAAATTAAAAGCTATTATTAAGGATGCTAGTTTCTATAAGTTTATTGTGACTAAGCCTGATGGTATGATTTACCACTCAGCTAAAAGTGCAATGATGGGTAGAAATGTTAGTGACTTAGTTGAGTACTTGAAAAATCCATTACATGAAGATATATTACACGCTTTATTAGATGAAGTAGAAAAATATTGGAATCAATAATAAATAACTATGAATAATTCAACCATTCTTCTTAAGATCCAACAGCGGCTAAATAAATTGGCTAGCAGTGATTATGATAATATAGAAGCTTGGCAAATCATAGAAGCTTTTAACAAGGGACAAGTAGCATGGTGTCGTAGACAATTACATGGTATGAATACCAAGCAGGAAGGTGATGAACAATCTAAAAGACGAATTGATGATCTTCAGGTGATATTAACTACAGTACCGGTGTCGTTGGTAAAGAAGGATACTTTCTTTACCACGACCTCGGGCTTACCAGCTAATTACTTTGAATGGAAAAAAGTATCAGCTAACGCAACTAACGAATGCTGCACTAAGCCAAGACGAATGGTTATCACCTTAGTAGAAGAAGCTAACATAGATGAATTACTAAGAGATAAGATGAAGCAACCTAGCTTTGAGTGGGGTGAAACGTTTTGTACATTAGAAAATAATCAATTAAAGATTTATACTAACAACGAGTTTGAAGTTCCAACAGCAGCTTTAAATTATTATAGACAGCCACGTAGAATAGAAATCGTAGGTGTAGTGGATCCGTATACACAAGTTGTATCGACTGTTAATATTGAATCAGAATTTAAAGATGACATTGTAGAGTTAATGGTTGACGAAGCGGCTAAAATTTTAGCTGGTGATATTGAATCATTCAATCAAGCACAGACGGCTACACAACAAGTAGAAACTAATAATTAAAAAAAACAATGGATACACCACA
>Ga0307379_10006565_pt1 | contig 15956 bp, 11 predicted proteins | sample UN2MG_FD_202237 | JGI IMG/M metagenome (GOLD analysis project Ga0307379, IMG submission 202237) | Soil microbial communities from Risofladan, Vaasa, Finland - UN-2 | ecosystem: Environmental > Terrestrial > Soil > Coastal area > Acid sulfate soil | place: Finland: Risofladan, Vaasa | collected... | reverse complement strand
ATGCCTGTCTGGTACAACAACACCGCAACGGCCATATCTGAGATCGAGCGGACTTTGCCCGGACAGGATTGGACCGCCAACGACCTCTTGACGCTGTCGATTTGGTTCTACGGCGATGCGGCCAATGTGCCCGGACAACTGTATGTCAAGGTCAACGGCGTCCAGGTTCTGTATGACGGCGATGCCAGCAACTTGACCAAAGGCGTATGGCAGGTGTGGAATATTGACCTTGCGGAGTTCGGCGGCCTGCAGAATGTCACCAAGATAGCTATTGGTGTCCAGGGTAACGGCGCCAACGGCAAGTTGATCTTTGACGATATCAGGCTGTATACTCTTGCCCGCCAGTTGATCACACCGGTGCAGCCCGACCCGGCCGGCCTGGTGGCACAGTACGCGTTCGAAGGCAATGCCAATGACAGTGTCGGGAGCAATCATGGCACGCTCCAGGGTAACCCGCAGTGGGTAACCGGGTATTACGGCAATGCGCTGGCATTCGACGGTACGGGTGATTGGCTCGATTGCGGAAATGATCCGAGTTTGGGAATCTCAGGTGCAGTCTCGGTCACGGCGTGGATAAACATTGGTGCCGCGGGCATTGATCACAAAGTTGGTGGGAATCAGGACAATGCCAATGGTGGCTACAAGATGAGCGTCGTCAACGACAAAGTTGAATTTGAGATTAGAACTTCCGATAACACGGCCGTTCTCAACAGAGATGTTGCCGGCGGAACAATATTAGAAGTAGGTGTTTGGTATCACGTCACTGGTATCTATTCTCAACAGGATGGTTACATCAGGACATACGTTAATGGATTCCTGGACAGGGAATTACTTACAAATGAGGTGCTTGGCGCCTCACCAGGAACTTTGTACATTGGTTGTGAACCTTACAATACCAGCGCGGGCAATTTTAACGGAGTCATGGATGACATTCGGATCTACAACCGTGTTCTGTCGGCCGCCGAGATAGCCGGACTGGCCGGCATGACTAAGCCGTTCGATAAGCCGTTTTAACGCGGCGGCAGTAGCATGCCTCGATGCGAGCTGTTTTTGATTCTCGCTTCGGAAGGCATAACATCAGGATTTGAACCAGTTCGGGGCCTATGCCAATCAGTTCGGCATAGGCCCCGGTTGTTTGCTCGTGGTTTTCAGTCTTGCTATTTGATTGCTTTTCTGATTTATTAAACGGCTATGAAAAGCAATCTTTTTAGCTTATCGGGAAAAACGGCGTTAGTCACCGGCGGCGGCCGAGGCATCGGGCTTGCTATTGCCAAAGGCATGGCCGAGCACGGGGCGGACGTTGCACTCGCCGCCCGCTCGAAAGAGCAGCTCGAAGCAGCCGCCCGGCAAATTCATGCCGACACCGGCAAAAAAATCTGGACCTTCCCCTTCGACCTGGGCAGCATTGAAGGCATAGATGAATTCTTCGAAAGTGTCATCGGCCAAACGAAAGGCATAGATATTCTCGTAAATTGTGCCGGGACAACCATTCGCGGCCCGGCAGAAGACGTCGATCTCAAGACGTGGAGCCATGTCATTGAGGTAAATCTTACTTCCGCGTTCGTATTGTCACAGGCATTCTGCCGGCATCGAAAGCAGACAGGCAAGGCCGGCAGGATTATCAATATCGGCTCACTGACGTGCCATGGCGCCCGGCCTACAACGGCCGCGTACGCCAGCAGTAAGGGCGGCCTGCTCATGCTCACCAAAACGCTGGCCGTCGAATGGGCAAAATACAACATCAATGTAAACGCCATCGGGCCCGGCTATATTGCCACGGAGTTGACCGAGCCGCTCCGGACCGACGAGGATTTAAACCAATGGGTCCTGTCGAAAACCCCGCTCGGAAGGTGGGGCCAGCCCGATGACATGATAGGCACGGCAGTCCTGCTCGCCTCACGCGCGGGCGAATTTATCACCGGGCAAATCATCTACGTCGACGGCGGCTGGCTCGCTCTGCTTTAGAGTGCATAAGTAGGGGCAGGCCCGCGTGCCTGCCCGAATGCCGAGAATGAATCAGGGCAACCACACGGGGTTGCCCCTACCGCGAAGGAGAAACATGATGAGTAGAATTCGCAAACAACGCCATGGATCAACCTGCCTCTTGCTTATCATCTGTGCCGTTCTTACAGCACAATTCTCGGGCTGCATTACAACCGTCAAATCCGACAAGCCGTTGCGCACGGTGTGGCTGTCGTCCTTGAATCTGGAGAAGATGACAGCCGGCTGGGGCACGCCTCAGAAGAACAAATCCATCCAGAGCAAGCCGCTGACAATCGCCGGCCGTACATTCGATAAAGGCGTCGGCACTCATGCAGCCAGCCTGATGCACATAGATTTGAAAAAATCGTGCCGGAGCTTCTCCGCCTACGTCGGCGTTGACGATGAAGTCAACGGCAAAATCGGCAGCGTCCGCTTTCGCATCTACGGCGACGGCAAACTACTGTTCAACAGCGGCATTCTCAAGGCAGGCGAGCCTGCGAAAAAGGTCGATATCGACTTGACCGGCTGCAGGACTTTGACGCTTTCGGTCGATCCGGCCGGTGATAACACGAGCTACGACCACGCTGACTGGGCTTATGCGGCGTTTGTTGTCGCCGGGGATGATCCCGAAGCCATTGATGCGCCCGTATATAAAGAGAAAAAAGTAATTTTGACGCCAAAGCCCGGCCCCGAGCCGCGGATAAACGGCCCGAAAGCCTATGGCTGCCGGCCCGGCAGGCCTTTCATTTACCGCATTCCATGCCTGGGCAAACGACCCATTCGTTTCAGTGCGGAGAATTTGCCGCCGACACTCAAGCTGGATGCGGCGACCGGCATCATCACAGGCACTGCCCCGGCCGAGCTCGGAGAATACTCCGTGACCCTCAAGGCAGCCAACCGTCACGGCTCGTCGCAGCGGGCTTTCAAAATCTTCGTGGGAGATACACTGGCACTGACTCCGCCGATGGGCTGGAATAGCTGGTACATCCACTACTGGCGGGTCACCGGCCGGCACATGCGGCGGGCCGCCGACGCCATGATCGAATCAGGGATGGCCGACTTCGGCTACGATTACGTCAACATCGACGACTGCTGGATGGTCAAGCCGGACGCCAACGACCCGATGATAGGCGGCGAGCCGCGGGATGCAGACGGCGCGATCCGCTCCAACGGGCACTTCCCCGATATGAAGGCCCTCGCCGATTATATCCACGCCAGGGGGCTAAAGGCCGGGCTCTACACGTCCCCCGGCCCGCTGACCTGCCAGAGCTACACGGGAACCTATGAGCACGAGGAAATTGATGCGCAAAAGTTCGCCGAGTGGGATTTTGACTTTCTCAAATACGATTGGTGCTCCTATACGGGGGTCGCTACGGGCGAAGGGGCCGAGCGAGTCCAGAGGCCCTACGTAAAAATGGGCGCGATTCTCCCCCAGCTCGACCGTGACATTGTCTTCAATCTCTGCCAGTATGGAATGGGTGACGTCTGGACCTGGGCGGGCGAGTTGGGCGGTAACTGCTGGCGAACAACAGGCGACCTGGGCCTGGCCGGAGGGGCCGACCTGCCGGGATTTTATCATATCGGCCTGAGCAATGCCCGGCACTGGCAATATGCAAAGCCCGGACAATGGAACGATCCCGACTACATCCTTATCGGCTGGGTCGGCGATGCGCAAAAACAGGCCGAGGGCAAGCCCACCACCCTGACGCCCAACGAGCAGTATTCGTATATGTCGATGTGGTGTTTGATGGCCGCCCCGCTGATCTTCTCCGGCGACATGGACAAGCTCGACGAATTCACGCTCAATATCCTGTGCAACGCCGAGGTAATCGAGATCGACCAGGACCCGCTCGGGAAACAGGCCCCGATTATCGCCCAGACGGATGAGTATTTCATTATGGCCAAGGACATGGAAGACGGCTCGAAGGCTGTCGGCCTGTTCAACACCACCGAGATCGCAACAAATATCGCCGTCTCGTGGAAGGACCTCGGCATAGAAGGCCCCCACCGAGTACGCGACCTGTGGCGGCAAAAAAATCTTGGCACGTACAAAAACCGTTTCGAAGCAAAAGTCCCAAGACACGGCGTCTCGCTTGTTCGTATCTTTCCCACGAGCAGCGTCAAATAGGCCCGGCAAGCCTTGAGAAATCGGAGAGGAAAAAAATGAACAAACAAACAATCATAACCGCAGCGTTGTCATTCTGTATTCTGCTCTCAATCGGTGTACAGGCAAAGTCCGATGATAATTCCGGCGTCCCGACAATCTCTATCACTAAGCTTGATATAAAGAACAATTCTCTGGAATTGAGCTATGAAATTAAAAACGAGTCAGTTCAAGATGTATGGATTTTAGCTGGATTTGGCAGGACTGGTGTAAGCGCTGAGGCGTTCATGAGTAAAGACAATCGAACACTTCTTATACGTAGAAGGCTGGATGTGCCATTTGGGGGAGGAGATGGGATACCCTATTTTCGTTATGTCCTTTTGCGAGCAGGAAAAACTCTAACTGAGTCAGTTAAATGCAGTTTACCTTTTCACCCACAATATGGGTTTGGGGATGGACTAAGACGACAGACACGTGGCCTCGAATACGCAACTCGCCTGGCTATTGAAATTGGTTATTATACTGACAACCTGCCAGAGAGGATTCGGAGTGTGCTTGAAAAAGCTGATAAAATCAATACTGCAAAAAGCGATGATGATAGGAAAATCAAGTACTACTTTAGAAATTCGTTATACTACAACAAGATAAGTGAAATCTTGAGGCAAAGAGATGAAGAGGTCTTGGTGCCATATACTTATCAGTGGTTCAAAGGTGAGCAAGTCATACGAAAAGTAGCCGAAGATGTGCACATTCCATACGAAGAAAAAGAAGACCGGATAATATGGCCATATTCACCTGATATCCCCACTTGTACACGAGTTGTGATTAAGTTTTCACCTTCGATGCTTGAATATTTTTTCCCATTTACGGGTCAGCAAAGCCTGTTCAGCCGTGAAGAAATCGATTTTTTGCGATCCGAAAAGACCATCGATGTGAATGATATGGAGGTATTGAAAGTATTTGTCAATGACATAAATAGAGGAGAACCTGGTAGTTGGATTGCTTGTGAAAGAAGTATGGCTCATGTAGGTTGTTATCGCGAAGATGAGCTTGTGGAATCCTTTCCAATATATAATGATGATTCGGTTGTAGTCGATGAGAGGAACCGTTTCACATACACCAACACTTTACCCGGTGCGAGAAAGCTCATACCAAAAATACAACCATTTGAGTTGCGAGTAAATTGTGCAGCCAATCTGCGAAACCTCTGGCACCGTTTACGTCTGAAATACATAGACCAGAGGACAACTCTGCCTATGCGAGTGGATTCATCTGGCAAAACTGAGATGTCATATCCAGTACCGAATAATTGGTGTGATGCACTTGTGCGGGCCTGTCGGACTATAAAGAGGCCGCATCACAACATTATTAAGATGCGGAATCAGGATATTATTAAGCCACATATCTGTCCTGGAACAGGCGAAGGTAAGGAGTACCTCGCTAAGGGCGACTACGCCATGAATCCAAATTGCCAGTACGATTCGCCGGGCGATATGGTGCTTTTGTTCGAGACCAAAGCCGGCTGGAACCAGTACGGCGGACCGGAATTGTTTACTTTCGACAACCACGGCCCAAAGGGTGGATGTGTTTTGCTGAATGACGGCACGGTCAAGTTCATTCGCACCACGGAAGAACTCCAGCAGCTTCGATGGAAATAGCCTGATCGATTAGCAATATTCTTGTCTTGGGGTTGTTTCTGTGTTATCCTGCTGTTCGGTATAAAACAGTAAATCCTAATAGCCGTGTGGTGCTATCTGCTGTGATGTATTACTACTGATTTTCCAGGAGCCCGGTATTATGAACAGTCGTCAATTCAGAATTTTAGCTGTAACCGCCATTGTGCATGCAGGTTTACTTTCTTGTATGTCGTACGCTGCATATGGCATGTCGAGCGACAAACCGCTGGTTCTTGTCACGCGAAGTCGTGCGCTGCTGGCCGATGATTCGGGCCGGTTCAGGGTCGTTCAGAGCAAAGTCGAATGGGATCCTAAACAAACTGCAATCATTATCTGCGATATGTGGAACCAGCACTGGTGCAAAGGAGCCACCGCGCGAGTTGCAGAGCTTGCACCGTATATGAACGACGTAGTCTCCAAGGCACGGGACAAAGGCGTACTGATTATCCATGCACCGAGCGGAACAGTTAAGGCTTATGCCGACCATCCCGCTCGTAAGCGGGCGCAGGATGCGCCGAAAACAGATAATCTGCCGGACGGCATCGGTAAATGGTGCAACTGGATCGATGAGAACGAAAAAACTGTCGGCTACCCAATCGATCACTCCGACGGCGGCTGCGACTGCGAGCCGAAGTGCGAACAGGGCAGCCCGTGGCGAAGCCAGATAGATACGATTGAAATCAAAAGCGACGATGCTATCAGCGATTCGGGCGAGGAAATCTGGAACCTGCTCGAACAGCACGGCGTCAAAAACGTTATCCTCATGGGCGTGCATACGAATATGTGCGTGCTCGGCAGGTCCTTCGGTCTGCGGAACATGGCGCGGTTCGGCAAAAACGTAGTACTGATGCGGGACCTGACCGATACGATGTACAACTCGCGGATGCGCCCGGTCGTCAGCCATTTCACCGGCACGGACCTGGTCGTCGAGCATGTCGAGAAATACGTCTGCCCGACAATCACCTCGACGGTTCTTACCGGTCAGCCGCAATTCTGCTTCAAGAACGACAAACGCCCGCGTGTGGTGTTCATGTCGGCGGAGAGCGAATACGGCGCCGTCGAGACGCTGCCGGAGTTTGCACATGAGCTGCAAATCAAATACGGCCTGTACTGCGAGATACTCCAGGGCAGTACGGAAAAGACCGGAAACAATCGCCATGACCTGGCCGGGCTGGAGGCATTGACGAATGCGGATTTGGCGGTGCTGTTCATGCGGCGCAGGTCATTAGCTCCCGAGCAGATGCAGTACTTCCGCGACTATCTCGACAGGGGCGGGCCATTGATCGGGCTGCGAACTGCCAGCCATGCGCTGGACAGCCGAGGCAAGGCCCCTGAAGGTCACGCCGAATGGCTTAAGCTCGACCCCGAGGTCTTAGGCGGCAACTACCACGGCCATCACGGCAGCGGACCGAAGTGCACCGTCACGGCAGCCGCCGGAGCAGGTATCCATCCGATCCTTGCCGGCGTGAAACTCCCGCTCTTAAGCAATGGCTCGCTATACGAGGTCAGGCCTTTGGGCGAGTCGACAAAGCGGCTGCTGGTCGGCACGATTCCCGATAAGGAGCCCGAGCCGGTTGCCTGGACCAATCAATACAAGAAATCCCGCATTTTTTACACATCGCTCGGCCACCCGGACGATTTCCAGAATGCGCCGTTCCGCCAAATGCTTATCAACGCCGTATTCTGGGCGATGAATAAACCGGTCCCGAAGGTGAAATGAAGCGCCGACAATTAAAAGCCCGAATAACAGAACAGATAAGCCAGCTCTTATCGGCCGTAGCAGTTTAGCACAGAAAGCAAACGATTCATCAGCGACGCCGACGGCAAAGAAGCCGTCCAAACGCAAACGGCTTGCCGGCCCCGAAATACCAAAGTGGGTATTACGGTTGGATTCAGAAACGAACGGTCAAAGCAGATTTTACATAAACTTTACTTTACCACATGTCAACCATTGATATATGATAGACGTCTATACTGGCGGGTGAAGCAGAGAGTCTTATGCAATGATAAAGACGTAGTCGACTGGAAAAACAGGATAAGGTAACAAAGTGAATTCTCATATAGTGAATTACAATAGAATCGAACACGACCATCCATTTCGCCCGCAATACGCGGATATTGAAATATTTATTCTTCTTTGTCAACCGGAGGGCTGCCATAGACGTCTTTAAGGGTAGATGGAGTTAATAGCCTCGATGGAAAATACGGACAAAAGCTTAATCGACGCCCATCGCCGGGGCGACCCGGCAGCGTTCGGTGAGCTTGTACGCCGATATGGTGATAGCGTTTTGGGATATTTGATACGAATGAGCGGAAACCGAGAACAAGCCGAGGACCTTTTTCAGGAGACATTCAAACGAGTGCATGAAAAAGCCCATACATTTCGCGGCCCTCAATTTAAGGGCTGGCTCTTCAAGATCGCCACACGTGTAGCTTTAGACGGGATGCGCCAAGGCAAACGCATCAAAGCAGTATCGCTGAATCAGCAGCTCGATTGCGACAATCCGAACAGCGAGCAATTAGGTGCGGTCGCTCTTGCGGATAATTCGTGTAATCCATCCGAGCAGGCGTTGAAGGCCGAGCAGACCGAACAGGTCAGGCGGGCGATAGAGTTATTACCCGCAAGGCAGCGGGCAACGCTTGTTCTGGCGTACTATCAGCAGCTCAGTTACCCCGATGTGGCAGAGGTTTTAGGCTGCTCGGTCGGAACTGTGAAAACACAAATGTTCAGAGCACTTAGGACGCTGGCGCAGAAGTTGCCTGAGATTTAAGTAGAAACGATATGGAAAATCATCTTACAGAAAACGTACTAATCGAATACCGATTCGGATTAAGCTCGGAAGAGCAGCAGAACATAAGTTCCGAACATCTGGCAGGCTGTGCCGAGTGCAGGGAGCGTTTGGAGCAGATAATTAAAAAGTTCGCCGCACTCGACCTGCTTCGGGAAGATGCGCACGTACCTGAGGCATTGATTTCTCAGGTTTTGGAGCAAGCCGGACAAGCGGCACGTCAAAAGGTCGTTCCATTTTACAAGTCGCCCTGGATCGGAGCAGTCGCTGCGGTAGTGGTCGCCTGTTTTGTGCTGATTATGAGTAATCTGAACACAGACAAATCGACACAGCGGGAATTTGCGAGAGAGCCGGAGTCTAAGGGCAGGACTGTAAGCAACGAATTAGGAAACGGACGCGAAGCACAAGCGGATTCGCCGGTGAGAATGTTGGCGCAGGGCTCTGATGCAAAGATGGAGATGGCAGCAGCCGACGAGTCGGCTCAGGGAGAGGCTGCAACAAAAATCGTCGCCAAAGAAACATCAGACTTGATAGCTCCGACTAAGGGACGTGCACGCGATGTCGCCACTGCCGAAACTGCAGAAGCATACGTATCGGAGCAGCCTCCTTTTGCGCCGGCAAGCGCGATCGAGTTGGTGACATTGCCAAGACGGGACAAGGTGCAGCTTACGATTTATAACTCGGCGGATTTGACGCTGGTCCGGGAGCGGCGGAACCTGACGCTTAAAAAAGGCTGGAACTGGCTGCAGTTCATGTGGGCCAATACGCTGATTGACCCGACGTCGCTGTCTCTGGAGCCGCTGGAGCAGGCGGGCAAAATCGACATACAGCAATTAGTATTTCCAGCGAGGCTGCGGGAGCTTGGCCGCTGGCTCATTCGTTCTGAGATCAGCGGCCAGGTACCGTTCGAGATTACATATTTCACGAGCGGCCTGTCCTGGCGGGCGTTTTATATGGGCACGCTTTCGCAGAACGAAAAGACGATGAAAATGCAGGGCTACGTTCGTCTCGGCAACAACTCCGGCGAAGATTATGACAACGCCCAGACCCGTCTGATTGTTGGCCAGGTCCACATCCTCGACGAAATCGCTCAATTGGCAAAACGCCAATATCCTTATGACAGGCCGGGAATGATTGGATACGACGAAGATACGAGCAAGAAAGATGTGAGCGCTACTAACGGAGAATACAAAACAGAGATGCTCGGACGGCGTCTGAATGAGCTTGCAGATTTGAAAGCTAAAGAAATCAGAAAAGAAGGTTTGAGCGAATATTTCCTGTATACGATTGAGGGAACCGAAACCATCCCGAACGAATGGGGCAAAAGGCTGCTCTCGTTCGAGGCCGAAGATATCGCCGTCGAGAGTTTGTATAAATACGATGAACAGCGCTGGGGCAACCAGGCAATCAGATTCGTTAAGTTCGCAAACGATGAAAAGCACAACCTGGGCCAGACGCCGATCCCGAACGGGAACGTGAAGATATACAGCCATGCCGACGAACAGGGCTATCTGTCTTATGTCGGCGGCACAGAAATCAAGTACATTCCTGTGGATGAAGAGGTCGAGCTTAACCTCGGGCCGGCAAGATTGGTTGAGATCGAACCGAAGCTGATGGATTTTAAGACAGAGAACTACATCTTCGACAACAGAGACAACATTTCCGGCTGGGACGAAATTCGCGCCTGGAAAATAGAAATTACAAACACGCGAACCCTGCCGATACAGATCGAAATCACTCGCGGCTTCGGCACCGCTTACTGGACATTGCAGTCCGAGACCCCCTACGAAAAACACGATGCAACGCACGCTCGTTTTATGCTGGAACTCGAGCCTCGCAGTAAGCAGACGCTTGAATATACGGTCAGAACATATCACGGTACGAGAGAAGAATCGCTAAGGCAATAAAAACAAAATTTAGGAGACTTAAATTATGAACGACAAAAGAAACAAACTAACGGTAATTGTGCTGCTGCTTGTTTGCAGCGCAATCTCTCACGGCAGAATCAAGCTCGTAGCACTGCCTGAGCGGGCCGCTACGGTGATTCGACTGGATAATCCCAGGGCTACGCTGATTGAGGAAGAGCGCGTGCTGACACTGCAGAAAGGGCTTAACAAGGTTGATTTCTCATGGAAAGGAGTCTTCATCGACGCCGACTCGATTCGGCTAAGAGCGCTCGACCATTCTGACAAGGTGACTCTTCTTAGTGTCAGTTATCCACCCAATGAAGCTGCTCTCGTCTGGGACATCAGCAGCGACAGCGACTACGCCGAGACGGTACGAATCAGCTATCTTCTGAGCAATATCGACAGGCTGATTACTTACAAGGCGATCGCCGACAAGGCAGAGACTTTTGTGGACTTGAAGAGCTACCTGGTGCTGAGGAACTTCTCCGGCGAAGATTTCGACAAGGCCCGCGTGCTGCTGGATTACGGCGAGGCCTTCGAGCAGGGAATCGACCACGAGGAGACCAAGCAGATGCTGTTTCTAAAGTCTCCTAAGGTGCCGATTACGAAGGTCTGGAAGTTCGATGCCGCCAAGCTGCCGTGGGACCCGGAGAAGCTGGAGAATCAAAACGTGGGCATCCCGGTCAGTTATCGCATAGTCAATGAAGCCAAAAGCAATTTAGGCGAGTTTGCCCTGTGGGGCGGTAAAGCAAGGCTCTTCCAGGACGATGGTCACGAGAGCACTATCTTCCTGGGTGAGGATGTGACCGGATTGGTGCCGGTCGGCGAGAAGATGGAGCTTTATATAGGCGACAGCCGTGACATCGTCGTGACCCAGCGGAAAATGCAGGACACCCGTGTTGTTACACATAAAAATAGTAGAGGCGATGTTGTTCTTTATGATACCAATGAGCAAATCACCGCCAAGATTGAGAATTTCAAAGACAGCGTCGCTGAACTGACGATGATCCAGCACATACCGGGCCAGTGGGACATGGAAAGCTGCAATATGAAGTATGAAAAGAAGGATGCCAATACGCTCGAGTTCGAGATTCAACTGCCCGCCCGCAGCCAGGCTGGTCCGGCCGTGAAGGAGTTAAAGATGACCTACCATCGCCGGCATCTAAGGCCGGGAGCAGAGCCACAGTTGCCAGTTAGAAGATAATGAGATGAAATCCTTTATAGTAAAGGAGCAGTAAAATGAAACGTATAGCAATAGTGTTATTGATACTGACGGCAATGAGCAGCATCAGCCTGGCAAAAGTAGATTTGGTGACATTGCCTTCGCGGGATACAGTCCAGCTTACCATTTATAATTCGGCTGATATGACGTTAGTGCGTGAAAGCAGAGCGCTAACACTCAAAGATGGAGCAAACAAGCTCCAATTCTCCTGGGCCAATACGCTCATTGACCCGACCAGCCTGGAGATGCTGCCCAGGACCAATGCGGACAAGATTGACATCGCCGATCTGACCTATCCGCCCCGAGTCACGAACCTTGGCTTGTGGAATATCGACAGCGGCGTGAGCGGCAAAGTGCCGGTGGAAATTACATATCTGACCAGCGGCCTGTCGTGGCGGGCATTCTATATGGGCACGCTCACCGAGGATGAGAAGACAATGCGGCTTAAAGGCTATGTGGTCGTCACCAACAACAGCGGCGAGGATTACGAGAATGCCCAGACCCGCCTGATTGTCGGCAAGGTCCATATTCTCGACGAGATCGCAGAGCTTGCGAGGCGGCAGTACCCTTACGGCCGACCGGGGCAGGTAATCGCACCGCCGGCAATGCCGGCTCCGCTCGAAGAATCAACAAGCAGAGGCAGGGTAATGATGGAGGCAATTGCTGGCAAGTCGATCCGAGCGAAAGAGGTCAAAAAGGAAGGCCTCAGCGAATATTTTCTTTATACGATTGAGGGAACTGAAACGATACCTAACGGCTGGTCTAAACGGCTGCTGAGTTTTAATGTCGACCAGGTGCCGGTCATAAATCTGTATAAATTCGAAGAGGAAAGATACGGGCCGAGCGTCGTTCGGTTCCTGAGTTTCAAAAACGATAAGGAGCACAAGCTCGGTGAAACACCCATCCCCGGCGGGATGCTGAAAGTCTATCGAGGCGCAGGCGACCAGGGGCATTTATCATACACCGGCCAGTCTTTGTTCAAGTATATCCCAGTCGATGAGGATGTTGAGCTGAACCTCGGGCCGGTCGCCAATCTCGTTGTCGAACCGAAGCTGATGGATTTCAAGACGGAAAACTACAGATTCGACCGTCGAGACAACATCTCAGGCTGGGATGAAATTCATACGTTCAAGATAGAAGTCAGGAATACCCGTGACATCAACGTCAAGGTCGAGATAAAACGCAACTTTAATACGCAGTACTGGGATATCGACTACAGCGGCGATTTCGGTGCGTTCGAGAAGGTCAATCTCAATACGGTTAAGTTCACGCTCGACCTGCAGCCGAGGTCGGCAAAGAAATTCGAATATGTCCTTAGAACATACCACGGCACCAGAGAAGAAGATTGGCGCCCGTAAACAAGCAGGAGATGGGTGAAAGATGACAGAAAACAGAATTAAAGGGCCAGTAAAATGAAACACTTTATAATTCTGCTGCTGATAATCGCAACCGTAGCCGGCACTACCAATGCAAAAGTCGATTTGGTTACATTACCTTCGCGGGATACGGTGCAGCTTACAATTTATAACTCGGCGGATATGACATTGGTACGCGAAAGCAGAGCGCTGACACTGAAAAACGGGGACAACAAGCTGCAGTTCTCATGGGCCAATACGCTTATAGACCCGACCAGCCTGGAGATGCTACCTAAAGCCAACGCGGACAAAATTGACATCGCCGAACTGGTTTATCCGCCGAGAGTCAGGAACCTCGGCCTGTGGAACGTTGAGAGCGACGTATCCGGAAAAGTGCCGGTTGAGATTTCGTATCTGACCAGCGGCCTGTCCTGGCGGGCGTTCTATATGGGGACATTAACCGAAGATGAAAAGACCATGCGTCTGAAGGGCTATGTGCGAGTCACTAACAACAGCGGCGAAGATTACGAAAACGCCCAGACGCGCCTCATAGTCGGCAAAGTCCATCTCCTCGATGAGATTGCCGAGCTTGCCCGCCGGCAATATCCATACGGCCGCCCGGGCCAAATCGTCCCGGGAGATAAACTCGAAGGAGGTGTGGAGAAAGAGGCTAAAAGAATGCTGGGTCAGGCAGTGTTTGCGGACGCGCGATCATCGGAACCTAAGGCACCTAAGCCCAAAGAGGTTAAGAAGGAAGGTCTAAGTGAATATTTTCTGTACACGATTGAGGGCACCGAGACGATTCCCACCGGCTGGTCCAAAAGGCTGCTCAGTTTCGACGTGGACCAGGTGCCTGTCGTCAATCTCTACAAATATGAGGAGCAGCGGTACGGGCCGAGCGTCGTTCGGTTCCTCAGCTTCAAGAACGATAAAGAGCACAAGCTCGGCGAGACTCCCATCCCCGGCGGGATGCTGAAAGTCTATCGAGGCGCCGGTGATAATGGACATTTATCATACACAGGCCAATCTTCGTTTAAGTATATCCCCGTGGATGAAGACGTGGAACTGAACCTTGGGCCGGTTGCCAACGTGGTCGTCGAGCCGAAGCTGATGGATTTCAAGACGGAAAACTACAGATTCGATCGCCGTGACGACATCTCCGGCTGGGATGAAATTCATACGTTCAGGATAGAAGTCAGGAATACCCGTGACATTAACGTCAGGGTCGAGATAAAACGCAACTTAAACACGCAGTACTGGAACATCGACAACAGCGGCGACTTCGGTGCGTTCGAGAAGGTTGACCTGGACACGGTCAAGTTCACGCTTGATTTGCAGCCAAGATCGACAAAGGAATTCGAATATGTCGTGAGAACATATCACGGCGTCAGGCAAGAGGATTGGACGAGTGCCGGAAAGTAAACATCCACTGATGTAAGCCCCCCCCCGGCAAAGTCAAAGCCAGGGGGGATATTCATACTCGTCATTCATGGATTGTCAAACAGATTCGACAGCCTCTATTTCAGTTCGGAATACATCGAACTGAGGGCCGTACTGCTGCAGGTAGCAGAGAGAATAAGCCCGCGTGAAAACCAATACAGGCAATAGTATAACTGTGCCGATATATGGTACTAACAGCAGGCAGCTTGCACAGCAGAAGCAGCAGCCTATGCAAAAGCCGATGCCGACTATTGCTCCTATCACTATTTTTATAACAATCTGGAAAAGCAGGTAGAGGGTAAAGCGAAGCTTGTTCGCCGACAGAATGGTCATAAATTCACGCCAGCCGGCCATACAGCTCGACATTCGCAAAGACATAATAGGCACGACAAAATCAAAAGTAAACTTCTTCACCAAAAACAGCAATATTAAAAGAGCAAAGATAGTGAGGCCTAAAATTACAATCCCGGGGATAGAAACTATGCCGGGTGCCGTGCCGGATATCATCATAATAACCAGCGCGACAATGCCAATGACAGGCACGACCACAACAACTAAGCTGATTATCCCCAGCACGATTCGAAAGAGGAACAGGCTGTTGCCCTGCTGCCTGAATTTATGCCAGGGGACTGCGACTTGGGCCTTATTTGTCGCCACGCAGTGAAGAAACATGAACTTGCCCCTGCTGTTGAGCCAGACTACCAAAAGGCCAATGAGAATTATTAAAACAACGACAGTCACAGTTGCCGGTATAATCCAGTACAGGTTGTTCGAAACATAATTTCTTGCCGTCTCAACGCCTTGTCTTATTTGTTCTCGCGCTTCATTTTGTTTATGTGGCACGTTGTAGGGATGACCACTGCCGCCACCGCCGCCTCCACCACCGCCGCCTCCCAAATAGGCCAACCAGGCACAAAAGCCGATGACAAACCACTTGCGCAAGTCGAAAGGTCTGAAAAGTATTAACTTTACCCTGTCGATTGCGGGAGTGACCGGATCAATGACACTTACTCTATTTGGTTGCTCGGAATTCATTATATGCGTCCTCCAAGATAACTGAGCCAGTTAAAGACCATGGTTAGAACAACGACGATTTCTAATAATAAGTTCATTTTCAGGAAAACGGATATGACAACGACAAGTCCTGCACCGCAGGCCACTGCAATCATAGCAGCCCAGCCCATGGCTTTCTCCAACCAGCCGGATCGGATCGTGACATTCTTCGAATCTGCCTTCTCAACTTCCAATTGCTTCAATTCATTAAGAGCGCCGTTTATTAGTTCCGCGGTAAATTTCCTGCTGGGCTTGTTTGACTGGCCGCTTAGTTTCAACAGACGTGAGAAGTTCTTATCCAGTTGTGTAACAGAATCGTCGCTCGATAGATTGTCGTTGTTTCGTTTCATCATTTTTCCTCTTTCTTATTCAGAGACGCGAGTCGTTCAAGCTCTTTACGCAGAGATATTTTTGCTCGATATAACAG
>Ga0307379_10006559_pt1 | contig 15959 bp, 20 predicted proteins | sample UN2MG_FD_202237 | JGI IMG/M metagenome (GOLD analysis project Ga0307379, IMG submission 202237) | Soil microbial communities from Risofladan, Vaasa, Finland - UN-2 | ecosystem: Environmental > Terrestrial > Soil > Coastal area > Acid sulfate soil | place: Finland: Risofladan, Vaasa | collected... | reverse complement strand
ATACGACCGGCAATGTGTAAGCAGGTACGACGCTTTTGCCTCCGACAACAAAAAATATGCCGAAAGATGCACACGCCCAGAACAGCGTAAGGGTGTAACATGCCCAGACGAAGGATTTTCGGGCGATAGTCTTCTCGCGTTCGTCAAGCTTGGCTTCCTCGGCCATGGAGCGAACGTACAAGACCAGTCCAGCTACGAGTCCGGGAACCAGGCCAACCAAAAACGTGTCAATACCTCTTGCATTAATGTGTACAAGAATCCCCAGACACATGCCGGTCAGAACAACGCACGCTGTTATCGCAGCAAGGTTAATCCACGCTTTTTTCTGCAGACGATTCATGTATTTTCCCCTTTCTCGATATCATTTTTCGCCATCTTTGCCCCCCCAGCCGTACTGGACCAGAATCACCAAAGAGTGCACAAGCACAAGAGTAATCCCTATTCCGAAAAGCATAATTGGCAGCACATTAACTGAAATTGAACCACTCGGCCCAATAATTGACCAGGGAATCATACACGCGGCAGTAAAAACGAGCCAAAAAACAGAATACGCAACTAAAACTGCTCTGTAATTAATTAATTGGTCGCGCTCATCTAAGCTCACCTTGTCGCGTTCTTTCTTATATAAGAACGGTGACAGCCCCATAAGGCCGCAGATGCCCATAAATCCGAATCCACCAAACGCGCGTTGTATCGGTAATCCAACTGCAAAGTAAGTTATGCCAATCGCTGTTCCGCTTAGGATTAAAGCTGTAAATATCACAATTAAATTGAAACGTGCGATTTTTTGTGACCTGTTCATAGCATTTCCTTTTCTTTTACATTTTGAGTATTTCTCTATGCCTTGTAATGTAAAGCAAACTTTACATTATGTCAAGTCCATTTTACATTTTTTTACAAAAAATTTTATCCCGCAGGATGGAGAAGAATCCCTGGTGTTTTGCAATTCGTTTATTGACAAGAGGTTAAGCTGATTTATTCGAGATGTGCTATTTATTAAAAATTTCGGCAGAAACGCCTTGGGCTGTTGAAAAAGTCCCACTGTAACGCCTGAGATTGCCGCGCGATTCTTCGAATCGCTCGCAATGACGCGAAAATGGACCTTTTGTCATTGCGAGGAGCCCTTCGACTACGCTCAGGATAAACTCCGCGACGAAGCAATCTCTCGTTTTTCAACAGCCCCACCGTCCCTAATAAAATCGTCACCACATGGAGCAGCATAACGCACGGGATCATTGGCGAGGAACGAGTCCGCTGCACACCGATGTCAGCGAAAGTATTCTGACGATGCTCTGGTGAACAATTTCCATCCCTTGGCGGTTTCGTGGAACAGGAAAGCAGGGCCGTTTGTGCGAACGAGCATCATGGTTCCTTCGATTTCGGCTCCAAAAAAATTCTCTATTTTCTCCGCCTGGCTGGTATCCACCGTGATCGACTCGATCTTCGCATTGGCAATCTCCTGCAAAGTTCCCGGTCTCTTCGTCAAAGACTCACGCCGACGCTCCCGTCTCTCATTAAGATCCAGATCCCGGCCATCGACCTCCTTCTTTGTTTCATCATCCCAAAAATCAAGATATCCATCGATATCATTCGCCTTGCAGGCCTCTTGCAAAGATACAAAAGCTCTTCGAACTTCATCTACTTGCTTCTGTAATCTTTCGTCATTGTCTTTTCCCACTTCTTCTTCAGCCTTTGCCGGAATATCCGGGGTAGATGCTTGAGACGTAGTATCCCATGACTTAATAATTTGGCTATCATCCGTTGACGATTGACTGTTTGATTCTGAGTTGGTGTCGTATTCCTCCTTAGGCCTATCCTCTTTCTTAGCACAACCCCACAGTGAGGTAAACAATACTGATACAGCAAGGACATAAATAATGATTCTGCTGATTTTCATAAGAATCTCCTTTCGATTACTGCGACTCTACTTATATTAGCCAACCAGAAAACCATGCAATCCCTCAGACGATTCAATACATTCAATCTCAGGGGTTAAATAGCTTCAAATAGGGACACTTAAACTATTTCGTGTATTGAAGTTCTTTTTCTCCTGTTTCTATACGTCTGTGGCATCCCTTTTCTTCTTAAACCTCATAAATCGGTAAACGTCCCTAATTATTTCTCATTTTTGCTAACCTTTATTTTGGACGGTCCGGCTTATCGACTTCATAAGAATCTACAAAAAAACCGGCCTGGCATTGCTTATTGAGTAAAAACTTAACCCGTTCGGCGTTTTTTTTGGTTGCCGGTTTTTGGAATACAATTTTACCATCCGCTTTTCGTCTTATGTAAATTCTATCCATTTTTAAGCTCCCCTTTGAGTTAGTCGTTCCTTTGATGTTTCAGCCGGAAGCAATTTCAATCGACTACGGAAAAATTCGCCGGTTCTCTGTACATCAGAAAAAGGGACGGGCCATTGTGGGGCAAGGCAATTTCACTTCGCGCTTCAAATCCATGCCGCTGATAGAAAGGCAGGTTTTGCGAATTCGAATTTTCCAAATAGGCACCCACATTCTCGTGATCACACTTCTGTAAAACATTCTCAAGCAGGGCCGAACCGATGCCTTGTCCTTTCGACGCGGAACGCACGCCTATGGCGAACAGATAGTAATGGTTGTCCTTCGGATGGTGTTTCTCCATCATGCTCATAAGCCGGGAGAGCCGAAGAATCGATCCAATCCCAAAACGCCGCCAAGAACCCCAAAGCATGGCCAGACTTAGCTTGATATTTGGCTTGGCTCCGGGAGGAAGCCACATCGCCGCACCCAAACTGTTTTCAGTTACATAGACCTCGTAGTACGGCCAAAATAAAGACACCGCCACAGGCCAGCACCATCTCGGATACTCGGGATTAGGAGTAATCCATCTCGCTACCGGATCGCTGCTGAACGCGTCACCCAGAATCTCTCCAACCGAGTCCGCTTCATTAGCGCCCGCCCGTCTCACAAACACCTCTGATGGATCGGACATTAAAATCTCCGCAACATTGACAATTCAGGGTTAAATAGCTTCAAATAGGGACACTTAAACTATTTCGTGTATTGAAGTTCTCGTTCTTCTGTTTCTATACGTCTTTGGCATCCCTTTTCTTCTTAAACCTCATAAATCGGTAAACGTCCCTAATTATTTCTCATTTTTGCTAACCTTTATTTTGGACGGTCCGGCTTATCGACTTCATAGGAATCTACATAATAACCGGCCTGGCATTGCTTATTGAGTAAAAACTTAACCCGTTCGGCGTTTTTTTTGGTTACCGGTTTTTGGAATACAATTTTACCATCCGCTTTTCGTCTTATGTAAATTCTATCCATTGTTAAGCTCCCCTTTGAGTTAGTCGTTCCGTTGATGTTTCAGCCGGAAGCAATTTCAGTCGACTACGGAAAATTTCGCCGGTTTCAGAATGTTTGTAAAAGTCTCGGCTTGTTTTGCTTCTCATTATTTGCCTCAAAGTAAGTGCGAAGCTTCTTTCAAAAAAGAGGATCAGGGCTTATGGCGCTCTCCAAATCACTTTGCCATTCGCGTCACAAAGTCCCAAATCCGGCCCGTCCTTGTCCACTGACAGCCCGGCACGCTTATTGCCGTTCTCGTCACTTAGCCCCAAACACGGCCCTTCCTTGAGCACACCAAACGCAGCACGGGACTTGCCGTCCTTGTCACTCAGCCAAAGCAACGGCCCTTCCTTGAGCACACTCAGGTCGGCACTGCCGTTCTTATCACGCAGCATCAAACATGGCCCTTTCTCGTCCACTGCCAGCTCGAAACGCAGTTTGCCGTTCTCGTCAAGCAGCGTCAAACCCGGCCCGTCCTTGTACATCGACAGTACGGCACGAGGCTTACCGTTCTCGTCACTCAACTGCAAATCCGTCCCTTCCTTGCCCATCGACAGCACAGCACGCTTATTGCTGTTCTCGTCAAGCAGCACTAAACCCGGTATGTCCTTACACACTGACAGTCCGACACGGGACTTCCCGTCCTCGTCTATCAGCCCCAAACACGGCCCGTCCTTGTCCACTGATAGCCCAAGACGGATTTTGCCGTTCTCGTCAAACAGAGTCAAACGCGGCCCGCCATTCTCCATTGACAGCTCGGCACGAGACTTGCCATTCTCATCTTCAAGGACAAACCGATTAGCTCGAATTTCTTTTATCCCAGACTCATCAGTTGTCATAATCGTCTCCCTTTTGTTTTGGATGTTTAGTTTCCACAACCACCCGCCTGGCCTGACTCATTCGTTTTCTTTAAGTCCTTTTCCTCTGTCAAAACCTATCATTACCAAGCACGAATCATCTAAGAATTTACACCCTATGGGACAGGCGTACCCCTTTAATTCCCTTCAACGAGAGGGAGAAATAGGTAAGGTGTCCCCCGATTTACAGAAATGTTCTGCGAAACAGCGGCATCTGGTGCAACATTGCCGGCCTGCGTAAAACTAAGAAATACAGACTGGCTGAGCGAATCGGCAAGTTGAATAAGCTGGGCACGGTCAAGATAATTTTCTCCCGTCGCAAGGGGGAGAGTAAACATATCGCAATTGTCACTGATGATCTGCGTGCTTCGATGAGAAGCGTTGTAGCTGACTATCTGAAACGATGGTCTATTGAGATGCTGATCAAGGACGAGAAACAGCATTTGGGGCTGGGCGATTATCGCGTATTGCGATACCGGGCTGTGGTTAGACACCTGCGGCTGGTTGATTGTGCCTATGCCTGCCTGACCCACGTAGGGATTAAAGCCTATCGTGCACAAGGCCAAAACAAATCCAAGAAAGTGCTGCGACTTGAACCGATTAGCAAACTCAAAGACAGAATGCGTCGGATAGTCTGGCAGGAGAACGTTCAAGATGTTATCAAACATAGTCATGAAAAACCTGTTATCCGCCGCTTGGAAAAACTCCTCGCGGCATAAAATCGGTCAGTTTGAGTATTTTAACGTTTTTTGAATCGGCTGTACAGTAATTCACCAACCGGCTTAATACCATTCTATGCTGTCCCCGGATAGCCATATTCAATGTCCGTTGGTGTTGTTTGGGATGGAGTTTCGGATTTGTCTTATACGCTTGGGACCAAAGGCCGTTGGAGTAGAGATTGGCATTTCTACGGGCACAGAACACCCCTGATGGTTACTCTGGGAGATTCTGTGGGCTGGCCCACACATCCTGTCTCAAAACCAGCACACACAATCTATCAAAGGAATGAGGATGGTCAATCTCACCGTAGACGGGACAGATTCACCAATAATACTGTAAATTCAACAACCTGTTGCTTGAAGCAACCGAGAAATCAGTTGCTGTTCTGAATCAGGCAGGCGAATCCAAGATTCCCCATCGCAGACTAAGATTAGGTGTTTCTTAACGTCTGACCCCTAAAGGGTCTCAAATACAAACGCATGTCAAGAAAATAATAGGTGACTGTCCTCCCTATTTTTGTGAAAAAAAATAATAAATAGTAAATAATCAATGACAAAGGTCAATCGCCACCCTTCTCATTAGTCCCGATTAATCGGGATCGAAAAAGGTACCCCTTATGGGGTGTACCCCCTATAAGACAGGCGGACAACTTTAATTCCCCCAGATTAAATTTTGTGACGCCCCTGTGGCGAGCACGTGGAGGCGATTATAATACATTCGCCTCCGAGCATCTGGCTTTCATAGTTTCTTAATTCCCCCCAGGCTTTTCAACAGCCCCGCTGTCCCTAGTATTCTCCGCTGATGTACTTAGAGTGACGTCAACATCAGTATAAAACCATGGACTCCAGACATTACGATCGTCCCTGGCGCGGATAAACATGCGATAGTTTCCCTCCGATATCGGGGCAGGAATGCCACGTTTTATAATAGTCTCTTGCGTGGAGTCAAAAGCAAAATCCTCCGCTTGCATAGGGTAGGTTCCTAACATAGGCTGCATATCAGTGGCTCGCCCAAATCCACATTCGGCTCCAGCCACGGTAATCGGTCGAAGCACTTCAAATGAAACGGAACGAGATGGCCCCCAAATGTCGGCACTATTACGGGCTCTAATATACAATGTATGTTCGCCGGGTTTTAGCCCTTCGATTGGAACAGTGGCGGTAATGGCTTCATTGGTGTAATCCAGCCAGCCATCGACGGGATCTAAAGGAATGCCATGGCCAACACCGGGATCGTTGTCGATATAGTACTCTGCATCAACGATAGCCGTGCGCTGGTTGATATAGAGCAAGACCGGGGGAAAGGTTCCCCAAACACCTGTAGACTTTTGGGCACGCACGTAGACCATATGCGGGCCGGGTTTCAGACCAGCAGTATCGATGGTCACTTCACCGGTTTCCAAGGGACTGTCATAGGCCCCGTCCACTGGGGGCAAAGGCTTAGCCAATCCCTGCCCAGGGTCCGTATCAATGTAGTACTCCATGGCAGCAATCGTATCAGCCCAAAGGGTATCTGTCCAACCGGAAAGAGCCAGGATAAGTATGAGCCCAATCAGAAACCGATGTCGTTTATTGTGATTGAAAAACATAATAGTCCTCCTTACTCAGTCTTGGCCGTTGCACGAATCGTTACTGAACCACCCGGCTGAACCTGCGCCGGATCAATGGTCACGTTCTCAATGGTCGGGCCACTAAAAGGATCACGCCACCAGTTGGCAGCCTCCGGGCCGCCATAGGCACCCATATCGTTGATAGAACCGTCAGGATCATCATAAAATGTGGTGGGTTGTCCAGTATTAACACAAGGCGAACCCTGACTTGTGAAACGGTAGTGAGCTCTAACATCAATCAATGGATCTGTCTGGATGGCATGTTGACCACTGGTCTGCCTTTCCATTGCGCCGAAGTCTCCTAGCGTGTTATTAAAGACACAATTGTAGTCTCCAAATACCATAGAGTAAGAGGCATTTAGTTCGCTAAAACCATAGGTCCCATTTCTGAATATAATGTTGCTGTAAATGGACGTATAGACGAACTTCATGTTAGTTGTGTACTCTTGAAACATACCTGATCTGCCATTATCAGCAGAAATGTTATTAACAATCTTCGCACCCACAGGCATTGTTCTTGCCAGGACAAACCCATCTCCCGAGTTCCCCGTGGCAATGCAATTGGATACCTTAGTACTCCCTCCATCGGTATTGACCACAATCCCCCGCTCAAATCCCTGGACTCGGAAGCCGATGACTGCCACAGTCTGATTGCCTGTCACGGTTACACCGTCACCGGAACCGTCAGGGGATTGAATCACAGTGGCTTCCGGGCCACTCCGGGCCTTGAGCGTGATACCGGCTACGGTAATACTCTCCAGATAGGTGCCTGGATGAACGAGGACCGTATCGCCGGGCAAGGCATCTGCCAGGGCCTCATTGATGGTGATGTACTGAGCCATCAAGTCATTCTGATTGACCTCTCTTGTGGTTTGCCCCAGCAACAGACTTGGTGTGATGACTAAGCCTGCTACTAACAACCATACCTTACTACATTGAATCTTCATATTCCATACTCCTTCCAAAGACCCATTCTTTTTGTTGGGAAATCCAAGGTTCGGGTCTGATCTACCTCTGGACCTCAATTATTCTGGCACTTATTAGGGACAGTCACGTTTTCTGTGTTCTGTCCCCCAGCCATTAATAGCTGTCCCTAGTTTGCTCAGTTTTCTCCCGTTGGTAGCATCGACGTAATAGTCGGTTGCACCAGCCAACGATGTCCAGCCCAAAAAGAGCATTAAAACAGACGCAATACATAGTCTAAACTGTTTCATATTAAAACCTCCTGCCACCAAAATTAAAGTTGTTTAATCTGGGATTTCCATATACACCTCACCGAAACGCTCCTGCTCGTCACAATTCCAATAATACGAAGTTTACATCTCGATGTCAACAGTATTCCGGCAGGTTCGACATTCCGTGCCGTATAAACACGAAAAAGCCAGGCACTTGTGTCACTGACCCGCTTTTTCCTACTATTTTGGCACATTCGCTCCATACCTCTGGATGAATGCTGTTGATGACAAAGCAAGAAAAAACAGCAGTTTTTCAGCCACCTAAGCAATATTCAGTATTTCATCCGCATTTTCTGCTTACAAAAATGGCTTGAGCCGGTATGTATGCCGGCCCAAGCCTTGCTTACCTTTTTTCAGGCCTATGACGGCCTTTAATTTCTACTTGTCCATACTGCCCTGCTATTACTCGGCAGGCGGTGCAACTATAACTTCGAACGCACCAATATCATAAGCAGCGCCTTGCGGGCGTGCTACTCCGTTATAGTCGGCCATCAAAGTAATACCGATAGTGGCCAGGTCCAAACCCGCGTCAATGGCAGGTGAACCTGCACCCGGAATGTACTCGGCATCCAGCAACGGATCGGTCGCAACGCTGCCCGTCTCCTCGGCTGGTCTCTGAGTGTTATCAGCGTCGTTACCGTTTTGAAGCGTGTTGCCAAAGAAGAGGCAATTCGTCGCCGCGATCGTAAAGTTGTCGTCGCGCGAACCAAGAACGTCGTCGCCATTGCCAACCACGTTGTTGGCGAAGATGCAGTTGATGACCTGCGTCACATCCGCCGTTTCGTCATCGACGCCATTAGCGTCCGTATCCGCAACGTCAGGGGAGCATAGGGGTCAGACCTTTAGTTATAATATAACACTGGCAAGGCATAGGGGCCAGCCCTTAAAATATAAATAATGATTGACTGCCTTCCTGTTTGCTGCCAAGTAAGGGATATCTGGGGACATCTATGAGTAAGCTTTTGTCAAGCCTGTCATGAGTTTGTCGAAGGAACGTTCGCGGGATTTTTCACGGGAATTCCAAACATCTATTCGGCATCACCCGATTAAACAAATTCCAGGGCCGATACAAAGCGCTGCTTATTGAGGAGGCGTTCAGGCAAAGATGAACGGGATTTGGCATCCGAAAAGGAAGTTGGCGGCAGACCGCCCGCGCTTCCAATCGCTCCGGTCGTTCCATATTTTCTACATTTTCATAGTCCGTCGCACGGGTCACGAGCCACGCGCAGAAAGCTGTATCTCACGGAGATTTTTTTAGAATTCACTTGACGGCCAACTGCATGTTTTGTATAATACTAAACTAATTGTCTATTGATTAATGATTAATGATAGGTCCAATCACGCAGAACACAGTACGCGGTCCTCGGGGCTCCTTACGTAGTACGAAACAATACAGTTTAGCCCACACCACTGGTGCCGGGTCCAAAGAATTGAGAATTTAGAATGTAGAATTGAGAAATATAGAAGAAAAAAAGGCAGATTAATGAAAAAAACAGGTGAAAAAGATTAGAAAACGACGAAAAATTGAGCTTAATTTGAAAAAACAAACCCAATTTGCGAAAGGCCGAAATGAGCGTAAGTATCTATATGAAAGGTGATTATGAAGATTTTCATGCTTTGAGACGGCGAAAAAACAAAGCCAATTCAAAGCCAATTTATTAGCGTTCAGCGTTCTCCGGACAGCGTCAAAACGAGGAAAAGGAGTTGTTTCGGGAGAAGAATCTTCTGTATCAATTCCGGGGGTCTTTCCGATATATATTTGATGGCAAGTATTGATATGCAGACAAAACCGTGTCCATTTTGTGCCGAGACGATCCAGGCGGCGGCAGTTAAGTGCCGATTCTGCGGAGAATTCCTCAATACCGAAAAGGCCAGAACCCTCGAGGCCGACCCAGATGCGGATGCCGAGTTGTCCGAAGAAGAGGAAGAAGATATAGATGATGACATTCTGTTTGCGGGCAGGCCGTCCTTATGGGGCATGGCGCCGGCGGTGGTCAAGGGATTAGTGGTTCTTGTTATCGCATGGCTTCTGATAAGGCTGCCTCTCGAAGGTTATGTCAATAGTCTGCTGGGTTTGAAACTTACCGCGACTCAGGCTTTTGCGATCGGCCGGTACAGAGTTCTTATCGGCGTGGCGATTGGCGTGCTTGTCATCCTTATACTTCTGCTCAAAGCGTTCAAGCTGAAGATGATCTATTATGAGGTCAACGCCGACCGAATCGAATGGAGCAGGGGAATCCTCGACAGGCGAGTGGACAACGTGGACATGTTTCGCGTGGTTGACTTGAAGATGCGAAGGAGTCTGCTCGACTGTATCTTCGGGGTCGGTACGATAGCGTTGATTACTACCGACAAGACGGACCCGGTGTTTGAATTTGAAAAGATACAGGATTGCCGCTACCTGTACGACATTATCAAGAAAGCCAGCCTTGCAGCAGATCGCAAGACCGGCGTCGTACATCTGGAATAAAATCATGGATTCTCATCTGCATCCGGGATGTACTCGATCAAATCGCCGGGCGTGCAGTTTAACGCCTTACATAAGCTGTTCAACGTGGAAAAGCGAATCGCGCGGGCCTTGTTGGTTTTGAGAACGGAAAGGTTGTTAACCGCAAGCCCTGTCGCCTCGGCCAGGTCCTTGAGCTTCATTCGCCGGTCTAAAAGCAGATAATCGAGTCGAATATTAATCATTTGTAAACCTCCTTTCAGACCAGCGATTTTGACTCTTCGATAATAGGCATAAGGTGCCGTAAAATCCGGCCCAGTCCGACCAGAACCATTACTTTAACCATAACTTTTACCACAATAGAAAACACTGAAATCATATCCACCCGTACAGAAAGAGATGGAGAATGGTAATTCGTCTTATATATCCAAATGGCCCCTAAGATGGTCAGGAGTGCATATAGGTAGAAAAACATGTCTCCATGACGGAGTATCCAGCCGGGTTGGTAGTCGTTCTCGTATATATATCTTACAAACTGTGCAAGACCCAGTATTCCTATCCAGAACAATATAGCCTTGAGGTAACTTGGTAACCAGGTTATTATGACCATATTAAAAGGCTTGGTAGCAGGCCAATACCCGAATTTTGGTAAAAGTGTGATAATGGTCATTGCAAAGACAGCCAAAAAAGACAAAATCAGAATTACCGATGCTATTGTTCTAAGAGTTTCACAGTAAAAATGCAGCAAACGCCTGTTTTTTTCAATGATTTCATTCATATCGTTTCTCCTTTCAGACCAGCGTTTTTGATTCTTCGATAACAGGTATGATCCGGCGAAGTATTTGGCCAAGCCCGACAAGAATCAGGACTTTGGCTACTGTGGGAAGCAGAAATGGCTGGATGAACAATAAACGTGATGTTTCTGATTCTATAACCTCCGCATACCACGTGCTGTTCCAGAAGTATTGAAGGTATGTTTTCACTATCAGAAATACGGCGTATATATAAAATAACCAGTCTGCGGCGCGAAGGATACAGCCGGGTTTTTTTACGTCTTCGGATAAATATCTGATGAACTGCACAACACCGAGTGCTATCAGCCCGGGCAGAAAAAAGTCAAAGAGCAACGCTGAAACAGCATACAAAATAGCATCTGCTCCTTTATAGAGATCATTTATATTCAACGATTTTAAGGTTGGAACAAACCACAGGAAACCTCCTATGATGAGGAGCCATCCGATGATAAGACCTGCGGTGCAGTAGAACTTCAATAATCGCCTGTTTTTTTCAATGAATTCGTTCATATCGTATCTCCTTTCTTACTAAATAAACTATTTACGTGTAATAAAACACGATAATCATTGAAATGTCAACCATAAAAATTAAAATTTATAATTTTTTTTTGGGGGCAGTTATTTAAGCTGGAAGAGGGGAAATGCGGGAAAATGGTAAATATCAGGCTATAATAGCCTTGTGTTCAAGTGTGAGCATCTTCATTTTGAAGGATATACCGCCGGGGGCGGAGAAACCGCCCATCTTGCCGTCGGTTCGGAGCACGCGGTGGCAGGGAATAATAAGGGGCAGCGGGTTTTTGGCCAGGGCGTTGCCGACGGCCCGGCTTGCGGCGGGTCGGCCGGCCTTTTTCGCTAATCCGGCATAGGTTATCATTTGGCCGAATTTTATTTCTCTGCAGGCGGTCAAAACCTCACGGGAGAAGCCGCCGAACCCATCAAGAACGACGGGTATGTCCGGGCTGAAATTTACACAAGAGCCTTCAAAATATGCGGCTATCCGTTCCTGCAATATTTTGAAAAAAGTTTGGTCGAATTGGGCATATCGGCAATTTTTCAGAAGCCGCGATTCGATTTTTTTTGGTTCCGGCCCGGGCAATTGGGTCCGGCAGAGGGCGGATTTAGTCCCGGCAAGGCCAAAATGCCCCCATTTTGTCTTAAAAATCACATATTTTATCACTTTTTGCATTTTTTACCTGACTTGTAAGCCTAAAATATTTCTAATGAATCAAATTCATTGACGCAAGAGCAAAATTCTGTTAAATATATTAGTTTTTACAATAACGACTCGATGCGGCTGGAAGCTAAGATTTGCTTATAGCTTCATTTTAGGCTTGTGATTTATGTCTCTTGATGAGCTAAGAAATAGAATTGATGAGATTGACCTTCAGCTCGTAAAGCTGCTCAACGAGCGTGCGCGCGTTGTGGTGGATATCGGCAAGTTCAAGAACAAAACCGCCTCTCCGGTCTATGCCCCTGATCGCGAGAAAGAGGTTCTTGCCAGGATAGTGGAGACCAATAAAGGCCCGCTGCCGGATAAGTGCTTAGTTGCTATCTGGCGGGAGCTGATGAGCGGCTCTTTTGTTTTGGAGAGGCCGTTGCGGATCGCCTATCTCGGTCCCGGCGGCAGTTTCAGCCATACCGCGGCGATGCTCAAGTTCGGCCAAAGCGTCGAGTATGAATCGGTGACAGATATCAAAAGTATCTTCGAAGAAGTCAGCAAAAGTCATTGCGACCTGGGCATTGCGCCGGTAGAAAATACCATGGGCGGCGGCGTTATAGAAACGCTCGATGCACTGATAGATTCAAATGTGAAGGTCTGTGCCGAGGTCCTGATGGAGATTCATCATAATCTCATGGGCAATTGCACGCTGCAGGAAATCGAAAAGATTTACTCCAAGCCGGAAGTGTTTGCCCAGTGCAGAAACTGGCTGAGTGCCACTTTCAAAGATGCCCAGACGATCCCGGTCGCCTCTACCGCCAGAGCCGCACAGTTGGCGGCCGAGGAGCCGAGGGCAGCAGCGATTGGTTCCAGCATAGCAGCCGAGTTGTACGGCCTGAGAATTGTCTGTGAAAACATCGAGGACACCGCTAATAATGTAACCAGGTTTTTAATCATCAGCAAAGAAGACGCCAGGCCGACGGGCGAGGATAAGACCGCTATGTTGTTCAGTACGGCTCATAAGGCCGGAGCACTGGCTGACGTGCTCGATGTATTCAAGCGATACGGCATCAATATGACGAACATTGAGTCCAGGCCAAGCAGGAAAAGGCAGTGGGAATATTATTTCTTTGTGGATTTCATGGGACACAGGACAGAAAAGCATATCCAGGAGGGGATGGAAGAGTCTCGTAAGCATTGTTTGCAGCTTTCGATATTGGGCAGTTTCCCGAGAGCAACGGAGTTATTGTAGTTGTTGTTGCTTACCCATAACCTATGACCTTAGCGACGAGAAATTAACGAAGGGTCACGAAGATAATAAATATAGGAGAGTTTTATGAGAAAGCCATTTGTGGCAGGTAACTGGAAGATGAACATGGACAGTCACACCAGCGTAGAGCTTGTTGAGCGTATTGCTTCCGGATCTGTGGAGACAGCGGGCAAGAGCTTTACCGTAGCGGTTTGCCCGCCTTTTGTTTATTTGCAGTCGGTGGCAAAGGCTCTTGGTTCATCGGGTATAGCCGTTGGCGCCCAGGATATGTACTTCGAGCCTGAAGGTGCTTTTACCGGCGAGATAAGCGTTTCAATGCTCAAAGATGTTGGCTGCCTCTATTGTCTCTGCGGCCATTCAGAGCGCCGGCACGTAATCGGCGAGACTGATGAGTTAATAAATAAGAAAGTTGCCGCTGCGATTGCCGGCGGACTTTTGCCGATATTATGTGTGGGCGAGCTTCTCGAAGAACGTAAGGCTTCGCAAACAAACGAGGTAGTAACTCGGCAGGTAAAAGGAGGCCTGGCCGGCTTAAGCGCCGAAAAGCTCCAGGCCGTGACCATAGCATATGAACCGGTCTGGGCCATCGGCACAGGCCTGACGGCAACGCCCGAGCAGGCCCAGGAAGTGCACGAATTTATAAGAAAGCTGGTCGGACAAATGTATAATGAAGAAATAGCCGGGGAAATCCGAATCCTTTACGGCGGCTCGGTAAAACCAGACAATGCCGCGGAACTGATGAGCCAGAAGGATATAGACGGCTCGCTCGTCGGCGGGGCAAGTTTGAAGGCTGATGATTTTCTCGCAATAATTCAGGCTGCAGTGTAATTGACTATTTTACTCGTGACTATTGAGAGAAAAAAGTGGAACTTAAGATTCCATAACAGCAGAAAAAATAAATAGTCAATTGAAAGGGCAATAAATATGACTGTTTTTCCAATATTGGCAGTAAGTTTTATTATGAACGTAGTTGCTGTCCTGTTCGTTATTTGCTGCGTGTCGCTGATTCTGATTATCCTGATTCAAAAGGGCAGAGGCGGCGGCTTAAGTGGAGCGTTCGGCGGCGCAATGGCCGGCGGGATTCTGGGTTCAAAGACGGGCGACTTTCTGACCTGGGTGACAATAGTGCTGGTGGGTGTGTTTCTAACCCTTGCAGTGGTGATGGCCAAATTCTACAAGCCGACTCCAGTCGGTGATTATGACGTAAGCCCGCAGACTCAGCAGCAGCCGCTGGAAACCCCCGAGCAGCCGGAACCGTCCGCCGCCGGGGAGACGACCGGCCAGGCCGGCGCCGGCGCAGATATAAATTCGCCCGGCAGTTAACGAGAAGATTATTTTGAAACACAACGGCTGTTCGTACAGCCGTGTTTGGCTTGAAAGTAGAGTTATGATGAATAGTATGACCGGCTATGGTGAGGCACAGGGCGAGGCTGATGGAGTAAGTTATGCCGTTGAGGTTAAGACTGTCAATAACCGCTACTTAAAGACCATGATAAAGCTGCCGGAGCTTGCTTTCTTTCTTGAGGAGGATATTGATAAGCTTTTGAGAAAAAATATCTTGCGAGGAACAATAAATTACGTGCTTCGGCTCAAGGATACATCGGCAAGCTCACTGTTTGATATAGACGAGAAGGCCTTACAGGCGGTTCTGGAGAAATTGAGCCGGGCCGGTTCTTCGAGTGGTATTAACGGGGCGATCGATATCGGCAACCTGTTAACCTTGCCCGGCATTATTCAGCCGGCATTACCGGATAAAGAAAGAGCCGGGCAAATCAGGAAACTTGTTTTGGAAATAAGTCGGAAGGCGCTGGATAAGCTAAAACGAATGCGCGCCACTGAAGGTGACTATTTGGAAGCCGATATAAAAAAGTGCTGCACGATAATAGAAGAAGGTCTTGGGCAAGTACGCGGCCGAAGTGCCATTGTCATAAAGGAGTATGCGGATAAACTGAAGAAAAGAGTCAACGAGCTGCTCGCGCATGCGGAGCTTAAAATAGATGAAGGAATTCTTGCCAGGGAAGTGGCGATTTTCGCGGAAAGATCGGATATTTCCGAAGAGATTGCCCGATTAGATTCGCATCTGCAGCAATTTGCTCAGTGTTGCCGGGGTAGTGACCAGGCGGGACGCAGGCTGGACTTCATCAGCCAGGAGATGCTCAGAGAAGCAAACACCATTGCAAGCAAAGCCTCAGACACTGAAACTACCCGTTACGTGGTCGATATAAAATGCCAGATTGACCGCATTAAGGAACAGGTTCAGAATATAGAGTAAAAAGGAGTAAAACGTATAGACTGTTAATGGTTTATGCCGAGGCTGGAATGACGAATACGAATAACGGAAAAGGTAAAATGGTGATTGTGAGCGGCCCGTCCGGTGTCGGTAAGAGCACGATTTGCAAAGAGATAATCAAGAGGCTCGATTATGTTTACCTGAGTGTTTCAGTGACGACCCGGCCGAAGAGCGAAGCGGAAGTCGATGGAAAGGATTACTGGTTCATCTCCGAAGAGGAATTCCGGGAGCGAATCGATAAAGGTTTGCT
>Ga0307379_10006557_pt1 | contig 15961 bp, 15 predicted proteins | sample UN2MG_FD_202237 | JGI IMG/M metagenome (GOLD analysis project Ga0307379, IMG submission 202237) | Soil microbial communities from Risofladan, Vaasa, Finland - UN-2 | ecosystem: Environmental > Terrestrial > Soil > Coastal area > Acid sulfate soil | place: Finland: Risofladan, Vaasa | collected... | reverse complement strand
TTTAGCTTCTTTTGCGTTAACCTATCCCCTGAAGTAGACTAGCCTCATTCTCGATCTGCTTTGTACTCCAAACTCTTGTCCCCAGTTATAGTTGGAGTGAGGGCGGTAGTTGTCGTCTGAAGAGTGTGGCGCTCGTACACTCCAATTGAAAGGTATGCCGATGTTTGTCCAGTGGTAATGATTGGAAGAGAACCCGAGGGGAGCTTGAATGCTCCCCTCTTTATTGTCGATTGAACATTCCGATGTTTTGTGTCATCTCTCCACCGCTTGACATCCTCAGTTACCAGTCATAGACTATGGGCACCTGTCCAGTACGGAGGCGACCATTGTGAAGTGCCCGAAGCGCGGGAATGTCAATCCATCTGATAGCGACTTCTGCAATAAGTGCGGCCACCCTCTAACCGAACCAATACCTGCACCAACTGCTGAAGTACATCCACCATCCCCCGGACACGCCTCCTTTGCCGAGGGTCGCTATCAGGTCAAGAAGTCCCTCGGTGAAGGTGGCAATAAGCTTGTCTACCTGGCCCATGACACCCGCCTCGATAGAGATGTCGCCTTCGCCCTCATCAAGACTGAGGGACTGGATGCAGAGGCCAGGGTACGCATTGAGCGAGAGGCTCAGGCCATGGGGCGGCTCGGTGACCACCCCAGCATCCTCACTATCTACGAGTACGGAGAGCACGATAGGCAACCGGGATACCCATCGGCCGCATCGCTTAATCCGAAGAGCTGGCCAATGTTGCTCTATTCCTAGCCTCTGATGCCGCCAGTTTCGTCACAGGGCATGCCCTGATTATCGATGGCGGTAACCTGGCTTGGTATAAGGTGGGACAACAATGACATTGCCTCTAGAAGATGTGAAGGTACTGGATGTAGGCACTCTTACCCCGGGCAAGTACTGTACCTTCCTGTTAGGAGACCTCGGGGCCGAGGTGATAAGGGTCGAGCGGCCTATCCGCGTAGATGCCCCGGAAGCAGACCGGCTTTCCGATGAGGACCTGATCCTCAATCGGAACAAGAAGAGTATCACCCTGAACCTGAAGGCTGAGGCAGCACGGCAGGTTTTCTACCAGCTTTCTGAGAAATCGGATGTGATTCTGGAAAGCTATCGCCCCGGGGTAACGAAGCGCATTGGTATTGACTACGAGACTATCAAAGAGATTAACCCCCGTACTGTGTATTGCTCCCTCTCCGGATATGGGCAGGATGGTCCATACAGCCAGCTTCCCGGTTTCGACCTTGTCTTCATGGCGATTGGCGGGCTTCTATCGCTGGTTGGTGGTCCCAATAAACCGCCCATTGTGCCCGGTCTTTACCTGTCAGATACGGCAGCAGGTCTACTTGCCACCATTGGTATCCTGGCGGCACTCCTGACACGAGAGCGAACCGGGCAGGGACAGTACCTTGATATCTCCATGCTCGATGGGGCTTTCTCCTGGCTGGCCCTCGCCTGCGGGAGTCAATACCCGGGTCAGGCACCACCAGCGATGATGGACTCGTCACCCGGCTACAGTGTATACCAGACGAAGGATGGCAGGCACATCGCCCTGGGCATCGGACGGCAGCAGTCCTGGGAAAGTCTGTGCAAAGCGCTGGACAGGAAGGATCTGGTTGACCGTCAGAGCGTGACCGGTAAAAAGAGAGAAGAGATACTGTCCTTTCTTGAGCAGGTCTTCAAGACCAAGACCAGGGATGAATGGGTCAGCCAGTTACGAGCCCTGGACATAGAGATTGGCCCGGTGAACACACCCTCCGAGGCCTTTTCTGATCCCCAGATACTGCATCGGCAGATGGTCGTGGAGGTGGACCATCCGGTCAAAGGGAGAATGAAGCAGGTCGGCATTCCCATGAAGCTGTCCGAGACGCCTGGTGAAATCAGGCGTGCCGCACCCCTCATAGGCCAGGACACTCAGGACATCCTGCAGGAACTGGGGTATACCAGCGAAGGGATTGGCCAACTGCGGAAGGCGCAAGCGATATGAGGAACGAGAGGAGGGAATCATGACACAAGCTGAGTCCGGCAAGCCGCAGGGAAAGAAACTGACAACTCAACGCGTCATGGAGATAGGCCTGTCTTTCCGGCAATCAGGAGCAATGGCGGCTGCCCTGGACCTGGGACTATTCACAGAGATATCCGGGGGCAAAGGTGAGCCAGTCGAGTTGGCAGAGAAGATCGGCGTACCGGTAGAGTCAACTGAGCGGCTGATGATTGCCTGCGCGGCGATGAGATTGCTGGAGAAGAGGCGTGGCAAGTACGTCAATGCTCCTGATGTTGAGAAATACCTGGTGAAGACGAGCCCCACCTATTTTGGCGACTGGCTGAAATGGACGATTAAGAGAGAATATGACAGCTGGAAGGACATTGCCAACCGTTTGAGACCTCCAGGAAGAGGCTACTACGCAACCAAGAACGACCCTCAGGCCGCCCGTGAGTTTACCGTGGCCGGCTACAATTCGGCAATCAGCATGGCGCACAAACTGGCTAAGGAGTTCAATTTCTCGGACTATGCGCTGCTTCTTGACCTCGGTGGTGGTTCCGGTGCATACTCTATCGCTGCTGCTCAGCGGCACCCCGATATCAGGGCAATCGTGTTCGATTTTCCCAACATCTGCAAAGTGGCCGATGAGTTTATCGCCCGGAGTGGGGTGTCTGACCGGGTGGAGACGCAGCCTGGAGACTTCTACTATGATGAGTTACCCCGGGGCGCGGACCTCATAAGCTACATCACTCCACTCCAGTCCTACGGCAAAGAAGATGTCCAGTTCCTGATCAACAAAGCCTTCGCCGCTGTGAAGCCTGGCGGCGGTATAATTATCCTTGACTACATGCTGGACGACGATAAGACCGGCCCGATGGAACCGGCGTTTGTGCACCTGACCGGAGGTATTTCCCAGACTAACCCGGGTCGCGTCAACACCGGAGCAGAGTTCCGCGAGTATCTGAGTAAGGCTGGTTTTGCAGACATAGAGACCAGTGAGTTTGTCCCCGGTCACATAGGGAAGGTTACCGCCAGGAAACCTGACTAGAGTGCAACCTGTTTGGCTGCAGCAGCCAGAGGAGGGAAGTATGACACAGTCGAGAAGCAACAAGCCGGAGGGGCAGAGGCTATCAACTCAGCGGCTCAATGAGATGGCGTTCGCTTTCCGACACTCGTCAACACTAGTTGCCGCGATAGATGTCGGCCTCTTCACGGCGATATCGGAAGGCGCCCATAAGCCGGCACAGGTGGCGGCAAAGCTTGATGTACCCGCGGAGAACGCAGAGCGATTGATGATTGCCTGTGCAACACTGGATTTGCTCAAGAAAGAAGGTGGCAAGTACAACAATGCGCCTGATGTCGAGAGATACCTGGTCAAGACCGGTCGCACCTACTTCGGTGATTACCTTGTCTACCAGACCAGGGCTGATTGGGATAGCTGGAAGAATATCACCAGCCTGATAAGACCTCCGACCAGGAGGTACGAGTTCATGTGGAAAGACCCCCAGGCGGCTCGCACCTTTACCGTCGCCGGTTACAACTCCTCGATCAGTGCTGGCCACAAACTAGCCAGGGAGTTCAACTTCTCAGACTATTCACTGCTTCTTGACCTCGGCGGTGGCTCGGGCTGCTATTCAATCGCTGCTTGTCTGGGGCACCCGAATCTCAGGACAATCGTTTTCGACCACTCCTACGTTTGCGCCGTTGCCGAGGAGTTCATTGCTCAGACTGGGCTATCCGACCGCATTCAGACGTACCCCGGCAACTTCTTTGAGACTGACTATCCTCGTGGGGCAGACCTCATATCTTACATAACTCCTCTTCAGGTGTACGAGAGGGATGATGTCCAGTGGCTGATCAACAAAGCGGTCAATGCGCTGGAACCTGGTGGCATGATGCTTGTAGTGGAGTACATGCTCAATGATGACAAGACGGGACCTCCTGATTCGGTGTTTCGCCACCTGATGGGACTGGCCCCTGAACGAAAGGGCCGTGTCAACACCGGAGCCGAGTTCTGTGAGTTTCTGAAGAAGGCCGGCTGCGTTGACATGGAAGTCACCGAGTTCATCCCCGGTTCTCTGGGGAGGGTTACCGGCAGGAAGCCGAAGTAGCAGGAAGACCATGTCCAAACAACGAAGCAGAACTGACTGACGAACGGGAGAGTGAAAATGGCTTACGAAACCATCCTGGTAGAGAAGAAAGGTGCTACCATGGTAATCACCCTCAATCGACCGGAGAAACTCAACGCCATGAATGGGCAGATGCTGGAAGAGATTGACCAGGTCCTGGCTGAGCTCCGTAGAGACACGGCTACCCGCTTTGTCATCCTTACCGGAGCTGGCAGAGCTTTTACCGCAGGTGCAGATATGGGGCCACGAGGCGCACCTCCAGCCGACACCACCCAGGCCGTCTCCGAACAGCAACGTTTGCTGCAAGTGGCTCGGGAACAAGATATGGTGCAAATGGCGGCTCACGATAGGATACGCAGCTACCTGAACCTGGAGCAGATAACCATCGCCGCTGTTAACGGATACTGTCTGGGAGCCGGACTCGTTTTCGCCGTTGAATCTGACTTCATAATAGCCGCAGAGGATGCTCTCCTGGGCATCCCTGAAGCAAATACAGGTATCTTCTATACCTGGGGTTCCAGTGCCAGGCTCAGCCGTCTGGTAGGACCGATGTGGGCCAAACACATGATCATGACCTGCGAGAACGTCACTGGCAAGCAGGCCGTATCAATAGGTCTGGCAGTTCAGGCCGTCCCCAACGATAAGCTGATGGATGCCGCCTGGGAACTGGTGGACAAGATTGCCAGCAAAGGGCCCCTGGCTATCAGGCTAACCAAGAAACTGGTCAATGCATACACAGCAACAGGCCGGGGCGACCTGTATGTGGTTGAGCCTGAACTGGTGGGACATCTCTACGTTTCAGGGGACCCGGAGGAGGGCGGTCGCGCCTTCAGAGAGAAAAGGCCGCCGAAGTTTAGCGGGATGTAGGCGCTGTACGCGGGTGCCAGGCATCGGAAACGCCGACCTACAAGCGATTCCGAATCTGGAAACGGTACGCCGCAGGCGCCACAAGGAGGTCAGCGATGAAACCAGTCAACTATGTATCGGTACTCGACTCCTACTACCGGAGCCAGGGCTTCCCACCATACGCGTGGTCCGTGTTCAACACTACCACCTGGACCCCCTTTGAGAAACGGCTGGACCAGGCAAAGGTGGCCCTGCTCTGCTCCTCGGGCATAGCTCACAGAGACCAGGAGCCCTTTGACCCGCTTTCTCGCAACAACCTGAGCTACCGCAGAATTCCCAAAGACACACCTGCGCAAGACCTGGTAATCAACTACGCCTACTATGACCACAGTGACGCGGACAAAGACCCCAACATAGTCTTGCCCATTGACCGGTTCCGCGAGTTGGAGCAGGAGGGCTTCATCGGGGAGCTTGCCGAGACCTGCTACGGGCTTGGTATGGGGAGAATGTACAAGCGCACGGCTCTCCAGACCCAACTGGCTCCGGAGATCGCGCGAGAGTTAAAGGCTACCGGGGTCGATGTGCTTTTCTGCGTCCCCGCCTGACCGCTGGACCATCAGTCCGTGGGACTGCTGTCAAGAGTAGTGGAAGAGATGGGCATTTGCACTGTATATGTGGGTTCGGCCCGCGACATGATGGCGCAGGTCAAACCGCCGCGGCCGGTATTCGTCAATTTCCCTCTGGGACACCAGTGTGGCAAGCCCTTCGATAGAAAGAGTCAAATGAGCATCATCAAGGATGCTCTTAACACGCTCAACACGCTTGCAGAGCCGGGGCAGATCGTTGACCTGCCCCACGAATGGGGCGAGGAGTTTACCTATACTCCAGGCAGTGATGGACTACCTGCCGACCAGCAACCGCCCGCCCGTAAGGACACTGTCTGATGAGGCCGGCAGGCACGAATGGGTAAGCCCTGCCCTGGCGGCCAAAGCCAACCTGCCGACGGAGTGGTCTGGTAGTGGACAGATGGTGCAGAAGCCACCGGGAGGAAGCCGTAGCAACGTAGAGATGTTAATCATAAGGATGCAGGAGAATGCTTGTGTTTCGCACACAACTCTGTGACATGCTCGGGATCAGATATCCCATTATCCAGGGTGCCCTCGGTGGTATCTCTGGCGGACCTCAACTGGCAGCCGCTGTCTCCAACGCAGGCGGCCTTGGTGTCCTGGCCTCCTTCAATCTGACCGACAAGCAACTGCGAGAGGAAATCGCACGTACTCGGAGCCTGACAGACAGACCATTCGGCCTCAACATCTTCGCTGTCAACACAGCCTTTGTCAAGAGAGTGGCAAAGGTGATTGTTGAGGAAGGCGTCACCATAGTAACGACAGGTCGTGGTGACCCCAGGCAGCCAGTAGTCTCCCTCCTCAAGGAGCGTGGGATCACGGTTCTACCTGTGGTACCCACAGTCAGGCACGCCGTGCGAATGGAAGCGGAGGGTGCTGATGCCGTCATTGCATCGGGCACGGAGGCAGGTGGACACGTGGGAACAGTCTGCAGTCTGCCCCTGATTCCACAAGTAGTTGACGCGGTGAGCATCCCGGTGGTTGCTGCGGGTGGGATAGGAGATGCACGTGGGCTCGTGGCGGCTCTTGCACTGGGAGCTTGTGGCGTCCAGTTGGGTACTCGCTTTCTGGCCACCCGCGAGAGCGGTGCCAGCCTGCCACAGAAGCAGAGGATTCTCGAAGCCTCGGAGGAAGACACCATGCCCACGCCGATCTTCACGGGCAAGAATGTTCGGGTGATAAGAAGCCCGGAGCTGGAGGAGTGGGTGCGGATGCAGAGGGGAGGAGCGACACCTCAGGAACTGGAGGCTCTGGCGAGTCAGATCCGGCAAGGACGCCGTGACAGCCCCGGGGTCAACACGACGGCGGGTCAGATTGTCGGTATGATCAAGGACATAGAGAGCGCCGGGGACTTAGTCGGCAAGATGGTAGACGAAGCGACGGCAATCTGCCATCGCCTGAACTCGCTGGCGGGCCCCGTCTAGACCGGGTCCTGGTGAGGCGTCACCCTGTCGGGGATCGACCCTGCGAAGCCAGGATAATCCGGCTTCACTCTAGCTTGTGAGCCACGAACATGGTGAGCAGGCCCGGGACGAATTCACTGACCTCGCAGTCCCTGAAACCGGCCTGCGTGAGGAGTTGGCAGACTTCGGATATGGTGTGACTATCGCCGCTACTTCCACTGAGAGCGTCATCAAGGTTCCACAGCGCCGGCTCCAGAGGACCACTACGATCATCTCTTAGTGCTTCCCCGAGTATGATGATTACGCCCCCTCCCTTCATGGCGGCAAACGCTTTGCCGTATACGTTTGCCAGGCCACTGCTTGTGAAATCAGGGAGGTTACTGGACATGAGCATTACGTCGGCGCCACGGGGAAAATCAACCTCCAGCAGGTCACCGGGATGGGTGGTGATTCGGTCCGAGAGACCGGCATCCGCGATGAACTCCCCGGTAGAAGCGCAGATCGTGGGGTAGTCCATGACTATCGCCTTCATGTGTGGGTAGGTTGAAGCAATCGCGATCGAGTAGCAGCCAGAGCCGCCACCAAGGTCGAGCAGGAGGGAATAGGGAGTGAAATCCCACCTGCGGGCTACACTGTAGCCAGACCGCAGGCCAATGCTGTATGTGGACTGGTTAAGGCGACGGGCGGCCTCCACGCTCGTCCAGGCCGCCTCATATTTCCCTCCAGCCGGGACTGACCGCTCGCTTTTCAGTACCGGGGCAACGTCTGCCCACAGCTTAAACTGCTCGACACTGCTGGTTAACCACGGTCCGGCGTAGCTGCTTTCTTCCTTCACCAGGTACCTTTCGACATCAGGCGCATTGTAGTACAGCCCGTCTCTATACTCCAGTAACTCCAGGGAAGACAGGACATCGACCAGTTTCTGCGTATCCTGCTGGCTGACGCCTATCTCCTGAGCTATCTGGGAGATCTCCCTGGTTCCCTGTGCGATGACCGTGAATACGTCCAGTCTGATGGCCGCATTCAGCGCGCCCGACTGCCTGTAGGCGTGAGCTAGAATCTGTAGACGCAATGTACCCCTGGGACGCTTCATGTTACACCTCGTCCGAAATAACTCTGAGCCGTTCCTGGCAATTGTATCACCTACCAGGTCCGAATTCCCAGCACGGAAGCTTGCCGATTCGCCATCAACGAGTTCCGTGAGATGAAGATGCAGCCGCCACTGGAGAGGGCGCTGAAGCATAAGGAGATACTGGGGGCGTAGAGCCTCACCCCAAGGGATGACCGACTGCAAACCGTCACACAATATGGCTAATTGTCAAATATAGTTATTAGTCCACGTAGACATCCCGATGTCTACTTGAATGTATGTGCTGCTTTCCTAAAGAGTTAACCGTGTTATGGTTATTACTCTTGAAGATATTTATCCCGCAACACTCTTTATTTTGATGCCTAACGGTAAGGGGGTACTATTTCTAAAAGAGTGAAGCTACCCCTTTTTCCTCTCCAAGAAAGCCTTCATGGCAGTGATCTGGGCGGGAGATCCCTGGCATAGTTTCATAGCCAAAATGGAGTATTGCATAGCTGCCTCCAAGTCGGTGGTTAGCCACTTGTAAATGATCTCTTTCTGGACAGCCAACGCTGAGGCATCCATAACCAGTAGCTCATCCACAATCTGTGACAAGCGCTTCTCCATCTCCTCAGCTTTCACTACCTCATTGACTAAACCCATTTTTTCTGCCTGGCTGGCATCGTAGTTACGGGCGAAGTAGCACATCTCCTTCGCTTTAAATAGACCTACCGCCGAAACGAGTAGCGCTGCTTCCACCATACATGGTAAGCCTACCTTCATCTCCGGTAACGAAAAGATGGCATCATCAGTGGCAAGTACATGATCGCAGGAGAGTAATAACTCTAGCGAACCGCCGAAGCAGTAGCCGTGTACCACGCCGATGACTACCTGAGGAATCTGCATCAAATCGCGGCAGCATCCGTGAATGGCCCAGCCTATCTTCTCGACAGAATTGGCGAAAGTATTAAACTCAGACTTCAGGTCCATGCCCACACTGAAAGCACGACCTGCTCCTCGCAGCATCACCACCTTCGCACGCTTATCTTTCTTCAGTTCCAACACGGCCTCATGAAGTTCATTCCATAATTCAAGGGTGGTAGCGTTTAAGACTTGAGGTCGGTTAATGATAATCGTGACAGTAGCATCATTCTGCTGAACCAGTATGTTTTGATAACTCATTTAATACCACGCTTTCATGCTCTACTTAATTATCGACATACTAAAATACGTGCTCATTTCTGTCAAGCCAAAACGTACGTATGGATAGGTAAATACCTTGATATTCGTTCAATGGTAACTACGCGGTGAGAATAGCATATCCTTTACCCTCAATGTAGTTTATACCTGCCAATTGAAAGACATGCCGATGTTTGTTCAATTTGGAACAATGCTGACAGTCTCTTTTCCGGTGGAAGAATTATAGTCATTGACAATCAAACATCCCTATGTTCGTGCAGTGGTAGCGAATTTAAGTTTCAATTAAATTCGGTTTTAAAGGCGTCTGGTAATATGTCAGGCGCCTTTTTGTTCAAGCTGCTCAGCCGACTTGAAGTTTAGAGTACCCGGTGACATAATGCTCGTAAATGCAATAATGGCTGATTAAAATCGCTGAAAATAGGGAGTAGATATCCGTGCAAAGCATAGCTCAAGTAATTGCTTTTGTTGGTATCCTTGTTTTTCTGGCGCACCTGTTTACGGGGATATTCAGCCGTACCAGAATTCCCGATGTCATCCCGCTGATTATCATAGGAATCTGCGTTGGTCCCTTATTGGGTTTAGCATCACCAGCATTATTCGGGGTCATAGGACCGGTTTTTACTACCATCACCCTGATTATCATACTTTTTGAAAGCGGCATTGCTCTGAGATTAAACATGCTGCGTTCAGCACTCGGGGGGGCTATGACGCTTGCCCCGCTCAGCTTCTTCTCCACAATGGCCGTCGTGGCTGGATTGGCCATCTGGTTTACGGATCTGGAACTCATACCCGCATTCATTCTGGGCGCTATCGTGGGTTCCACTTCAGAGACAGTCGTTATTCCTCTCGTTCGGCAACTCAGAATACGAGAGGAAACCCAGACTCTGCTTTCAGTAGAGTCATCGGTGAATGATGTCCTGAGCATCGTAATCACCGTGGCATTAGTTCAGGCATATACGCTGGGCAAGTTTGAAATAGCCTCGGTGTCAGGCGACCTGATTGCCTCCTTCTTGGTCGCCCTGGTTTTCGGTATAGTGGGAGCTTTCATATGGTCAATCCTGCTCAACAGAATACATGCTATTAAAAATGCTATTTTTACCACACCGGCATTCGTTTTTGTTATTTTTGGAGTCGTAGAGATTCTGGGCTTCAGCGGTGCCATCGCTGCCCTCGCCTTTGGTATAACCATTGGTAATATTGAAACGATTCGCTTTCCTATTTTTAAGACACTAACAGCGAAGGAGCCTGTTGGCCTCAACGAAACGGAAAGAATATTTTTCAGTGAAGTAGCCTTTTTGCTTAAGACCTTCTTCTTTGTTTATCTTGGTATATCCCTTGAACTGCTAAGCGGTTGGCTCATTACAGTCGGGCTTGTGCTGACAATTGTCGCCTTTATCCTTCGCATACCTGCGGTTAAATTATCAGTGAAGAAAACAATGGCACCTAAAGATGTTTCTGTTATGGCCATCATGGTACCAAAAGGCTTGGCCGCGGTGGTTCTAGCCAGTATTCCACTACAGCAGGGTGTCGTTGGCGGCGAAATGATCAAGAATATCACCTATGGCGTTGTCCTCTTTAGCATAGTGATTACTTCTTTTCTGGTGATTCTCATTGAAAAGACAAAATTATCAGACTTATATGCCTGGGTTCTTTCACCGGGACTATTGAAATTGAGACTGAAAGCGATGCCTCGCCCGAAGGAAATAGCTGGTGAAACAGACAATATTATTCCGAACGGTAAAAATTTATTCGGGGGTACTGGTGATATTAGAAGAAGATTACCTAAAGATGATGAAATTCCTTAGGTTTATAGCTCATATTTGTTTTGTACTGGAAAGTGAACTGAAATTATAGGCGTTTTATTGGACTAGTGAAGATACACTGTTCTTGGCTTTATTGAGGACTGCCTTAACCGCAGCTGAGGCAGGTTCTTTTCCATATCCGATTTCTTCGAAGTATCTCGTTATCGTATATAGGGCTTTTCTCTGTGCCTGACTTATCGGCATATAGTTGATAGCCATGCCCTTCGGATGCTGTGAGATAATTGCACACACATTTCCTTCCTGCGCTACAAGTCCCTTTTCCATGTTATCAATTAATTTGTTAAGTACTTTGATGATAGCTAAATCGCCATCGCTATCCAGAATTAGTAACCTCTGAACATTATGCGGAGTAAGCTCTTCTGAGGGGAGACGTTTCAGTACAACGAGTGGATAGCTATGCTTGGCTTTATAAATGGGCATGGAAAATTCAATATCATGCTCAGGATAATAGGGTAACCTATTTAGCACCCGTGGTGTCGCTCCTGAATAAACCCGAAGCCGGCGCTTTTCGTGTTCTGATAATATTACTTCACGGCTAGCTTCACCTAGCTTTATTATTGGCTGTAAATATTTCTTGAGTATATCCGGCAATCTACCCTTTTTGAGAGCATGCTCTAAGATATGTTCCAGAGCCCACACTTCATTGGGGCCGATCTCGACAACCGTAGGTATAAACTTGCCTGGGCCGATTTCTAAGCCAAGGGTGGCAAAAGATTTGTGGCTACTTTCCATTCTCTCTGCGCTTTCTCTGGCGAGTTTATACACCGACCTATTAACAAGTGAGGCATATACTTTACCGGCTGCATCACAATAGAGCATACGCGTCTTGCTCTTGGGCAGTTTCTCATTTGCCAGACGTACAGGCATCAGAAACAGAACATCATTGGGTTGATTGCGACGGAATATTCCCATATAACTAGCACCTGAACATATTCACATTAGTATCTTTATGGTAAGCTCTTTGTGTGATTTTGTCAATATGCCAGCCTCGATGGTGGGCGGTACTCTACGATAGGAAGAACCCTTGAGTTAGTTATTAGTCTGTTCTAATCTGTCGGTTCGAGTTAAGTGCGGTAGAACGCACAGGTTTAAATCAAGAACTTATTGCAGGATATTTCACTTCGTTTAGGATTGTTATTAGTCCACGTGAACATCCCGATGTTTGTTCAATGGTAGTAATTGGAAGAGAACGAGAGGGGAGCATTTCTGCTCCCCTCTGCATTGTTGATTGAACACTCTGACGAAATGTGCAATGTACATGAACCAGGAAATGAAAGAGAGTTGAACTATACCTGAAACTAGGTTCAGATTTAGTGGAGTTTATTCCCTCCTGGTGGATGACAGAAAACTCGAACCAGTAGCTGCCCTGTTAGATTATACCTCTTGCCTCCCGACCGTGACTAGACACATTGTCCAAGTTCGTCTTGTGCCCATGACCACTGAGTATAGTAGACAAGGAGGCTAGGATTGCACCATCGCAAGGCTAGCGCCCAGCCGTGGCGAAGCTTGGTATAGAGCGGTGTCGAGTATATGACGAAGCAGGGAGTGTCGTATGCAGCTTCCAGAAAGAGAGGGGCATCGTCCGATCCCAGACTCTTCATCTGTGTACGGGGTGGACATGGAAGTTTAGTACCTCGTCGACACTACGTATCAGGAATCCTATGTTGACGGCATGACTCAGGGCTTCTGACAGAATCCGGTAAGAGTATTCCTTTCATCAAACATACTTATGATTTTGGCATTGACCAACTAGCCGAGCTTGAGTACATCCAGAAACGCCTCTTTGGGCACTTCCACCCGGCCGATGGACTTCATTTTCTTCTTGCCCTCTTTCTGCTTTTCCAACAGTTTGCGTTTGCGGGTGATGTCTCCTCCATAGCACTTGGCAAGAACATCCTTGCGCTTGGGGAATATGTCCATTCTGGCTACAATGCGGCTGCCGACGGCCGCTTGAAGCGGTACTTTAAAGAGTTGGCGTGGAATAACCTCCTTGAGCTTAACCACCATCGCCTTGCCAACCTCATGGGCCTTATCAGGTGTGATGATACGGCTGAAGGCATCCACAGGTACATCGTTTACCAGGACATCGAGTTTGACCAGTTCGGCTTCACGGAAACCGATAAACTCATAGTCCAGTGAAGCGTAACCGCGGCTACAGCTTTTCAACTGGTCATAGAACGTGGTCAGCATACATCGCAGGGGCATTTCGTACTCAAGGCGGACACGCTGCCCGAGCTTTCCTCCGGTCTGGTATTGTCCCATGTACTCAGTGTGTTTGTAAGTCCCCTCGGATTGCATAAGAAGCTCCATCAGGACACCAATGAAGATTGAGGGTGTAATAACCGATATTTTCACAAGGGGTTCTTCTATTTTCTCGATTTCTGTGGGTTCCGGGAACTCATTCGGATTGGTGACGGTGAGTCGCTGCCCGCTGGTTTTTGTGATAATATAACTGACTCCGGGTACCGTTACTACCAGTGACAGGGCGAACTCCCTCTCCAGGCGTTCGCGTACGATATCAAGGTGTAATAAACCAAGGAAGCCACAGCGGAAGCCGTAACCCAGAACCGGACTGGACTCCGGTTCGTAGGAGAGTGAGGCATCATTAAGATTTAACTTTTCAATAGCCTCCCGCAGGTCCTTAAAATCCTCGGCTTGGGTAGGGTAAATACCGGCAAACACCATCGGTTTTGGGGGATGATATCCGATAAGTGGTTCCGTGGCACCACCATGTATCGAGGTCACTGTATCACCAACATGGCATTCCTTCACACTCTTAAGCCCCGTGGCGATATAACCAACATCCCCGGCTGTTAGCTCCGGTGACGGACATGGTTCGGGAGCAAAATACCCGACCTCAAGTACCTCTATCTCGGTGTCCTGCCCCATCAGGCACAGTCTATCTCCTTTAGAGATACGACCGTCCACGACACGCAGATAAGCGATGACACCCTTATAGGTATCATAGCGTGAGTCAAAGATAAGTGCCCGGAGCGGCCGTCGGGCATCACCTCCGGGTGGGGGAATGCGCCCTACGATTACTTCAAGCAACGGCGCTACACCCTGTCCTGTCTTGGCGCTCAAGAGAAGTATGTCCTGCGCTTTATACCCGAGTACGCTCTCAATCTCTGCCAGGACACGCTCGGGTTCACTTCCCGGCAGGTCAATCTTGTTAATGACGGGAATTATCTCCAGATTATGTTCCATGGCGAGATAGGTATTGGCCAGCGTTTGTGCCTGGATACCCTGCGTAGCATCGATAACCAGTATAGCTCCCTCGCAGGCCACCAGGGTACGCGCGACCTCATAAGAGAAGTCAACATGCCCCGGCGTATCGACAAGATTAAGGCGATAGGTTTGACCATTATTGGCTCTATAATGCAGGCGGACAGCCTTAGCCTTGATAGTAATACCGCGTTCACGTTCCAGGTCCATGCTGTCCATTACCTGTTCGACTATCTCTGCACGCCTCATGGTCCCGGTTAGTTCAATCAGCCGGTCGGCCAGTGTCGACTTACCGTGGTCTATATGAGCAATAATACAAAAATTCCGGGTAAGCGCCTGTTCCATATAACTTCAGCTACCTCTTACGACTACACTTGCCACTGTTTTACTCACCGGAGTCACCCTGGCAGGAAACGCCAGAATACTTCATTACCCAGCAGCCGGCCACGGCACGTGAGTTTTATTCGTCCGTCAGCCTGCTCCAGAAGACCTGCGTCAACCATTTCTTCGACCTGTTGGCGATAATGTGCCAGTATATCTATGCCAAACCGGCGATGAATATCACTGAAGTCAATTCCTTCGCACAACCGCAAGCCGAGTATGACCGTTTCAGCAAGTTCCAGCTCAGGGTCAATCTCTTCATCCAGTTCCGGCACCGGTGATGATTTCCCCGTAAAGTCGGACAGATATTTATCTAAACTCCTTGTATTAGCAAGGCGATGACTATCTAACCAGGAATGAGCAGCAACACCCACGCCAAGGTAGGGCAGGTTTCGCCAGTAAGTCAGATTATGACGACACTCATGGCCGGCCATTGCCCAGTTTGATATCTCGTAGTGGCTATAGCCCTGTGCAGCCAGCAAATCCTCGGCCAGTTCATAGTGGTCAGCGCTAACATCCGGGTCAAGCTCAGGCAAAGAGCCTTCTTTAACAGCTCTCCACATTGGTGTCTCTTCCTCCAGAGTGAGAGAATAGAGCGAAAGATGCTCCGGCCTCATCGTTATGGCTTCGTCCAGTGTATGCTGCCAGTCGGATAGGGTCTGACCCGGTAACCCATAGATTAGGTCTATACTCAAATTATCAAACCCGGAGCTTCGGGCGTATTGTACTGCATCTCTTGCCTCAGATGAAGTATGGATACGTCCCAGCAGTGCCAGTTCACAGTCATTCAGACTCTGCACACCCAAACTTAATCGGTTAACCCCCAGCTCCCTGACAGCAGTAAGGTACGCCTTGTTAATAGTTCCCGGGTTAGCCTCAATAGTTATCTCAGCTGTTTCATTTACGGTAAACAGCGAACTGATGGTGGATATAAGCTCACCTATATAATTAACGGAAAGTAAGCTCGGAGTGCCTCCGCCAAAAAATATACTGCGAATGCATTCGCCACCAGCCCGTCGTATCAGTTCCTTTTTTAGAGCACTCAAGTATAAGGGGATATCAGCCTCGCGGTAATCGTATGATATGAAGGAACAGTAGTGGCACTTATGGCGGCAAAAAGGCACATGGATATAAAGCGCAATATCACGGAGCATAATATAATTATAGCAGATACAAATGGATACTCCTTAAAATAGTTGTGCGTTCACTTTCTGCGCCTACCAGCGTGTTGTTTAATCACGAGCTATAACATTCATTGGCAACCCATACTTTCACGT
>Ga0307379_10006553_pt1 | contig 15967 bp, 17 predicted proteins | sample UN2MG_FD_202237 | JGI IMG/M metagenome (GOLD analysis project Ga0307379, IMG submission 202237) | Soil microbial communities from Risofladan, Vaasa, Finland - UN-2 | ecosystem: Environmental > Terrestrial > Soil > Coastal area > Acid sulfate soil | place: Finland: Risofladan, Vaasa | collected... | reverse complement strand
CTCCAGGTCGTCAACCTGTAGGCGATCCTCAGCCTTTTGACCGCGATGCCCCGGGGGGTTCTCCTCCGGGGCATCGTCGTGTCAGGAGGGGCCTCTCTGGTAGACTGAGCCCGGCAGCAACAAGGAGCACGCCACCATGACCGAGGCATCCACGGCCCAGACCATCAACCTGTACGACCTGACCCAAGAGACCGCCCCCAACAACGTGGTGGTCAACATCGGCGGGAGCCCCATCCTGATTGGCGGCAGCGAGCACGTCACGAAGGACAGCGCCCGGATCGACCCCGGCGACCGCCGCCAGGGCGACTACTACTTGGACATCCTGGCCAAGACCCCGGACGCCGTGCGCGGCCTCTGCCAGGTCTGCAAGGTCCCCCAGGCTACGCTCGACAAGGTCGACGCCGCCCGCCAGGTCGCGACCGGCGAGCGGGCACCCGCTTGGGTGCTGAAGGCCCGCAAGCAGGCCGAGGAGCAGGGCGAGCCCCCGGTGTTCGACTCGCAGAAGGCCGCGATGGTCGGCATCCAACGGCGCAAGATCAACACCGAGGTCGAGGCCAACCGCCAGCAGGCCGCGATGGGCGCGACGGTCAAGGACATGACCACCGGCTACGCGGATCTGGGCTAACCTATGCCCGCACGCCGAACCATGCGTCAGAACGTCATCGTCTCGCAGGGTGGCAAGACCGGCGACGCCCACGGCACCTACCTTCGGGACACCAACGTCTCGGAGGCGGTCGCCGCAGCCATCCCTCCGGCGCTGGTGCATGTCGCCAGCGAGCCCGGCAGGCCGACGCCTCAACCCCAGCCCATCGCGAAGCCGGCGGCTAAGCAGTCGGTCCCCCCGCCGTCGTCGCCGACGCCCCAGCCCATCGCGAAGCCCGCTTCGCTCAAGGCATTGCGTAGGTGGTCGGCCCCCAAGCTGACGAACCTGGCGGAGCAAGAGGGCATCGAAGCGGAGGGGTTGGGCAAGGACGGTCTTCGGGCCATTCTGGCCACGCACTTGGGGCTCAAGTAGCAGCAGGAGGCGCCTGTGTCGACGCAAGACGGGAAGGTAACGGTCGGGAACCCGGTCGGGATGACCAACACCCCACCGTCTCTGGCGTCGGGCGCCACCGCGCACAGCAACCACTCCCAGAACGAGTGGCGACGCGCCATCTACGACGAGTTGGGGGGCGTCGGGGTCGACCCGGAACTCCACGTCACCCAACTCGACGCGGCCATCAAGCGGGCGCTCCAACTGTGGAACCGCTACCGGCCGGTCAAGCAGGCGTTCCCCTTCCTTGTTCCTGCGGCGCAGACCGTGGTCATCACGTTCTTCGCTGATCCCGAGCGCACGAACGAGTTCTGCTGGCCTAACCAATACATCCGCAACGTCATCGACGTCGAGTTCTCGGACACCACCCGGCAGACCCCTGGGTACAGCGCGGGAGCGCAGGACAGCTACTTCCTCAGGTGGGGAGCGCAGGGGCCGCGTCTGTTTTTTGAGCTTCAAGTCGCGCAGCGAACCTACGAGCGGTTGTCCGGGACGCGGCCGGCGTGGCACTGGGACGCGATTGAGCGGAAGCTGTACCTGTCCACGGCTGCGAGAGACGGCGCGAGGGTCATGGTCACGGCTACGCGCGAGCGCAAGCTGGCGGAGATCGGGTACGACCAGGAGGAGATGTTCCTCAAGGCCGCGACCGCGAGGGCCAAGTACTACCTGGCCCGGACGCTCGGGGCGCTCGGGGAGTCGATCCCTGGCGCGGGCTCGCCCATCACGACGGACGCGAGCGCCCTCCGAGATGAAGGCAAGACCGAGTGGAAAGAGGTCGAGGAGAAGCTACAGACCGCGCTCACGTCCGTACCGCCTCCGAAGTACATCGGGTGATCCGTGGGCGAGGGTAAGCCAGGGCGACCGAATCGGGTCATCAACGACGAGCGGCTGAACCCCAGCGTGTCCCTGGTTCATCGCGATGCTGTGGTCCTGTCTGAGCGCGAGCGGCCCATCTGGTGTCGCGAGCGGCCCCGCGTGGTCACGGACTACTACCCCCGCCGCCCGCTGCCAGCCGGCGACCCGGCCTCCCCGTCCGGCGAGAAGGTCGAGTTGAGCGAGTTGGCCGACGACGTCATCGCGGCCATCGGCAGCGGTGGTGGGGTCACCCTCATCGTGGAGGAGGCCGATGGTTCTCCGTCGATCAGCCCGACTACGCAGATCACTGTCCCCAACAGTACGCTCACTCTCGGAGCCCCTGGCGAGGCTGTGCTCGATTTCAACGCGTTCGAGCTACGCGAGGTCGTGCTCACCTTCTCCGCGCTCGTGGCGGTCGGGACGGCCATCAACATCCAAACCGGCGTCTACGGCGGCGCAGGGTCCCCGGCGGTCGTGGACGGTGACGCCGACGTAACGCTTCCGACATCTGGCGCTGCGTTCAAGGGTGATGGTCGTATCGAAATCCACCTGAACGGCAACGAGTTGACCAAGGGCGACGGCTCGGGCAACGGAGAGGCCGAGTGGGTATCGTCTACGCAGATCAAACTCAACATCAAGATCAAGAATAAGGGCGCAGTACTCGTTCGCGCCCCTTTCCCAACTGCGTGAGGTAAACCATGCCGTCATTAGACCAAGAAACCCAGGTACACAATTCCGACGTGTACGACGACACGATTGCCTCTGGGGCCGGGATGGAATCCCCGGTAGCGGCTAACCAGAACCTGCTGTTTGACCTCAACGCACAGCGGTCGCAGCTTCGCCGCCTCAATGACCCTTCTGCTACTGACGCGAGTACGGACGACTGGTTTGACCCACCGCTCGACTCGTTCGGCCTGCGGCAGATCCACGACAAGAAGTTCGTCTACGTTCGACCGCTCGATGCCAACAACGGTTTCACGTTGGGCGCGGGTGCTCTGGGCATCGTTGTTCCGAGCACGTTGATAGCTGGTGGCTCTGGCGTCATCGCAGTGGGGCCGTCTAGCACGCAGAACGGTGCTTACGTCGCTGCTATCGAAGCAGGGTTCACGGTACCCGGCACGTTGGGCGTGGGCCTTTCGGTCGCGGCTAGCGGCGGCGCCATCGTCCTCAACACGGTGGACCTGTTCATCGACGGGACTAACGATCCTCCACTCGACGCCGGCACGCGGGTGTTCGGTCTCCTCCAGGTCCAGACGGGTGTAGCGGACGGCACCGCTATCGCCGGGAACCCGACCGAGAACCTACAGATCAGCTTCGTCAAGGTCGATCCGGTTACGGACGCCATCGTCGCGGTCACGCTCCCCGCCGCTGATTACCAGTTCCGCCTCCCCTACCAGGAGGATTTCTTCACGCTCGACAAGGGTGCGCTGCTCGGCGGCGCGCTGCCTGACATCATTGATCCAGGCTCCACCATCGCCCGTCTTCCGTTCCGCCATTTCGATGTGACCGCCGATGCGGCGGCGGCGGAGACATTCAACGTTCAGACGGGTGTGTTCTCGGGCACGGGCACTTCCACGACGTTCGCCACCTTCGGTACGCCGATCCTCCCTACTACGGCTGCTGAGTTCCGAGACGACGAGCGCGTGAAGATTTTCCGCAACGGCAACCTCCAAGGGAAGGGCGTCGGCCAGGACATCCAGTGGATCTCCACCACGACGATCAGCTTCGCCAAGAAGGTCAAGGTTGACGATGTCATCGTCGTCATCTCACCGGCCAGCTTCTAGGGGTAGTTCGTGCCCGAGCTTCGCAGAGACCAGTTGGAGTTCTTCGACGCGGTTGACACCGTAGACCCGGGGATCAACAACGACATCGTGCAGGGCTACCGCAATGGGTCGCTGTGGTTCAACAGCGCCTCGTTAGAGGTTTTCCGGTTAGTCCGCCAGGATGCCGGCATCGCCCTGTGGAAGCCGTCTGTGGAGTCTCCTGGCGGCGGTGCGTCTTCGGCTATCAATCCCGGCGAACTCATGTTGGGCACGTTGCTGGACTATCCGTTCAGCGCAGGAACGGCCAAAGGCGAAGTCACCTACGTCCGAATCAAGATTTCCGCAGGCGTTGAGATCGCCTCTATGCGCGTTTTCTTGGACAGCGGCGGTGCGCCGTCAAGAAATATACGTTTGGGCCTGTACTCTCAAACAGACCCTTTGGATGCCTCACTACTCCCGTCGGTTCGCATAGAGCAGACGGCGCAAATCAGCTTGAACGGTTTGGACGGCACGTTTATCACAGGAGCCCTGCTAGGCGGCAACTTTCTCGTCCCCACCACGGGGTTTTACTGGTTGGCCCTAGTAGTGGACAACACCAGCGCCAAGTTCGCGGTGTCGGCTACGCACAGAGCTAACTTTCTGAACGTCCGGCACGAGACTCCCGGAGTTACAGCCGACCTCCCCACGCCTGTGGGTGTCACGACTAACCCGGTTTCTGCGGTGCCTTATCTCGCAGCCGTGGAGGCTTAGATGCCGTTTGTTCCTGACATCAACGCAAAGCTCGTAGGCCCCACGACCAGCGACGGGAAGAACATCGTCACGCAGGCCGTGTTCCCAGGGGACCAGAACATCTACTTTTGCGGTCGCGGCGACGACGTCGCAGGCGGCGTCCGAGGGAAGGGTACGCCCCTCCGCTTCCATGAGACAGGCCCGACGGTGGCGCCGCACCACCAGACCACTTGGCAGTTCATCGACAACGTCTACATGATCGGGGGATCCTTCGATGTCCTGAAGGGTGGCGAAGGGGACATAGTCCATTTCGACTTGGTGGCGGGTAAGACTGACGTCGTCGCGAATGGCACCACGGAGGGCAACTGCAACCTCGTGTCTGGCGTCGTCATCGTCCCTACAGTCGGGGGCGGCGCGACCGGCACGCACGACGTTGATGTCGATGCGGCGTTGAACGCGAATCTCGCGGACAAGAGTGACGGCTCGGCCCCCAACAAGGTGACGCAGGCTGTCCCCGTCCCAGCAGTAGGCCCGGCCGATGACGAGGGGAATGATACGCCGGCCGGGTTCTGGAATTGGGACGACGACACTGGAGTCATCACCCCAGCCATCGGGGCGGGCGGAGAGCCTGAGGGTTACTGGAATCTCTACACCATCGACATCGTGCTCACGCATTGGGTCGAGGGGTTGCAGCTTTGGGACCTGACGGACGACGGTTCGGGTGCGCGGGCGAATCACGAGTTCATGCTGCCCACGAAGGCCAAGAAGGTCATCCCCCACTGGCAATGCCGCGTCACGTTGGAGATGGTGTCGACCCACGATGTTCGTGGGTCCTGGGTGATCTACTTGGGCCGCACGAACACCACGTAGGGAAGCATCAACATGGACGACCGAATCCAAATACTCGCGCAACGGCTTGCTGCTGACCCGAGCGACCTTCAGGCGCGCAGCAAGCTAGTCGGGTTGCTCGCACGGTCGCTGACTCAACGGCTCACGCCAATTCCGATTTTGTCGGCGGATGGTGGCGGCATCCGGGGCTACCTCCAGATGATCCTCATCGCCCGACTCGCCGCGATGTTCCCCGGCTTCTTGGCGAAGGCGAAGAAGCTGACTGGGGCATCCATCGGGGGCATCAACATGCTCGGCATCGCGGCCGGGCTGTCCTTGGATCAGGTGCTTGACATCTACGAGTCGCGAGCCGTTGACATCTTCAAGGACCGGGGACTACTCGATCGCCTGACGCCCGACGAACTCTGGCGAGCGGACTTCGACCGCAAGGACCTCGATGGTGTGCTCAAGGACGTGTTCGGGGACATCACGATGGACGAACTCGAACGCGATGTGCTCATCCCGGTGTTCGACCTCAGGACGTGGAACACCAAGTTCTACGACCGCCATGACCGGGGGGTGCTTGTGCGGGACGTCGCCGGCATGACCAGCGCCGCCCCAACCTTCTGGGCGTCGCACCTGTGGTCGCTCGACGGCGGCCTGTTCGCCAACAACCCAGCCGACAGCGCCATCGCCGCGACGATCCGCCAGCTTCGTCAGGAGGGCTGCGAGGACTACGCTCTCGGTGGCCGAATCTCCTGCCTGTCCATCGGGACGGGCGAGGTACCGCACAACGCACCGAGCCCGGAGCCCGAGTGGGACGCCGGCCTGAAGGACATGATGCCGCTTCTTCTCGACATCGTGTTCGATGGCGGCGTCAAGGCCAGCACGTTCCGCGCGGAGCAGGCGCTCAACGGGCGGTTCTGCCGGCTACAGCCCCGGCTGCCTTCGGCGATCAGCTTGAGCGACGTCAACAAGATGGACGAGTTGAAGCAGATCGCCGACCTGACGCCGCTCGACAGGGTCGCCACTTGGCTGGAAGACGTTTGGGGTCTTCAGCGGGCGGCTTAGTTCTCGTTGCGCTCCTCGTTCAGCCGCTTCTGTAGCTCCTCGCCCTTGAGGAGAGTCGTCTCCCGGTACGTCGTGATGGCCTGGACGGTTGTCTTGAACCGGGCCACGCCCTTTTTGCGCTGTTCTCGGGCTTCTTCCACCTGCTCCTTGCGAACCTCCAGGCGCTCCGCAGGGCAGTGGATGCCGCTGATGCCGTTGATCTGGGGGAGGGCCGTAGTAGGGCTGGGCTTGGCGTGTGTGCCGGAGTCAGTCAAGTCCTTGGCTGCGGCCTGCGCCCCTGCCTTCAGGCGGCGGAGAGCCACAGAGCGTTCCAGCCGAACGGCGGCAAGCTGATCCTGGAGTGCGTTCCGCTCAGGGTGTAGTGGAGCAACAGGACTAGGCATCACGATGAACTCTCCTGATGGTGTCTTCAAGGTCGCGGAGCTTGACCATGACGCCGTCGATCTTTACTCCCAAGGCCGCGACGGCGCGACCCGTAGCTTCGCACGCCACCTTCTGGGAGTCGATGGTGTGGGAGAATCCCTCGATGGCCTGAACGGCGGCTGTGACGGTCTCCTGGGCACCCCGTTCTCGGTCGATCTGTTCGCGGAGCAGTTTCTCCTGGTCGAGGAGCCGCTGGTTGGCGGTGGCCTTCTCATCGACCAGCCGCTCGTTCTCTTGCGTGTGCGAACGCATGAGCAGCCTGTAGCAGGCATAGCCGAGGGCGACAGCGACGACGGCGAGGATGAGCGCGGCGCCACCTTGGATGATGGTCTGGAGAAGCCCGACACCCTCCTCAGCCGATTGGGCAAGCAAGAGATACGAGCGCATCGCACTGTCCTGGGGGATGGAGGTGGTTCGGCTCCACTACACCTTAGCACCCCCAGCTTCTTGTGCCGGATCAGCGGATCACGTACGATCGACGACGGCGAGACGGCAGGCAAACGCCCTGTTGGCGCTAGGGACGATTTCGGTGGCTGGAGCCCAGTACTACCGCCCGGATGGGGTGGGGGTGTTCCCCCTCAGCTACGCTGCCAGGCTTCGCACGGTCTTGGAGATCCAGGCCAAGCGCGACCGCCGCCACATCCCGCCCGTGTACTTTTGGCGCCTTCTGACGCCCGAGGAAGGCGAGGCCGGCGCCCCCGACAACGAGTACTTTGAGCAACCCTTGATCCACCGCCGCTACGCCGCCCGCGTGGCTGTCCACCTGTACGTGGATGATTCAGGGGAGTCGAAGGGCGCGAAGCGGGGGCACGTCGAGACGGCCGGCACCGCCAACATCGAGATGACCCGGGCGGAGTGCTCGCGCCTTGCCAAGCTGTTCGGCATCGCGTCGGACGAGATCCCAGATCCCTTTTACGTTCCGCAGCCCGGTGACCTTTTCTACTACAAGGGCGTCTGGCTCACCGTCCATCAGATGACCGACGAGGACCACTTGGGTCCCACGGGCATTCCGACGATGTGGAAGGGCACGGCCGGACAGCTTCGGGACGACGCGAGTGTCCCGGTCATCTCAGAGCGCCCAGACCTTGCTGTACCCGAGGATCCACCCGGGCGTTCGCAGCCAGAGATTCCGCGCCAGCCTGTTGGCAGGGATGAGGTCGAATGGCCCGGGTAGTCGCGACACGCTACATCCAGGTCAACGGCCGCCGGGTCCCTGTCAAGCAGGTCAAAGGCTTCATGCAGTTGGTGATGCAGGGGGTGCTGGAAGCCTCGGCGGAGCAGTCGAGGGTACTCGCGGAGGAGACCCGCGAACTCATCATCGACAAGCTACTCGCTGCCGCCCCCGACGCCCCAGGCACCAACACCACCGTCGGCAAGCCACCCCGGCAGGGAGCGGTCCGAACGGACATCCCGACGACGGAGCGCAAGCCGTACAAGCAGGAGCCACTGGCTGAGCGGACCGTCCGCAACAAGATCCAACGAGGCGAGGACGCGAGGAAGCTGCTGGCGACCGGCGACTACATCCGTGGGATCGAGGTCCGCAAGTTCAACCTGCCTGGGCTCGGCGTGATGTGGGGGGTGGGCCTCGCAGACCGCGATCACGAGCCTTCCGGCCTGCCGCTGCGGGTTCTCGCGGAGATCCTGGAGAAGGGTAGCGCGTCAGCCCGCGTGCCGGCCCGGCCGCACTGGCGGACCGCCTGGAGGAACCTCAAGCGCCGCGTCCGAGAGAAGGGGCTGGAAGCCCAGGCGGAGGGCCTTCGTAGGGCTCTCAGGCAGGTGCGCTGATGTACGCTCCGCTGTTCATGGGCATCCGGGATTTCTTCCGTCAGGCCAAGTGGAATGGCGTACGTGTGCCATGTGTGTTTGCCGGGCCGGACCGAGCGCACGCCGAGATGACCCGGGTGACGCAGAAGCTCCTACGCGGCCAGCGCACCCGCCAGCAGGTTGAGGATTCCCCAGCCCCGCGCCCGTTCATGTCGCTGTGGATCGACCCGCCGAAGTACAACCCGACCTGGAACTCCCCCGCTACGATTCGGGGCGTCACCAAGGACATCGCGACGGGCAACGCCACCAAGATGCGGATGCCCCGGCCTGTCGAGGCGTCGGTACAGGTTGACCTCTGGCTGCCCGAGGAGGGCGGCAACCTCGTCGCGCAGAGCATCGAGCCGCAGATCGAGCTACGGTTCACCACAGGCGACATGGTCGGGATCCCCATCGACTGGACCTTGGCCAAGTGGTACAAGCCGCCGTTTTGCGTCTTGGAGCACGCCAAGGTATGGGGCCGAACCAGGCTCCGCCTCTACACCGAGGGCTGGTCCGACTCCTCGAACCTGGAGTTCGCCGAGGGCGCCAAAGAGACGCGGCGCACCTGGGCAGGGCGCATGGAAGCGTACTTGCCCTACAGACCTGAAGAAGCCCGGTTGGTGCGAACGCTAAACTGGGAGATACTCAACGCGGCGGACGAGCCGCCTACCGTCCTAGAGACGATGTCCATCGGCGCGGAGGACTAAGAACATGGCTGCACCCGGAATCAACATCAACGTTTTCGACCTCACGCTCTACGCGCCGAGGACGACCAACGCGGTCATGGGATGCATCGGCCCCGCCACCAAGGGGCCGGTGAACGAGGTCAACGACTTCACCGATGAGGGCAACTTCACCAACCGCCACGGGCGGCCGGTCGTGGCGCGGACGTACGCCCAGCGCGGATTCAACCGCTACCTGAAGCGCGGCAACCAGGGCAAGTTCACGCGCGTTGCCGGCAGCGACCTCGCCAGCGCGACTCTGACCCTGTACGACGCCACCGGGCTGCTTCCGGTCCTCCGGTTCACCGCGTCGAGCGCCGGGACCTGGGCCAACGCGATTCTCGGGGTCGCCATCACCCACAACGGGACCCTCAACTACAACGTCCAGGTGTTCTTCGACGGCGAGCAGGTCGAGCGGTCCTACCTCTCCCTCGACAACGGCTCGGTGGAGACGGCCATCAACGGTCGTTCGGGGCGCGTCACCGTGGAGGTCCTGGCAGGGGCCGGCGCCACCTTCCCGGTTGAGACCGTCAACACGTTCACGCAGGCGTTGGAGCCCGTCTTGATGGCGGGGGGCAACGACGGGTCGCACGCGAGGTCGTCCAGCGCCGATTCGCCTACGGGCGGGCTGGTCGGCAAGCGTTTTCACGGCACGATGGATTCAACGGCCGGCGAGCGCGTGTTCGAGAACCTGCTCACGATCGGCGCCGCCCTCAGCGGCCTTCAGATCGCCTACGGCACGCTCGGCACACCGGCCCTCCCGGGCAGCGTGACGATCCGCGCTGAGGTCGGCGCCGGCTCCTTCGTGGAGTTGGCTGACGATGGCGACCTCACGTATGCCCCGACCGGCGCAGGGCTCGGGCTACTGGAAGGTCCGGCGGGCCTGGTCGGCTTCATCGACTACCGAACGGGGGCCTGGGGCATCGACCTGACGGCGGGGGCCTCGACGTTCTTCGCCACGGGCACGGTCGACGCCATCTGGGTTCGCGGAGTCGCGGAGTCGGCGGGTGCGACGTCGGCCGGCGTGGAGGACTACGCGGGGAACCTCTCGCAGTTCCCGCTCGCGCCAGGCCATTTCCCGTCCAACAAGGCGACCTTCATCCTCACGGCCGATGAGGTTGCTGGGAACGCCACGCCGTCGGCGGCTGGTGCTGCGTCGAGCGAGGCCGCGCTCAAGACCCTGGCCGGCTGGATCATGCCCGGGACCATCGTGTTGACCCCCCTGCATCCGACCGACCCCACGCCGCCCGCCGTCTACGATGACGGCTTCGGCGGGTGGCGCACCGCTCCGCTCGGCGGCGGCGTCGCGGTGGCCGGCGCGGTCGATTACCGGACGGGCATCTGGTCGGTCACGACCTGGGACCCCGTCGGGGCCATCACGATGCCGGCGGCGGGCACGACCCAGATCCTCGCCGAGTACGATTTCCAGATCCTCAACATGGCCGGTGCGGCGGTCCCGGGTTTGGCGGCCGAGTTCGAGGCGGCTACGCTTCAGGCCAGCGACGCGGGCGGAGACGCCATCGCCGCTGACACCGATCCAGGCGCGATCAGGCTCTCGCTTCCGATCACCCCCGGCAGCGTCATCCTGACCATCTCCGACGTCGGTGGGTTCCCCGAGACCTACTACGACGACGGTGCGGGCGGATGGCTCGACCGACCGCGTGGTGACCCCCGCGCAGCGGCGGCGACGGGTACGGTCAACTACGTCACGGGAGCCTGGACCATCACGGCGACCGGGGCCATCACGGCGACCGCGAGTCTCGTGAGCACGCACACGGCCGCCCCGTTCGACAAGGCTCGCCGGACGCTCCGAGGAACCGGCCCGCAGTTCGTCGCCAACACGACGCCGAACGCGGCCGGGCTCAAGAAGACCGCCCCCGCCGTCGGCAACAGCTACAACGGCTCGGACTTCCTCGACCACACGACGGGCGCCTTCGCATTCGGACTCGACCTCGTCACGACAGGCGCGCGGACCTTCAACCTCAAGGAGGGCGCCGCCATCACGGCGGTCTACGCGCCGGCCGACATCCTCGGATTCGGCGACGGGACGACGACGATCTTCACGGGCACCCTGTCCAACGCCCCGCATCGCGTTGAGGCTGGTCGGCTCCTCGCGATGCAGGGCGGCCAACTGTCCGTGGCTGCTACGGGCGACCCGCAGATCAGCCGGTCTTTCATCGACCCGGCCGACGGCCCCGCGTGGGAGGAGAACGTCGCGCTCGCGTCCGATCCCGACAACGTGATCGTGTTCGCTACGGGCAACACGTCGATCCAGTGGACCGGCGCCCCGGGCCTGGAGGAGCCCGTGTTCGTGCTCCGCGAGGACGTGGTCGCCCACCTGGCCAGCCGTTACCCCGGCGACATCGGCAACGCCCGCCCCGTCACCGCCGATGGCCTCTACGCCGAGGTCAGCGCCGATCCGACGCTTGCCGGGTCGTTGCGCCTTCGGGTGTTCTTCAACGCCGCGCAGATCGAGGCGTTTGGTCAGGGCGAGGGCCTGGAGGACCTGGCCAACAAGGTCAACAACCCGACGTCGGGTAGCGATTACGTCCGTCTGGAGATCGAGTCGGGCGGGCTGACGTTCCCCGTCGATTCGGACGCCCTCCAGAGCCTCGCGATGGCCGGAGCTTTCACCATCGCCGACGTCGTGGGGACCCGGGTCGGCAACGTAGCCACCGGGATGCAGTTGTACCGCAATTTCGAGGTCGTCCCCCTCGACTGGCTGATGGTCCCCGGCCAGTGGCATCGGCAGGTCATCTCGGCCATGCAGGAACTCTGCGAACTCAAGGGCCGGCGGTGCATCGGCATCGTCCCGACCCCCGACAGCGAGGACGCGTTCGAGATCCGCGACTACGCCAACGGCGAGTACATGGCCTCGACGCCTGGCGGTGCGGCTGTCGCGAGCGCGCGGGTTCCGTTCCCGCCGCTGCTCGCCCTCGATTCCAGCCAACTCGCCGTGTTCACGCCTTGGGTCCAGTACTACGACCAGTACACGGCTCAGGATGTCCTGGAGCCGGTCGACGGTGACATCGCTACGCTCGTGGCCATCACGGACTCGGTGGCGCGGCCCTGGTTCCCGATCGCAGGAAACCGGCGCGGCAAGGTGCTGGCCGACCGCCTCAAGTACTCGACGCCGAGGGAGGACCGCGCGCTCCTCTACGACGTGGTCGGAACGCGGACCGAGATCATCAACAGCATCGTCGCACGCGCTGGACGCGCGCCGACCCTACAGGGCCAGCGCACAGCGCAGCGCAGCCCGACGGCGCTCGACCGCATCAACGTCCGCTGGACCGTCAACGTGATCCAGAACCAGTTGGACGCGGGGATGCAGGATTTCGTGTTCGAGTTGAACGACAGCATCCTGTGGCGGGAGATCGAGGCGCAGGCCAACTCGATCCTCCAGCCGATCATCGAGCGGCGTGGGCTCCAGGACGCCTACGTCCTGATCGACGAGACCACCACGACGGCGCTGGACATCGACGCCCTCCAGGTCAACGCGCAGTTGTTCATCAAGCCGGCTCGTGCGGCTGAGTACCTGAACTTCGACCTGATCCTCACGCCGACCGGGACTGACTTCGCCGAAGTCGCGGTCGCCGGGTAGCCCAGCAGCACAAGAAGGACGGACTGAACGATGGCCAGAAGCCCATACCGCTACGCAGGCAAGATCCTGGCTCAGGCCCAGGGCCAGTGGAATCCCCAGAAGCAGAACATGGGGATGCTGGAGTTGGACATCAACGGGATCGTCCCGGGCGGCAAGGAGGTCCTCATCCTGTCGCTCCAGGAGTTCACCGTGCCCGGCCGCGAGGTTGGGACGGGCGAGTTGCCCTACCTGAACGGCCGGGTCAAGTACCCGACCGCGCCCTCGACCCTCGGTAACGTTTCCGCGACCTTCCGCGACTTCCCGGAGACCGGCGCCCGCCGCATCCTCCACCAGTGGTCGCAGTTGGTCTACAACGAGCGCACCGGCCTGATGCTTCCGCCAAGCGCGCTCAAGGTCACAGGGCACCTGGTCCTGTTCGCCGCCGACGGCACGCAGGAGCGGTCCGCTACCTTGGAGGGACTGTGGCCTACCAAGGAGCCCGAGGTCAACATCAACTTCTCGCAAGGCGAACACATGATTCTCCAGATCGACTTCGCGGTCGACTGCGTCATCTGGGACCCGAACCTGCTGGCGCCCGTAGGCGCCTAATCCACCACCCACCCCATAGAAAGGAGGGTCCGTGACTGCGCCGAACCAGCCACGTCCTCACACGTCCATTGGAGTACCCCAACCCGTGACCGCTACCCAACCGTCAGCCGCACCCCAGACGCTTGTCGAGGCTCAGGCCGCCGAGATGGCGCGGGCTCAGCCGAGGCGGGAGGCCCCGGTACAGCGCGACCCGCTGAGCCGCCCGTACACCCTGCCAAGTCGGGGTCTCTGGTACCCCGCAGGCCATCGCGGTGAGGTCTACATCGCGCCCACCCGGGGCGAGCAGGAGGAGGTTCTGGCGGGTATGGGCGCTGGAGCCGCCGCGATGGAGTCGCTTCGCAACGTCGTGGAGCAATGCGTCGACCTGAACGGGCTTCCGCTCGATCAGCTTCTCGTGGACGACTGGCCGGCGTTGCTTCTCCACCTTCTCGCCTACTCGTCCGGCGACGAGCGCGTGTTCCTCGCCCCGACGTGCCCTAAGCCGCGTGGGTGCGGCAGGCCGAGCGACCAGACGCGTGCGCTCGACGACATGGAGTGCATCGACCTACGGCTTGCTGCGCCGGACGAGGTACCGACCTGGCCCACCGTTGAGGCCGAGGACGAAGACCCGGACCTGGTGCTCCTCGCGGAACTCAGCGGTGAGCACGAAGCCGGACCCGTCACGGGCATCGTGATGCCCGGTGACATCGAGGAACCCTTTAGCACCGGAGCCCTCGCGAGCGGCGACCAGATCGCCTGGCGCTACCTGCGGATGGCTGACCTCCGCATGGCAGAGGAGTTCGCCCAGCGAACGGGGAGCGGCCAGACCAAGCCGGGCTCCAAGCTGAACAACGTCCTGCTCGCGCTTCACATCGTCACCATCAACGGGAATCGACCGGGCCTGGTAGGCGCGTACTCCTGGATCAAGCGGACGCCCTCACCGACGCTGATCCACCTTCGGCGCGAAATCGAAAGGAGGTCGTTCGGCTACTCCATGCGCCCCCGCTTCCGCTGCACCCACTGTGGGCACTCCTTTCGGGCGGAACTCCCGCTGGACGGGTCCTTGTTTCGCAGCGGCCGTCCCTGACCTGGAGTTGATTCGGCAGGAACGCTACGTCCTGATGACGCGCGGTGGCCTGTCTTACATGGACTGGCGCGCGATGGCGCGATGGCAACGGCTCGACCACCTGGCGCGGTGTCAGATGGAGATCAAGCAGAAGTCGGATGTAGCAAAGCGCGGTGGCTGGAAGGCGATCATCGGTCTCGTCGTCGGTCGTCTGATTGGAGTGACGTAGCGTGCCAGCAGGTGTCGGAGCATTCGAGGCGATTGGGTGGATCTTCTCCGCCCAGGACCTAGCTTCGTCTGTTGCCGTCAACGCCGCGTCGACCATCAACGCAGCCGGCGTAGGCATCGAGATGGCGCTGGGTGGAGCGGCTGACGCCGTGACCATTTCCACCCAGGCCATCGCGCAGGTCGTAGGCAAGTCGGTCGAGGTGATCGGCGCGTCATTTGAGGGCGTGTTCGGGGACGCTGCCGACACCGCCCTGTCGATCGGCCGTGCCGGCATCGATGCGCTGGGGTCCGGGCTCACCAACACCTTTGACTCAGGCATCAACACCCTCGACAGGTTCGCTACGGGCGCCACCGCGTCGTTGACGCGGTTCACCGAGACCTTCGCCGTTGCGACCGGGTCTGTCATCGAGGGCGGCATCAACGCGATCGACAGGTTTGGCAAGGCGGGCGTTGAGTCCTTCAACAACCTCATCGAGTTCGGGGGCAAGGTCAAGACGCTGGTATTTGACACGCAGTTGTCGTTCAAGAACCTGGGCGGGGTCGTGACGTCCGTAGCCGGGGTGATGCAGGAAGGACTCAGCGGCTTCGCGGATGTGACCTTGGCGGCGATGGGAGCGAGCATGGTCACCATCGCGGGTGTGGGGGCGAAGGCAGCCGCCCGTATTTTCGAGATGGGCCAGGCGGGTGCTGGCGCGGCCGTGAAGATGGGCGGCCTCCTCTCTACGATGTTGGGCATGAACGAGGCCAACGCATCGGGCGCCGGAGGGGGCGGGGGATTCCTCGGCCCGTTCGCGAAGCTCGGAGCCCTGCTCGGGCCGATCATCAACCTGCTGTCCACTACGTTCGCGCCGTTGATCGAAGGGATCATGGTGCATGTCCAGAACGCGCTTGGCCCGCTTCAAATGGCGATGGAGATGATCGCCCAGGATCTTGGCCCGAAGATCGCAGCCCTCCTCATCCCGCTGGTGGGCGTCCTGGAAATCGTGGTCGCACAGGTGGGCGGGCTACTCTCCAGCCTCCTCGACACGGGACCCGCCTTGGGTGGTGTGACGCAGATCGCCGGGATGTTCGGGGAGGCCGTCCAGTCGTTGATGCCGTCGTTGCTCTTGGTCGTCGAGGCTTTGATGGGCGTGGTCTCACAGATCCTCCCCGTGGTTCTCAGCTTGATCCAGCAGCTACTCCCCATCGCAACGGAACTCATCACGCTCGTCGCGGATCTCGTCGCGGAACTGCTCCCCCAGATCGGCGAGATGTGGGCCGAGATTGGTCCCTTGCTGG
>Ga0307379_10006551_pt1 | contig 15969 bp, 15 predicted proteins | sample UN2MG_FD_202237 | JGI IMG/M metagenome (GOLD analysis project Ga0307379, IMG submission 202237) | Soil microbial communities from Risofladan, Vaasa, Finland - UN-2 | ecosystem: Environmental > Terrestrial > Soil > Coastal area > Acid sulfate soil | place: Finland: Risofladan, Vaasa | collected... | reverse complement strand
TGGAGAATAATCTCAACATATACGGCCCAGCTTTTGAGACGGTGCGAACAAACGGCTTTGCCCCGAAGGCTCCCCGGGGCCGGGACAAATCAGTAACTCGTTCGTATATGAAAAAGTGGATTCGGTCCGCAAGCAATACGATTCCGAGCACAGCGGCGAACGATAACTGCCAGCCCGCCTCGAATAACTGCGTCGGCCTGATCAGCAAAAGGATAATCGCCGCTAACGATAATGTGTTGATGGAATTGGAGTGCCGGCGGAAGAAAATCGATGCACAGAACACCCAGCATATAATCGCCGCCCTTAAGGTCGGCGCTCTCGGTGGGACAACCAGCAGGAAAACAACGACCGCAGCGGCGCATACGACCGCCCGGGCCGGCTTCATGAATCCTGCCGTCTTACACAGCCACCAGATAATCCCGACGAGAATTCCAAGGTGCATTCCGGACAGACTGATAAAGTGCAGCAGGCCGGTCTTGCGAAAGGCCCTATATGTGTCACTATCGATATCCCGCCTGTAGCCCAACAGAAGCGCCTGTAACAGCCCACGGCTCGTCTCTTCCTGGGGCAGGTCACCCACCAAGGCGCTCGTTGCCGCCTGCCTTAATCGAGTTCTGAACCTTGCGAAAGCCCCGGCAGGGGAGCCTTGAAGTAATTCGATGCCGTCGCGTGATTCGATATATACTCCGACAAAAACATTTCTCCTCGCCAGGTAGGCGGCGGTGTCGAACTGGCCGGGATTTGTGGCCGGACTGAATCTGTCCAGCCAGCAATAGGCCTGGATATTGTCGCCGGGCTGCAAATCCAGTACCGGCTCGCCGACCTGCACGCGAACGGAGCCGGTCACTGCCGCCCAGCCGGCAACGCTTTCGACTTCAGTAATTTTAAGATAAAAACTGCTGGTCGGGTCGCTGGGCTTGAATCGTGCAAATTCCCAGTCGGGATATTTGCTGACGTAAGGCTCAGTAACAAGAGAGCCGCGAATCGCCGCCAGCTTCGGCTCATCAGCGAGAAGATTGCGAACGTCATTCGGCTCCGGCTGAGAATAACTTGTCAGCCGAATCGCTCCGAGACAGACAAAACAGGCCAGGGCCAGGTACGCCGTGACGTATCGGGCATCAAAGGGGAATTGCGGCATGACAAAGGAGAAAACGGTTGCCACTGCCGGCACGGCAAGCAATATTAACCAGATATAGACCGACACGCCGGACATGTCTTGTACCAGAATGCCCGCTATTAAACCGATAGCGACAAACACAAGAGGGCAGGTGCTGATGACTCGCTCGTGAAAATTCGGGCCCGTTAATTGCCTGTCGATGAGTTCCAATTTCCGCCGGATGTCATCCATGACGAAACAGACTACAGGCTCGAAGGGCAAGACTCAAGTGCAATTTTGTATACTTATTTCTTCCAACCCGGTCCGCGAATGACCCGGCCGGATTTGGCGCCGGTATGTTCGCCGTCCTTGAGGACCTGCGTGCCGTTTACGAAAACATGGACCATGCCGGTCGCGTACTGGTGCGGCTTTTCATACGTCGCATGATCGGAAATCGTATCCGGATTAAAAACGACTATGTCGGCATAATATCCTGTCTCAAGTTTTCCCCGCCGGTCGAGCTTGAGGTTGCCGGCCGGAAGTGACGTCAAACGCCTGACCGCCTCGGCTAATGAGATGACCTTTTCCCGGCGGACATATTTGCCGAGCAGCCGGGCGAAGTTCCCGTATGCACGGGGGTGCGTGCTCGATTTCAGAAAGACCCCCTCCGGGGCCGATGAGCCCGCGTCGGAACAAAAACTGACCCAGGGAAGCTCGATTTGCTTCTTCACATTTTCCTCAGACATCAGAAAATAAATCGTGCTGACCCTGCTGTCGTCCTCTATTACAAGGTCGATCGCTGTCTCTTCGGGCGATTTTCTTCTCATGCCGGCGACCTGGGCAAGCGTTTTTCCGGCGAGATGTCTGAGGCTTTCGTTTTTGAATCCCACCAGGAGTACATTTTCAGGCGAGCCGGCCAGAAGATACAGATTTTCCCATTCGTCGGTGGGCGTGGACATCTCCCGCAAAACCCGCCGCCTGATTACCGGGTCTTTCAGCCGCGCCACCCATGCGCGATGCCCCCCGGCCTGGACCCAGGGAGGCATAGCGGCGTCGAGACCGGTCGCTCCCGCCGTATAGGTGTACATATCCGCCGTAATACTTAGGCCTTCGGCCCGCGCCTTTTCAATCCTTTCAATCATAGCATCGAGTTTATGCCAATTCGCTTTGCCGGCGGCTTTCATGTGATACAACTCTGCGGCGACGTTTGCCTTCCGCGCGGTGGTTATCAATTCATCCAGCGCTTCGAGCAGATTGTTGCCTTCGCTGCGGAGGTGCGAAATATACATTCCTCCGTATCGACCCGCCACCTCGGCAAGAGCGACCAGCTCATCCGTCTCGGCATACACGCCGGGAGCGTAAATCAGCGACGAACTTACACCTACCGCACCGTTCTCCATCGCCTGGGCTACCAATCCACACATCTGCTCGAGTTCTCTGGAATTTGGCGCCCGGTCCTGATATCCGAGAGCGTGAACACGAACGGTCGATGCGCCTATAAAAGAGGCCACGTTTGTCGATACACCTTTTCTTTCAAGGTATTCGAGGTATTCTCCGAGCGTGGTCCATTCGATGCTGAATTTGATGTCCCCCTGAGATTCGAGCATGTCCCGCTTCATAATCTCGTTGAGAGGTCCCATCGACATGCCTTCCCCCATTACTTCAAGAGTCACTCCCTGACGAATATCGCTCTGCGATCTGCCGTCCTCTATAAGAGAGTCGGTCGCCCAGCTCAGCATATTGATAAAACCCGGAGTCACGGCAAGTCCTTCGGCGTCAATCACCAAATCCGCATCCGCTTCGAGTTGCCCGATAGCTGCGATACGATCATCTTCAATTGCGACATCGGCAACATACGACGATCCGCCGGAGCCATCGTATATCCTGCCCGATTTTATCACTACATCATAAGCCCCGAAACATTCGAGAACACAGACACTTGAAACGAACAGAACTATACAAACGAATAACGCAAGTCTTCGCATAATATTCTCCTGCTCCTAATACCAATTGTGATTATGATTTGCACTTTAGTCATTTCGACCGTAGGGCCACAAAGTGGCCCGAAGTGGAGAAATCTATTAAAAAAGATTTTCCTTCGGGGCTCTCCACTTCGTTTCGTGTCTCGACTCCGCTTCGCTGCTTTCAGAGATGACACAAACAAGCGGATTGATCATACACAATTGGTTTAAGACGGTCTGCCCACAAGGTACGCGAAAAACAGCTGCAGCAGGGCTGCCGATCAGATTTAGAGTTCTATGTACTGCTTGGGCGCGAATGCGTTTGTCATTGACCATGTTGTGGCCTTGCCGTTTTTCAGGATGTATGGGATCATGACCTCGTAGCCCTGGAGCTCGATCCATGGTTTCAGGAACGGGAAGTCTTCGAGAATCTGTTTCTTCAACTCCAGATCGTCAAGCATCTCCACAGCACCTTCGATGCGGACCTGGCTGTTTTCATCGCCGGCGTTGTAAAAACACATCTCGACCGCCGGATTGGCCTGCAACTGTTTGTTGACATCCTTGTCCCTGCCGGTGGTGAACAAGATACCGTTCTCATCGGCTCTACATACCATCATCATACGAGTACGAGGCTGACTGCCATCGGTTGTGGCAAGACTGAACATAGGATTTTTCTTTGCGAATTCGAGAACTTCTTCTCTGGTCATAATCGTACTCCCTGGATTACTAAGGTTAAGTGATTTTTTCTTTGCCGTTCATATATGGGCGCAGGACTTCAGGTATCGTTATCGAGCCGTCGGAGTTCTGGTAAAGCTCCATGATAGGAATCAGGACTCGCGGCGAGGCGATGACGGTATTATTAAGCGTGTGACAGAAAACGTTCTTCTTCGTGGCGGGATCTTTGTAGCGGAGATTCATTCGCCGGGCCTGGAATTCGTAGAACTTGCTGGCGCTGTGGGTTTCGCAATAATTGCCGCGTGAGGGCATCCATGTCTCGATATCGAATTTCTTGGCCTGGCCTCGTCCGAGATCGCCCGTGCAGACATTCACGATACGGTAGGGCAGCCCGAGCGCCTGCATGACGGTTTCGGCGTTGGCTAAAATTTCCTCGTGAAATTTCCTGCTCGTCTCGGGGCTGTTTTCACAGATCACGACCTGCTCGACCTTGTCGAACTGGTGGATACGGTACAGGCCGTAGGTGTCCTTGCCGGCGGCGCCGGCCTCTCGCCGAAAGCAGCTCGACAAAGCGACGTATTTCAACGGCAGCTCGTCTGCACTCAAAATCTCGCCCATCCGGTAAGCCGTCAGTGGAACCTCGGCAGTGCCCACCAGGTTAAGCTGGTCCTTTTCCATCCGGTAGGTCTGCTCTTCGGAGCCGGGATAGTAGCCGGTCCCTCGCATCGCCTCATCTTTCATAAGAAGCGGCACCGACAAGGGGACATAACCTTTGCCGACCATGCAATCCATCGCGAAGCGCAGGACCGCCCAGTGCAGCAGGGCACCGTCGCCTTTCAGGAAATAATTTCTTGATCCCGCCAATTTTACGCCCCGCTCGATGTCCATCATGCCCAGGGCCTGGCCCAGTTGAACATGGTCTTTAAGCTCGAAATCGAACTGGGGTATTTCGCCCTCTTTCCTTATTTCAGTATTTTCCGTATCGTCCTTGCCCAACGGCACATCATCATCCGCCGGCTGAGGTACCTGCTGCATAATCTCGTCGAACTGAGGCTGGAGGCACCCGAGGTCGTTGGTATATGTTGCTTCTTCCTGCTTAAGTTCTGCAAGTTGTGATAAAGCAGATTGTTTCTCGTTTTCGGATAATTTTGGAATCGACTTGCCGATGCGGTTCTTGTCCGTGGAAATATCCTGCAATTTCTGCCTGGCAGTTTTCAGCGCCGAGTCCACTTCAACCAATCTGTCGATATCGGCAGTGAATTTCTTCGCCGTGCAGGCGTCCTTGAACTTTTGCGGATTCTCACGTATTTGTTTAATGTCAATCATCGTATTTGGTTATCAGAATATCAGGTTATCAGGTAGTGGGTATCAGGAAATCAGGTTATCAGGTCAACTTCCTCGTTTTGCACCTTTCTTTTCTCTGATATAACGTATATATCCATTGATTCCTCTTATAACTTCTTCATACTCCTCAACCCACTTTTGTGATTGCTGCAAGTCCAAATAAGTCTTGCCAGCCAATTTACGTATATGATTTTGTGTTTCACCAGCTTCCTTTCTTGCAATATTAAAACCCTTGATTTTATCATTATAATAATAGGTTGTATAACCTTCAGCAATATTATCACAAACCGACGAAGAGCTCCGTTCAATCTGATCTCTCAGTCTAAACTTTTCTTCTCTCGGCAGACTCCTGCAAAAACTATGGATTTCCTGCATAAGTTTGTGCGCTTTCTGCCAAATCCACAACTTTTCAAAACCCGCTACCGGCTTTTCCTGATATCCTGATTCCCTGGTATCCTTCATCCTGATTCCCTGGTTCCCTGATACCCGCCTTTCATTTCCAGTTTAACTCCATCTTTTTACGATTACCACATTATTTTGTCCGCCGAAGCCGAAGGACTCGTTCATTGCGACATTGACCGGCATTTTTCTGGGCTTGTTGGGGACATAATCCAAATCGAGCGCGGGATCGGGGTCGTTCAGATTCGTTGTGGGCGGTGCGATATTGTCCCGGATTGCCAGAACGCAGGTAATCAGCTCGGCCGCACCGGCGGCGCCGATTAAATGGCCCAGCATACTCTTGACGCTGCTGGCGGGAATGTTCTTCGCTTCTTCTTTGAAAACCGCTTTGATTGCTTTTGTTTCGACCGAATCGTTCTCGGTTGTGCTTGTGCCGTGGGTATTGATATAATCGACGTCTTTGTAAGTTATGCCGGCATCGGCGAGTGCCGCGTTTATCGCCAGGGCTGCGCCTCTGCCTTCTTCGTGCATATCGGTGACACGGAACGCATCGGAGCTGCTGCCGTAGCCGATGACTTCGGCCAGGATTTCTACGCCTCTCTTTTTCGCAGAAGTGAGGGATTCGAGGACAAGTATCGCCGCACCTTCGCCGAGTACGAAGCCGTCTCTGCTGGCAGTAAACGGTCTCGACGCCGTCTCGGGGCTGTCGTTCCTCGTCGATAGGGCGGTAAGACGGTTGAAGCCCGTGACGCCCAGCGGGTGTATCATCGAATGCGCGCCGCCTGCTATGATCACATCGGCGTCTCCTTTGCGAATCAGCATGGCCGCCTCGCCGACGGCCTGCGTACTGGCGGCACAGGCAGTCAGGCAACTACGTGTCGGCCCGCGGGCACCGGTTAGCATGGCCAGATGAGCGGCGGGCATGTTCGGCTCCTGCTCAAGCTCACGCATCGGTTCCATACGGTCGAAAGCGACTTTTGCCCACCGGCCCCAGTCCATCTCGTTCTTTTCCGTGTCCCATCCTTCAAGGATTGCGGCGAAAAACACATCGTTATCAACGGAACCTTCGCCCGCCCCCAGATAGATTCCCAATCTGCTGCGGTCTATCCCATCGTTCGGCTCGTCGACCTCCTCATCAATCGCCGCTTGCCGGCACGCCTGGGCCGCCGCCCCGACGACAAAACCGGCACCACGGTTGCTGTGTTCGTGCAGTTGAGGATTCTTTGTGTATTGTGAATGGTCATACCCTTTGACTTCGGCATCGAATGTCGTGGGAAACGTCGAAGCGTCGAAAATTGTGGTTTTAGCCACTCCGCTTTTACCTGCTAATATGGCTTGCCAAAGCGTTTCGACATCGTGCCCCAGAGGGCAAACAATCCCCATTCCGGTTATTACTACTCTTTCAGTCATTCGTTACGTCTTTGAAATTTTTTTGCCATTAGTACCAATGTGAATAATGAATATCCAACAAGGAATATCGAATGTCGAAGTTAAACCATCGAACTTTTTCTTTTACTTTTGTAATTTCCAAATATCACAAACAGCACCCAGTGTCGAAACTCCAATCACAAGTGCTGCCATGAATAAAAAAAGTGATTTTTGGAGGAAATAAATGAAAAAGAGGGAAGTAAGAGTACCCCCGACTGAACACCAGATTAGACGAAAGAAAAATCTGGAAAATACACTCTGGTAGTCTTTTAAAGGCTCAGCTTTCCAAAAAATCATTTCTGTCTCCTTTACCATTTGTCATTCCTTGTTCGGTATTGGACATTCAATTTAGTTGTTTAAGCACTATAGCTGCGGTCTGTCCGCCATAGGTGTAGCTACAGCACAATGCATAGCGGATATTTTTTTCCTGCGCCTGATTGATAATATTTAGATTGCAGCCGGCAGCTTTTTTGTCGCAGTTTTTCGCTGCGGGGATTATCCCATCTCGCATAGCACAAAGCGCGGCGATGACATCAACCGCTCCGCTTGCCGCACCCGTGTTGCTCAGCATGCTTTTGGTCGGCCAGACGGGTATTTTTACCGCTGCGTCACCGAGCACCGCCTGAATTGCATTCGCCTCGGCCAGATCATCAGCCGGTATTCCCGTGCCGTGTGGGATAATCAGGTCCAAATCATCAGGCTGGATCTGCGCTTCGGCCATGGCCTTTTCTATGGCGATCCGAATACCCTTACCGTCAGGCTCGATATGTTCGTACGCAGGATTGATACTGTTGCTTTGTCCGAGGCCGACGACTTCGGCATAAATTTTTGCATTTCTTCTCTTGGCATGCTGAAGTTCTTCGAGTATGACGACGCCGGCGGCTTCACCGAAAACAGAACCCTTTGCGTCGGCGTCAAAAGGCCTGCAGGCGGAAGCGGGCTCATCATTGTTTTCGCTTGTGGCTCTCTTCAGCAGGCACTGACGAATCATAATTATCGGATTGACTTTTGCCTCTGCGCCGCCGGCCAGAGCAATGTCACTGTCTCCTCGCGCAATAACCTGGGCCGCCTCGGCAATCGCCAGATGCCCGGCCGTCTCGGCACAGGTGATTGTATTGCTCGGACCCTGTATGTCGTGAATAATCCCGACATGGCATGCGAGCATGTTGGGCAGATATTTCAACAGCCATAACGGAGTAACCATGCCGAGACCATCGGTGCCCCATTTGCGAATGTCGAACTTGCCGTCTGTCGCGCTCGCCGCCACGGCGGGGGCCAGCTCGACCAGGTCACAGCTTATCAGGCCCGCGCCGAGATTGATTGCCACACGCTCGGGATCAACGTTGATATTTTCCGGATCGATACCCTTGGTGACAAGGCCGGCGTGGATAAAAGCTTCGTTTGCCGCGATTACAACCAGTTCGATGTCTCTGGACATAAGCTTAGTGGCTTTGCGATGGGTCTTCGGTACATAATCCCGGATTTTATAATCGGGGACCTGACCGGCCAATTTACAGCTAAAACCCACGGGATCAAATGCCGTAATTGTGTCTATTCCACTCCTGCCGGCACAAAGAGAAGCCCACGTGTCACCGGCGTTTAGTCCGAGAGGAGTGATTTGCCCAAAACCTGTTATTGCTACACGAGCGGAATCCATCAATCTTGCTCCGACTCTTTCCCTGCACCGGCAAGAACATCCCGCAGAAGCGACTTGAAAACCGATGTGTCGTCGCCGAATACGAAGTTCTCTTCCGGAAATTCTTTGCCGGCCAGGTTCTGGTCTATATGGCTGAACATCAAGTCTATCTCGGCGACTAACTTTTCCGAACAAGTAATACGACCGCTTGTGCTGGCCGCTTCAGGAGCGATTGATTCGATTGTCGCTTCTAATATGATAGTATCGCCCGGCTTTACGTAATCGAAAAAGACGGCTTTTTTGATCTTTGCAAGGATCACTTTTTCCCGGAACTTTTTTGCCTCGCCGACAAGGATTCCCGCCGTCTGGGCCATCGCTTCGATGCACAAGCTCTCCGGCATCACCGGGAATCCGGGAAAATGGTCGTGCAGATGCTCTTCGGCAAGCGTGACGTTCTTGAGCGTCACGGCACGTTTGCCGCTCTCGAACTCAATAAATTTATCTATCCAAATCCAACGCATTTCACGCCGGGGCCCCTTTTTACGGCGTACTGCAAATCGGCAGCCCCGCCTATATTAAAGTTAGCGGCAGATTGACTTTTAACCATCCTGCCGCTGAGACTATAAAGACGATTTTCGCTACGATGATTAAGCCGCATTGAGCTTATTCTCAACGAAGTTAATGATTGCATTGACGGTGAATAAGTCACCCATTTTGTTAATATCGGGATCTTTCTCGAATTCCGACAGGTTTGTATGAGGCATCTTTTCCCGCAGTTCGGCCAGACCCTTTTCGGTCAATTTGCCATTATGGATAAATTCGGAATTGTTCATTAAATCCTCAGCGGGAAATAACTCTTCCCGGGCGATTTTGATTCCGAACGCTTTTTCCAATCGAAACACAATGTCCAAAAAGTCAATGCTCTCGGCTCCCAAATCTCCCATTAAGGTCGCTTCAGTCGTAACCTCATCGTCGTCAACTCCCAGCGCCTCGATCAGAACTTCCCGAACTTGCTGTTCAATTTCGTCGCGACTCATTGCCATATTTATTCTACCTCCAGTATTCTTAATTGCGTAACAATCCTTGTTAAATGACTTTGATTCTCGGTTATTTGCCTCTAAACGATGGAATTATCTTAGCAGTTCCCACCGTTTTTTCAAACTCTCAATAACGCCGGCATCTACCGCGGCCATTGCCGAATCTTTATCAGCTAAATTAAAATGTTTCAAGGCGAACCGAGCCTCGACAATTCGTTCGCCTTCCGACATACCGAAGCCGGAGAAGCTGCTGACGTTTTCTTCGATAGTCCTGACTTTGACCGTATATTCTATCTGTGAACCTGGCGCCAGGAAGCTCTTATACTTTACATTCCTTGCCTGTTCAAGCAATATCATGCTGTGGGCGAAATTTTCCGTCCGACGAACCAGCCACGAAGCCGATTCGATAAGTCCTTCCAGCAGCAGCACGCCGGGCAGAACAGGGAACGTCGGAAAGTGGTCGGCCAGATATTCCTCAGACAGAGAAACATTCTTGACCGCCTTTATTTGCTTGCCGGCTTCCAGCGAAATAACCTTGTCAATCAGTATAAATCTCATAAATTAGTATTTAGTCGTCAGTCATTACTATTTAGCCGGCGGTATCATCGCCGGTTTTCACCAATTACAATATAAAATCCGCAATAAGATACACAAAAAGCAATTGTTTTTCCAGCGTTTTTTCGCATTCTCTGCACTTTCTGCATAAATCAGTGAAAGTATATAGCAACAGCATCTGGATTTTATCGTGGTTTTTTGGTATAATAACCGATTGGGCAGGTTAGATTAATGCCATTATATTATCGGCGTTGAGAGCACAGAAGAGAGTTTCAGGGAGCGGTGAGTGTATATAAGGTTTTTGATATCAATACTGGTTCTGCTGGCGAGTCTGGCAAGCGTCGGATGGGCTGAGCCTTTAAAAATCATCATCATAACCGGCAACGCCGGATCGGAACGAGGCTACACCGAATTCCTGCAGGAAATCTACAGGGGAAATGTCGAAGTTAATATTGACGCCGGCAGATACAACGAAAACCTAAGCGACAAGAAGAAGCTCGAACTCGAAGCCGCCGACCTGGTTATTGTCTCGCGGGACCTCTCCAGCAAAGATTATAATGCCGATTCGGAGTTCTGGAGCGGACTGGGCGTGCCTATCCTCAATCATAATATCAAACTCGCCCGAAGCGATGGGTATAAATACTGGGACTGGCTGGATAGCAACGACATAAGTACAAGCGCGTTTACACATCTGGCCGTCGCCTATGCCGACGATGAGATATTCGCAGGCGTCGATACTTCTTCCGGCTCCGTGGAGATATTCACATCGGGCAAAGAAATCGACCACTCGAACCAGGCATCCGCAGGCAGCGGCACAGTCGTAGCCACCTGCAACGGCAACGTTGTAATCGCCCGCTGGCTCGGCAATGAGGCGCTTTATTATGATAATTCTTATTACGCGCCCGGGGCTGCTCGCGTATTCTTCGCGCTGCCGAAAAATACATACGAGTTCTTCGATGACGCTACCGATAATGCAAAGTTGATGCTGGAGAACGCCGTGCTTTCGCTGCTGCCTATAGACCGGCCGGCCGGCGATATCGACTACGACGGCGATGTCGACTTCCATGATTTAGCAATTTTCTCCCGATACTGGAAGAATTCCGGATGTATCCCAAATTCTCCATGCAGCCAGGCTGACCTTACAGGCGATACCGATATAGATACGGACGATTTTGTGTTATTTACCGATTCATGGCTCAAGGGCGTAGATACAACCGTCCCCGAGCCGAACATTATGAGCTGGCAAGTCGAACCGGTGACGAGATCGATATCCTCGATATATACCGAAGCGGCCACAGCCACCGATACCCAAAACGGTATCGAGTATTACTTCCAATGCACATCAGGCAACGGGCCTGACAGCGGCTGGCAGTACAGCACTATTTTCGAACCGAACGGCCTGGCCATGGGCACGCAATACTCCTACCGGACGAAGGCACGCGATACTTCAGCCAATCTCAATGAGACCGGCTGGTCAATCCCCGTGACGACCAGAACCTTCAAAATATTCTATGAAATCGCAGATGCCTCGGCGGCGGTTGCCCTCGCGCCGGGTCTTTTTGTCGTAGCCGACGACGAGACTAATAAGCTCAGAGTATATGATGTGAATAATCCGGGCTCTGCCGCTATTGCCGATGCAAAAATCGGAGACTATTTGAATATTGATCCCTGCCATCCTGAGATCGACATCGAAGGCGCAACATGGTTTAACGGCAGAATCTTCTGGATAACATCGCATGGCAGAAACAAGGACGGCAAATACTGGTACAGCCGCAATCAGTTCTTTGTAACGACAGTCACTCTTAACGGCAATGAGCTAAACGTCACGGTTGACGGCAATTACACGAATCTTATAGATGACTTAATCGCATACGATTCGATTTACAATCTGGGTATTGCCGATGCAATCGGAGTAGTTGACGGCCACGTCGACACTAACAATATTCCCGAGCTTGCCCCGAAAGATCAGGGATTGAACATCGAAGGACTCTGCGCCGCCGACGACGGCAGCTCCATCCTTATCGGCTTTAGAAATCCAAGGCCGAAGGTCGAAGGCAAAAAGATGGGACTTATCATCCGGCTCAACAATCCTGAAGCAGTGGTCCTAAGCGGAGCGGCCCCTGACTTTTCGCCGCCGCTGGCGGTTGACCTTGACGGCTTCGGCATACGCAGTATGGAATATTCCCACACGCTCGGCCAATACCTGATCATGGCCGGCTCACAAAAATCCGGCTCAGAAAAACCGCTGCAAACACTCTATAAATACCACATCGATACGGGACTGCTAACCAAAATGGCTGATTTCCCGTTTATCACGCCGGAAGCGATGTTCCAGTTCCCGGGCAGTAATGATATTCACCTGCTCAGCGACGATGGGGCGATTCTGATAGATACCCCCGACGGCCCCATCGAGAACAAGTACCTGCCAAAAGAGCAAAGGACCTTCCGAGCACATGAGATTACACCATGACGCTGACTTGTTTTTTATAAACCCCCAGCAATGCTGGGGGCTAAAAGAGATTGGCTTTGCTTTCCTTGACAAAAACCACCTAAGGCCACCCAAACTCTCATAAATACTTGTCATTACTGACTTAATGACATTTTGCCCATTTTAACATTGGCTTTGTTTTTTCAAATAGGCTGTTCACCACGAAGTTCACGAAGATCACGAAGAAATAGTCAATAACCGCGGATTTCGCTGATTACGCGGATAAAATAGTCAATAGTCAATAACCAATGATCAAGTTCTCCATTCACAATTCAAAGAACGACATACTACATACGAAATACGATATACGAATTCGTTAAGTATTATACGAACCGACCCGTCGATCGTCCAGGAAATTCCAAAAAAATCTCCGTGAGACGGCGTCCGTAGTGCGTAGTGCGTGCTCCGTAAGGAGTCCCAAGGACTGCGTAGAACGTATTGCGTATGTGGTAAGGACATCCGGACAGGTAGGATGGCGCAGCTTCGCTGCCCATGCGGATTCTAACCACGAATGAACGCGAATAACCACGAAGAAAATAGAAATTAACCGCTGATTAACGCTGATTTAAAGTCGTATTTCATAAATAATAAATCGTAAATAGTAAATAAAAAATGGCAAAGGATTCTGTCTTCTGTGTCCTGTATTCTGCCTTTAACCCTTTTCCTCGCAATCAGAAGCGAACTTCATACATACCATCCAATCTCATCGAATCCGGCACAGCTTAACACAAATCGGATAACGCACGGGCTCAATCGCGACGCGCAGCGGCGTCGAATTGAAGCCGGATGTTATCAGTTGTCACTAATAGTAAGAAATCATCTTTGTACACTGCAATGTACTTGTCGTATTTGGCAAACTCAAACATCATGATTCTCATTATGCTCAATATCTTGTTTGGAAACCTCTTCAGCAGGTCCTCCTACAGTAAAAAGTAGAGCAAATCGCGTTACTAATGCACCAAGAAGTGTATAACCAAGCAGAACCTGTAGAATTAACAGAAGGTGCCCCCAAATACTATGACCATTAGCATACATGTCGCCGAAACCAAGTGTCGTCATTGTTACTATGGAAAAATAGAAAGCCCTCAGAGGAACTACCCAGGCCGGAATTAGTGCTTCCTGACTTTCGAGCATGCCACTAATAATACCAGGGGGAAAACACACTGCCCACAAATAGTAAACAACACTAAATAAAAAGCTAAGGCCAAAAAATACTTTAATAATCCGACCAGTCGAGCGACCGTAGTCGCTGATCCACCAAAACAATTTCACAATCCATTTAAGCTTAGAATGCTTTGTATACCACTGTTCCCAGTTTATGTATCTTATGTAGTACTCAAGAAGCTGTTTGGTTCCGGGATCAATCCCAATGCTATTTAAAGCGACACCAGTGAAATCGGTTTTACGATTAGCTTTACAATTCCATAGTTTTGTTTCGCCATTGATGACGCATCCTCGTGCCCTACAGCCACGGAGATCTGTATTTAAAAAGGTTGTCCCGCATAGTGATGATGAAGTGAGCATTGCATTCTCAAGAAATGCACCATTGAAATCGCACTTGTCAAATTGGCCAGCTCCAAGTTTTGCTTTATTCAGGTGTGCTGAATGAAAAGAGGCTCCTATAGCCTTAGCATAATACCAACAAGTTTTTTCGAGATGGGAATTAGCAAACACAGCATTAATTACAAGTGCATTCCTGAAATTTGCGCCTTGCATGTATACATTTCCTGAGAAATCAATTTCTTGGTTAGTTTCGATATAGTGCTGTTTATATTGTCCTAAATTAGCACCTTGAAGATAGAATCCATTGAAGTCAGCATTATCCAAACAAATATCTTGCGAGGGATTCTGCCTACGCCAACTATTCCATTCAGTTAAGTCTTCGCTTTTATTGCAGCGACATAACATTTCATACTGTTCTTGTTTGTAATTCATTTCGCATATCACTTATTACGTAGCGTATACTAGTATACTATGTATACTAGGGATAGTCACCCTTTTCTGTCACCGTAAATAGGTGGTTGTGGGGCTGTTGAAAAAGTCCAACAGCGACGTTTGAGATTACCGCGCTATCATTCGAATCACTCGCAATGACCTGAAAACGCACCTTGTGTCATTGCAAGGAGCGCAGTGACGAAGCAACCTCACCTTTTTCAACAGCCCCGCTGTCCCTAGTTTCGGCGGGTTTGGGGCCGCGAGGTACAAACACTCCCTAGCGCTCGCATGTCTTTGATTCACACGCGCGATTTCAAGGCACACAAACATACAAGAGAATACCTCCATCATTAATGGCCAGATAGAGGTATTCAAAGCTTAAGGATTTGTTAGATATTAATCCTTGTCACATCCCTTGCAGTCACACTCAGTTCCACTTTGCCTTAATTGTTCTGGCAGGCTCTCGATAGAAACTACCGATGTCTTTTCATTTAAGCCTTTCAGATTGGAAATAATACTTAATGCTTTCATTTGAGTACCTCCAAATAATAATGTATGGTTACAAATGGCTAGGTTATATAATCTCTAGGATCGAAATGGCTCCAAAGCAAGGGACAGCCACCGATGCATGCTCCCCACATGTCGCAGTTTTTGCATTTTTCAGTTGGAAATTGCCATAATGCTTCACGAAACTTCCCCGCAGGGCTATTCTTGTTATTCCAAAAAGTCCAGAACTTATCACCCATAAACACTTCTTGCGCTTGTTTTGAATTGTTTTCAAAAAGGGGAGCGTCTCCAAAGTGCGTACAGGGTAGTATGTTTCCGTAAGGATCAAACACAACTCCTTTGCCTCGATACATATGGCAGCCAACAGATAACCAGTCTAACTCTAACCCTTTCTGTAAAACATCGCCTCTTAATAAACACAGTGGAAATGTAGCATTAAGTTGAAAGCTTAAATCGCAGTTCAAAGCCTCATCAAATGTCCGCTCAACTATACTTGCTAACTCATCTGGGTTTAAACACTGTTCGGCATTAACTAAACATGTACTTGATACAACAGGGATAGAGCAATTTAGAACAGCTTTTGTTGAACCAAGAGAATACCCTCTGTGTCAGAATAAGTGAGACAATTCCTTGCCATTAATTAAACTAGAGGGCAAGGAGATTATTATGACTTTGAATGTTATGGATAACGCAAAGAAGAAGAGGTTGTTGGCCACGGAGAGAGGTGAGCCGGAGCGCAGCGGAGGCAAACCGAACGGAGTGGCCAACAACCCGGCCGCCACCGCGGCCCCCATCCCAAATCCGGAGGTCTCGGCCAAACCCCAACGACGCCGGTTCACGCCAGCCTACAAAGCCCGCATTGTCGAAGAAGCACAGCGGTGTACTGAGTCCGGAGAAATCGGTGCACT
>Ga0307379_10006550_pt1 | contig 15970 bp, 13 predicted proteins | sample UN2MG_FD_202237 | JGI IMG/M metagenome (GOLD analysis project Ga0307379, IMG submission 202237) | Soil microbial communities from Risofladan, Vaasa, Finland - UN-2 | ecosystem: Environmental > Terrestrial > Soil > Coastal area > Acid sulfate soil | place: Finland: Risofladan, Vaasa | collected... | reverse complement strand
GCCGACTCCCTTGTCGTTAGATTCCTTACCATTTTTTTCGTCAGGGTTGCTCATTAGCAGGCCTCACTGCAAATTTATAATGCCTTCACAACTTTACCGAAAAAAGGTTTATGCAAAATAGTAAAACTTTGAAACAAGACCTAAAAAAAGGTCTTGACTATACTGTGCATGGCTAATACTATATTACACAATTCATATTACGTCAAGACGACTGTGGATTCTATTGTTGCATACGTAAATGTTTATCTCAAGGAGTTGCGATGGCTTCTATCATAATAATGTCAGGACCTAAAAAAGGTGACTATTATCCCCTCGGTCATCGGACTAATGTGATAGGCCGGGATGAGGCCCTTCTAATACAAATTCTCGATGAGCACGTTTCGCGTAAGCACGTGCAGATTAGTTTCGATAAAGACAAGGGACAGTATTTCGCGCTCGACATGAAGAGCAAACACGGCGTATTTATCAACGGCGGCAAAATCAATAATGAAACCGCTTTAGCCGACGGCGACCAAATTTATATCGGCCAGACCGATTTGCTGTTCACTGAAAAAGACTTTGCCGACCGTGAAAGTGCGCTGTCCCACTTCAAGAAAGTCGGCGAGCGATTCCGCCCCACAATGATTGAGTGAGTTGCGAAATTATTCCTCTTTCCTGGGTTTCAGCAGGCTCTTAAGACCTTCGGTTATCTCCCTGCCGATATCCTCTTTGCCTTCCATGATTCTCGTACCCAGGTTTATAGTTTTACTCAGCGTCGAAGTCATTGTACCGACTATATCTGTAGGCAGGACGCCAATTCCCTCTTCAACAACGGCATTTGCAATAGCCAATACAATCTCACCCGACAAGGCAGCCGTATCCAGCTTATTATCGGCACCAAGGTTAGTCATTCTTATTGGTGAAAGCGTCAGTGTCACGGACTCGGCCTGCCCGGAATTCGGCATCAGATTGACTTTAACCGTAATATCAGATATCTCAAGATTGTCTATATGCAGCTTTTTCCCTTCGCCTTCTTTTGTGTCGTCGGATATTGCCTGTAATACATCATGGAGATTGTTACCGGAAACACCTTGCTGTTCAATGATAACATCAACGCCATCGAGCCTGATGTCCCTTATATTTACAACATCACTTAAAAGTGATTTTACATCAACTTCGATTTCGGCATTTTTCAATACGAGCAGTTTGTCATTTTGATAAGCAGGCGGGTTGCCAATCAAAAGGTTGTGCAAAACAAGCTTTCCAGACATTATTGACAGGTCAACATCACTTACACTGACTTCGACATTCAAGGTCCTGGTTGCTGCGGTCTCAATTCCCACCCTTACAGCACGGTCAGCAAAAAGATTAACGGCTATCACAAGAACAGCAATTAAAACCAGTATTGCCAGCACAATAACACGCAGAATTTTGAACGCCCTGTTCATCTTCCAAGCTTTTCAATCATTCCTTCGCAAACAAGTCCGGGGAGCTTTTATTAATAACAAGCAGGGATTCGACTTAAATATTGTCCCGGGTAATTTTCGCACCGAGGGGATTAAGTCTTTCTTCGATTTTCTCGTAGCCGCGGTCGATGTGATAGACCCTGCTTATAATTGTAGTCCCTTCAGCAGCCAAGGCGGCTAAAACCAATGCCGCCGACGCCCGCAGGTCGGAAGCCATGACCGGAGCAGCTATTAAGTTCTTCACACCGGCCACAATTACAGCCGGGCCTTCTTTGCGCAAATTTGCCGCCATTCGGCTCAATTCCGCGACATGCATAAATCTGTCGGGAAAAATCTTTTCGATTATGACACTATTACCTTCGGCGAGTGACAAAAGAACCATAAACTGAGCCTGTAAATCTGTGGGGAAACCGGGATACGGCTGAGTGGTAATATCCGTAGGTTTGATGGGGCCTTTACGGGCAACAACACAACCATCACCTTCAACGTCAACCGTTACACCGATATTTCTGAACCTGTCAACAACGGCCATCATATCATCGAGCCGACAATTTCTCAGTCGCAGCTCGCTTTCAGTTATAGCGGCGGCAACCATAAATGTTCCGGCCTCGATTCTGTCCGGAATGACCTCAAACTCAACAGGCTGAAGCTCTTTAACTCCTTCGATAATTAGTCGCGGCGAGCCGATACCAGTAATCCTGGCGCCCATTTTATTCAGACAGTTTGCCAAGTCCTTTATTTCCGGCTCACAGGCAGCCGATTCTATAACTGTACGGCCTTTCGCTAACGTCGCGGCCATTAGCACATTCGCAGTGCCAAGTACAGTAGAGCCGAAAGGTCCACCGAGAAAAATCTCTTTACCTCTCAAACCATTCGGTGCTTCAGCGATGATATAACCGTTTTTAAGATGGATTTGTGCGCCAAGCTCCCGCAGGCCTCTTATATGAATATTTACCGGCCTGTCACCAATTGCGCATCCGCCGGGCATTGAAACCTCCGCCCTGCCGCAGCGGGCAAGCAGCGGACCAAGTATGCAAATACCCGCACGCATCATCCGGACAATCTCATATTCGCCCAAAGGATTATCAATCACCTTCGAATCTATACATAAATCGCCGTTTGGCTCTCGGGTTATCTTGCAGCCCAATCGAGACAGCAATTTGCCGCATACGGAGATATCAGAAAGATGAGGCACAGCCCTTAAGACCGATTTGCCGGGGGCTAAAATAGTAGCGGCCATTATCGGAAGACAGGCGTTTTTAGAACCGTTTATACTGACACTTCCGGAAAGCCGAACAGGCCCTTCGATGTGAAATATGTCCATAATCTATTTTCCTTTGACAATTGGCGGCCAACAATTGACAATTAAAAATCCGTCCTCAGTAGTAGAGTTACTGCAACGGATGAATAGTAAATATTCGATAGTAAATAGTCAATGGAATTCGACGGCATTATAACAGTAGAAAACCTTATTTTTTTTGCCGGGCTTGTAATATTTGCCTGCTGGGTGCGTAAAACATCTCTTGGCAAAAAGGCCCTGGCCGATTCCGTGCCCCGCCGGAATAACATGCCTGCTTATCTGCCTTTTGTGCCGTTATTTATATGGATGTTAGCTAATTCAATCACAGCATCAATTGCCAAAACACTGTTCAGTGATTTACAAGGCCGGCAAAATGATTTTTTAGATAATCTTATTCTCGGTATCAGTGAACTGACTGCGATAGCCGTAATTATCTTTCTGGCCAGAATCCACTTTACCCGGCGATTAAAAGGTTTTGGCCTGAATATTAAAACGGTTGTAAAGGATTTTTTCGCTGCCTTTGTGAACCTGCTGACAATATGGCCAGTCATAATATCAGCAATGGGACTAACAATTTATTTCGGCGAGCTTGTCTGGGGCCGGGAATATCAAATGCAGCAACATCAGCAACTCAAACTTATAACGGAACATCCACAATTACTGCCTCGAATATTGATTGTTGTACTTGCCGTCATAATAGCACCTTTGCTTGAGGAGATGCTGTTTCGAGGGCTTTTCCAGACAACGATACGTTCATACATTGAGACTTTTCGCTCGCTTCTGATCCCGCAAAACAAACCTGATGAGAAACGAACAGACGACAGTAATGGGGCATGGCCGGCAATTGTGATAAGCTCCGGATTATTCACAATGACACATGCAAACGCCGGGCATTGGCCGGCATTGTTTGTCTTAGGTGTATGCCTGGGTTATGCGTATGAAAAGAGCGGTTCCTTGTTTAGACCAATTTTTATCCACTCACTCTTTAACGCAGTCAGTATAATAGCGACCTTGAATCAATAGCCTGAACTTGTCAAAGGTGATATACATTATCATAACATCCTGGACAGGAGGATAATCATGAACAATCAAACAAATCATCGACATTTCAAAGCCTTGATATCATCACGTCATATCTTTTGTGTTACTCTGATATTCGTATTACTCAACTTCATAGATGTTAGGGTTGTCAAGGGAGCACAGACAGCTAAGTCGCCCGACGGAAACGTTGTCATCACGTTTGATGTCAAGGAAGTTGGGGACCAACGCAACTGTTTGGTTTATAGTGTAACCTATAAAAACCAGCCCATAGTTGTTGATTCACGTCTTGGGCTTGCAATCAAAAATGCGCCAAATATGGAGGACGGCTTTAATACCATCTCTGTCACCAGCAGCAATAATAACAGTACATACTCGCCCGTTTATGGAGAGCGAAAAACTATTCGCGACCATTACAATCAGCTTGTTGTCGAGCTAAAGGAAAGTAACCCGCCCCAGCGGCGACTTAAACTTATCTTTCGTGCTTATAATGAAGGAGCCGCGTTTTGTTATGTACTTCCGGAGCAAAAAGCCCTGAAGAGCTTCACCATTTCAGCGGAAAAAACGCAGTTTGGTTTTACCGATGACCATACAGCTTACACTGCATATTCCGCTCAGGGGCAATATATTAAGGTGCCTCTTAGTAAGATTAAGAACAATTGCGAAAGGCCGCTTACTATCGAGATTAACAAAGGTCCCTTCGTGTCAGTGGCTGAGGCAAGACTCGTTGATTATGCGAGAATGCGCCTTTCGCCTGATACGAGCCGGCCCCTGGCTCTGATAAGCTCATTAGCCGGCGAAGTCAAAGCCAATACATCTTATACTACACCATGGAGAGTTCTTATTATCGGTGAGACACCGGGCGAGCTGCTCGAACGCAATTATATCATTCTGAACTTAAATGAACCCTGCGCAATCGACGATACATCCTGGATTAAACCCGGTAAAGTTATCCGCGAAGTTACCTTAACCACCAATGGCGGCAAGGCATGTGTCGATTTCGCCGTTGAGCACAACCTGCAGTATGTCGAATTCGATGCAGGCTGGTATGGCCACGAGTATAACGACGAATCCGATGCCACTACTATTTCCGTAGATCCAAAACGCTCAAAGGGCCCTCTGGATTTGCACGCAATTATAGATTATGCAAAAAAGCGCGGTATCGGAATTTTGCTATATGTAAATCGCAAGGCGCTGGAACGTCAACTTGACGATATCCTGCCGCTGTACGAAAGCTGGGGCGTCAAAGGAGTCAAATACGGCTTTGTGCAGGTCGGCTCGCAGCAGTGGACCGCATGGCTGCACGAAGCGGTTCGCAAGGCGGCTAAGTATCATCTTATGGTTGATATTCACGACGAATACCGGCCGACAGGATACAGCCGAACATATCCGAACCTGATGACACAGGAGGGTATTCGGGGCGATGAAACAAAACCCTCAAACAGCTTAACTTTGACCATCTTATTTACCAGAATGCTGGCAGGTGCTGGAGATAATACGATTTGCTACTATGACCGGCGGGTAGATGAAAATGCAAGTCATGCGTATCAATTGGCTAAAAGCGTTTGTATCTACAGCCCATGGCAATTTCTTTACTGGTACGACCGGCCGGATAGTTCGCCGCGGAGGGCTGGCGGCGCCGGAGGCGGTCATAATTTTATCGGTGATGAGCCGGAACTGGAGTTTTTTGATTATGTCCCCACTGTCTGGGATGATACAAAAGTTGTCCATGGCAAAATCGGAGAATATGCCGTTCTCGCACGCCGTTCAGGTCAGAGTTGGTTCATCGGATGCATGAACGGAGATGACCGGCACAGCCTCGACATACCGCTGAACTTTTTGGATAAGGAGCGCCGGTACATTGCCCATTTTTACACCGATGACCCTGCCGTACCGACACGGACCCACGTGAAAATCAGCCGCTACATAGTGAATTCTTTATCCATTATAAACGCTGAATTACCCGCAAGGGGCGGCCAAGCAATCAGAATCGTCCCGGCCACAACCACAGACATAAGGACATATTCCAAATACCCACAAAAGGGCAAATAAGGCATTAAATCGCAGAGCCACCTGTTCGGGGTTCAACCCAAATCGGGCTGGACCATGCAACCTGATTATTGGCCTGAGTTGCTCGCAGATAATACCAGTTCAGACCTTCGCCATCGTCAGTGTCAGAGACTTTGTAAGATGTTTGATAGTGGTCGTGGAACACCAACCGATGAACCATAGCCGATTCCTTTGGAAAATCACCGGTGAACAGCATTTCATTACTTTGCGCCAACTGCTTGAACGTTTGTGATAAGGACACATTGGTCGGCTTACTCAAAGTGATTATAACACGGGTATCCGGATCGCCGCGTATCTTCAAAACTACGGCCTTGGTGGAAATATCCTCGAACTGCTGACGCAGGGCCGTGAAGGACTGCAGGCGAAGATGCTTATCGGAGCGCTCAAGTATCTTGTCCCGGCGGGTTTCATCAAGCGGCCCGGACTGAAAGCAGGTCTGGACATTTTCCAATAAGCCGCCTTCCAAAGTGATATTAATATCCCAGTCACAGACTCGCGTCATATCCAGGGCAGGCCAGGGGCCCCAGCCATATTCGAATCTTAGCAGAACCGGCTCTTTCCAGCTCGTAGAAGTGGGCAGGCGGTCCATTGGAAAATCACGATGAAGCACGCGGTTATTCTTCAGGATTTCCACCCTGTCGAGCTGGTCCCAGCCTGTAACATTAACAGCCAGTTCCCGCTGCCGGGTATAAGGTAATTCCCGGCCCATAAGCTGACCATTAAGCTGAAAATCCAAAGCGATACGGTCACCTGTAACAGCATAGGTTCGCCGATTCCGGATGGCATCGAAAATCGCTTCTCGTGTCAGCTCGCCAGCGAGCACAGCCGCTAAACCTTCGCGATAGCCGCCGGGAAAACCAAGATGGTCGTCCGTGCCGGCAATAACACCGAGGCGATAGCCCTGCGAGAGAAAATGATGCAGTGTATTCCGGGTCCAGCGGCCGCCTTCGGTGTGCCGGATATACGGAGAACTCGCACGGTCATGTTCGGCGTTACCCCATTCGGAAAACATCTCGATGACAGGGGACACTTCAGGGTCAAGTAAAGTAAGGTTGGTGCCGCGATGGCCGAGACGATTGGACGGATGATGAGGAACCATAATCGCGCGGCGCTGTTTTGCAAAGCGCTGGAATTGGCGCAGGTCGTCGAAGCGGACATATTCACCTTCAAGCGTCGGAAAGAGAATGTGGTAATCGCCGAGACTGGTAGAATGCCATTCAAAGCCGGGTATTGTTACAAACTTGCCGGGTTGGTCGTACTTACGCAGCATTTGCAGAACTTCCGGCCAGCGTTTCTTTGTTACCTCAAAGCCATCGAGCCATTTTTTCTCGATATTATTCTCGTAGTGTCCAATATCATGCCAGTAGCCGTGCGGTGTGAAGGCGAAAAAATCGAGGTGGCTGCTCGCAATTTCAAAAGCTCTTTCGAGTGAGCCCCTCGCATAACCGACCTCGCTGTGGTTATGCAAATCGCCAAAGTAAATATTATAGTCGCCAGCCCGTGAATGGTCGGACGGAGCCGATGCCTGCACCTTTGGTTGCGCAGGCACAGGTGACAATGCCGGTGCCAACGCCGAACAGCCCAGCGAAGCCAGAGACAGCGAGCCGGCAGTGGAGGTCTTCAGGAATTGACGTCTTGTAATTGATGGTGCCATTTTGAATCCGCCTAAATAAATTAATTGCTTTCGATAATCCAACTCGAATATCTTTCCATAATCATCTATTTTACCTTCTAAACTTACAACTTCAACTATGCTCCATCGTGGCTGCTCATTTTTGCAAGGTAACATTTGAAATTGGCTTTGATTGGGTTTGAATTGGGTTTGTTTTGGGTTAAATTGGGTTTGAATTGGGTTTGTTTTGGCTTTGTTTGTCTGAATAACCAATTGTCTATTTTTTCGTAATTGCTTGCCACAAAAGAGCTTAGGTTGATTTTGGTGGACTTGACATTGGGTTTGTTTGTTAAAATAGAGTGTATTTGGAAATATGTTATAATTGAAAGAGTGCCTAAAGTGACTAAAGTGCCTAAAGTGAGCTAAATTTGGGTATATCATATCTCAAATCTCAGGTTTCATATTGTCGACTTAGGCCCCCTGTTATAGGCCAAGTAAGTGGCTCTTGGGGGTAAACTAAGGGAGTAAAAAAACACTCCCTCTATAATTAGACGGGTGTGCAGCCTTTTGATTTATTATTTACTATTGACTATTTACGATTGATGGTTTGCTAATCCCCGATTACGACATTCGGGGACACGTTTGACTTGGCTTTCTGGCCGGTAACGTCGCTTTCTAGCGTGTTGCGTTAGCCTGCTGGCTAACATATGCGTATTATACCATATTTTTGCCGAAAATCAAGAGAAATTGGTTTTAAATCTCCAAGACTCCTAACCGTGTACCTGATGCTCGTAACATGTTTTTAATAAAGGAGATAAAAATTTTTGAAATATTTTATTTTTGTTTTTGAGAGTGAGCGTTTTTGACTGAAAAATACAGCTATTTTGCCTGATTTAACGGCAAAATAAGGCACAAGTCATAAGGCAAAAGTCACAAGTAAAGAGGGTACAGAGTAAAAAAGGATTACCTGGTTGACTTTTAAGTGCTTTTGCCGTATTTTGTCAGTCCAGAACGAGATTACAACGAGATACACTTCACGAGATACAAAAATAATTATTTATTATTAACTAAGGTTATGTTAAATGGCTAAGAGAATGGGAAAGAGTGATAAAGGTAACGATGCTGCCGATAATAAGTTCGAGATTGATTTTGTCAGTAACTTGGATGATGAGGATCGTATGCTGGTTATTCTCAAGCAACAGTTGTACCACGGGACGTGGGAGCCGATGCTTGAAGACCTAAAAAACCGATTATTGGGTAAACCTTATATATTCAAATTGGCAAATAGAATAAAAGGAGATATCGAGCGAATACAAAAAATGCAGGAATTTGAAGCTAAGAATAATATTGATTTAGCTGACCATATCGAATTGGACAATGAGCCATATTTACAAGCATCAGTACGTATGCTCAAAACAAAAGGTAGAACTGTAGGCATAGAAGAAACTACCCAAAGGCAAAAACTCCTGCTGTGTACATACGTAGACGAGATCAACGAAGACGATGATGTTGTAGATAGTGTGGTCGATTTATATTGTGCGTTGAATAAATACCACATCCTATGCGGAGGTCGGGGACTTGCCATCGACGATTGGCAGATGTTCATTCGGCAAACTGATCTTGTGGAGGTCGGACAATGACCGAGCGTCACGATATAGTTCTTCATCAGCATGAGGACGGTCCTAATCCGCCAGACTTGCTCCAACAAATCGTCGAAGACATCAAGAAGCTTGTTCCTGAAACCGGCAAGACCGCGCGTAAGTGGTTGCGAGCTAAGGGTGACCAGGAGCTTGCAAAAGTTCAAGAAATCAAGGCGCGGGTTTTCGAAAAGATCGGCCAGCTTGAGATAGAAAGACAGCGCCTTATTCAGCACCGTGATGAAGCCGAGCGTAAAGCTGAGATGGAACTAAAGCGAGAGCAACACGAGCTTGAGCGAGCTCTGCGCGAGTTGGAAATACAGAGATTCAAGGAGAGAATACATGCTCTCAGAGATGTCGTTGATTGCATAGTGAAGTTGAAGGATAAAGGCATTGAGGTTGACATAGAGCTCATACATGTGACAGAAAAAGCTGCAAAGACTCTTTTGGAAGATAAGCCAGCATAGATTGCCATGCCGAGTAATGAGAAGTGTCAGGTTAAATATATTCTCTAAATAAATAACTCAAAGCTGGATAAAAGAAATATTTTTATTTTAGGTGAAAAAGAAGGATTTAATTTAGATTTTAAAGAATCAAATTAGGAGATAATATGTTCTCATTTTCCAGAATATAGTTGGAAGTGGAAGACCAATTTGTTTGATAATTAGAGGGATAACCATGAAAAATTCTAATCTGTATAGAATACACCCAGAATCGAAGACACTTCAGAGTGTCAAAGAAATAGACTTTTCCGACCACAGTTTTCAAGAGCGTTACGATATACAAGAATGGCTTGAGACGACACCGTCGATTCTCGGAGAGAAGCTGCTTATTATCGCCAAAGAAAAAACCTATTTTGAAGGTACACGTGAGAGACCTGATTTGATTGCGATAGATAAAGACGGGAACATTGTAATAATCGAGCTTAAACGGGATGATTCTGGTTCAGATGCTCACTGGCAAGCCATAAAATACACCTCTTATTGGGCACGATTCTCCGTCCATGACATCCTCAGAGTGTATGCGGATTACATCAATATACATGGAGGTAAAGAAGAAGAAGAAGAAGTTGATGAAGAATATGCTAATCAAGAGATCATTGACTTCATTGGGCAAGGCTCGGCGGAAAATATAAACAAAAGGCAGAGAATAATTCTTATTTCTCACCGTTTTTCCAAAGAAGTTATTACTGCTGTTGACTGGCTCATTGAGAACTATGGGGTGGATATAAAGTGCGTTCAACTAATACCATACTTTGATGAAGATAAGGAAACATACTACCTACAGAGTAACACAATCTTACCATTGCCCGGCATAGATGATTATTTGATTAGGCCCTTTTCAGGGAAAGCTGGCACTGGCAAAGGTGGTCATGGGAGCAGAAATGACGATGAGGTTACTCGCTTCTTTGAGACAATGCGTGACAAGCTCATTAGTGGCGACACAGTGATCGTCAATGCTAAGAAACCTACAAGATATAGTAGATGGGCTGGAAGTGACTACAGATTCAGATACTATCATTTTTGGTTCGATGAAGGACTGTGGGACAATTGGAACTTGAGCTATAGGGTATGGCTATACAATGATAAGGTTCAGGATAGAAACTCCAAAAACAAAGCGGTCGTTTTCCTTGAAATCAGAAAGGATCATTTACTGCAAAACGGTGTCACAGAAAAACAGATAGACGACTTGAAATCCAAATTGACACACATCTTTGGGGTAGATAGTGAGTTTTCTTTTAGAACTGAAGATACAACCCTTAGAGTAGAACGGTTATTAGAATACCCAGGGCTCACTGATTCTCTTAGAGATAGACTTCTGACGACTATTTCAAATCTAATTGGCAAGACTTTCGATGTCGTAAGCCAGATGACACAGCCTTTCTCTTGAGAATTATCAACTGCCAGTTCGCAACCACAACATCATAACATCGCAGCCATTCATTTCCTTCGGTCCCCATTACCTGCTAGTTCAGGTACTACATGGGGAATTCCGAAGTTTAAATACGCGAATTCACCAAAAAGCTTGGAAACGCATCTTCTATGGTCGATATGCTGAATACTATTCACTAACCATCCCCAAGCTATTCTTGAGGCTGCCACTCACCTCCAAACAAGTTTGAAGGTGCCACCCTTTCGATTGATTATTTTCTGGATTCCTGTTGCTTCGACTTCGCTCAGGAAGAAGAAAAGAGAATTAGTTAATTAGAGATTGGTTAATTAGAAGGATATCAGGGCAAGCACTTTTCGATTTATTATTTACTATCTATTTACTATTGAGATTGAGATTCTTCACTGCGTTCAGAATGGCAATTATTTTAAACAGATCCCTCCGCTCGGCTACGCCTCGGTCGGGATGACATTCAGAGAAAAGAAAAAGGGCCCCTTATTTTGCGGTGCGCGGCAAAATCCGGAGCCCGTAAATAGCATTAAAAATAGTGTCCTTTAGTTATTGACTGTTCCACTTTTCGATCTTATCCCTGATTCGGTCCCAGTTCCAGCTTCCGGGGTCGGGAGTGTCCAAGTTTGCACGGAGCTGCTCGGTTGTGGGCGTTTCGGAGGGCACACCGTCAGCGGGGACATCGAGGCCGGCAATCCAGACCAGACCGTTCAGGACTGTCTTGCGGAAGTCATTATGCGCCCAGTTGATCTGGTCGTGACCACCCGTGAAGCCGAAACCTCTACCGCCGCCCGGCCGTTCGTAAACCCAGGCGAGGTGCTCCGGCATACCCATCCGCGCGCGAACGTGCGGGTTGGCACCGTGAGCATCATTTCCCTGTCTGCGGGTCCTGTCCGGGGGGATTGCGGTCAGTATCGGGGTGACATTTTCCATGTTCTCTCTGAAGCGCATGTGATAGTACCATTCGTCCCGGATGGAAAAGGGCTTTACGCCCCTGGTGACAGGGTGTTGGGGAATATCAGTAATTTCCGCTTCAAATGTCGGGTTGACGGACCAGAATGTTTCAAAATAGCCGCCGACCCAGTCGAGGGCATAGTTGCCGGGCTTTCCTTTCGGCAGTTCAACGGCATAGTGAATGAAGGCGATACCGACACCATTTTTCGCAAGCTTGTCCACCTGCTCAAGATGCCGCATGGCAATGTGTCCGCCGCCACCGTCACAGTAAATTGCAATCGCATCGGCATTATCAAAGGCAGTCGAGTCCTTGGGCCAACCGTTAAGATATGTCGCTGCATAAACATTTGGCATATTGTCATTCAGCGCTTTTGCCAGCAACAGGCAGCCGGCGTTGTGCTCGTGGGTACCGTAACTGTGACTGGCGGGACCGGCTATAAGAACTATCTTTTTCTTTCTACGCATTTTCAACCTCTTGAGTTGAATGTCTTTGAACTGCACAGTCATTGGGGGTCCGGCATGCAATTGCAGCGCCAGCGCACCTGATCGGTCCCGATTCTTCCTGTCCCCATCGATTACATCTGCCGTGACCTTACCATTTAGTTTAAGAATAATCCTGTTGCCGTAAGCAATAATGTGGTAGTCGTTCCAGCCATCCTTTTTAACATTATTCATAAGGGCATCCGAATCACCAAGAGGACTGTGGGTCATCTTACCGTCGGCGCCTATAACGGTTTTCTGGCCGGGCTGGGCAAGCATCCCCCGAGCCTGCTCGTCGTAAAGCGCGCCGACATATCTGCCCGCCATATCGATGTCCGCCTGGTAGCCAATGGCGTGGCCATCGGCTTCGATCCTGCTGCGAATCTGAATGCCGGAGTTGGCGGCCTGCGTTCCGCTCATGCGATATTTAAGCTTAAGCTCGAAATCATCAAGCTCGCCCAATTTCCAAGTAAGGAATTGATTCGCTTTCACGGGGTTCTGCTCTGTAGAGCGAGCGGTGATTGCGCCATCGGTGACCGACCAGTAGCTCATATTCGGTGATTTCCAGCCGTCGAGCGTTTTGCCATCGAAAATTGGCTTAAAACCGGCATCTTCAGCAGCCACACTCGCAGCCAACCCTAAAAGACCGAATAACATAACACAAATAAGTTGTAAACGAATGGTACGCATAATAGTACCTCCTCTGAAAGTAAGGTGAACCGGTAAAATATTTTCATCAGGTCGCGTCATTTATCCTGCGGCCTGCCATTGTTCTTTTATGAAACTCAAACCTTCGGCATAAACCTGCTCGCGGTCGGGGAAGAAATCCCTCCAGACACGTGTGGCGGCGGCCAGGTCCGGCAGTGCCCGCCCGAACGCCTCAATGACCAGCCAGCCGTCATAACCGCCTGAGCGCAGCGCCTTGAAAGTACCGGGCCAGTCAATATGGCCTTTGCCGGGCGTACCGCGATCGTTCTCACTGATGTGGACATGATTAATAGCATCAATATGTTTACTGATACAGCCGACAGGGTCCTTCTCTTCGATGTTCGCATGGAAAGTATCGTACAGAACGCCGCAATTGGGATGGTCAACTCGCTTGACATAATCCGCTGCGTCGGCCATTGTATTGAGGAAATAGCATTCAAAGCGGTTAAGAAATTCCACACCCAAACTCAAATTGACTTTGACAGCGAGTTCCGCCGCCTGGCGATGCACCTGGGCGGCACGCTGCTTTTCCTCTTCGGTTGGCGGCTGGCCTGTGAAAACGCCCAACGGCTGATATAAAGGCCCACACAAAACCTCGGAATCCAAAGCCGCTGAACAGTCAATCGCCCACTTGAGGTGTTCAGAAGCTCCCTGGCGGTGCTTTGCGTCGGCACTAATGGGATTGTGCTCTTCGTCCGGGATAACCGAGACGGACGTACAGGTAAGTCCATTATCTTTAATCGCTTTACCTACTTTTTCAAAGTGTTCGGGCCGGCCTTCGAAAAGGGGAATCTCGACGCCGTCATAACCGACTTTCTTGATTGCTTCCAGAAGTGGAAAAGCCTCTTCAGTAACGTGCGTGGTCCACAACAACATATTAAATCCGACTTTCATTACAGTTTCTCCTTTTATTTACAAACAGTATTATTTTATTCGCTTAAATGGCAATTGCTAATCGACCTGCATCCAGGAGCTATGGTACTATCCTTCAATCGGGATACTCAGCTCTTTGAGTGTATTGCGCATCCATTTCAGTGACTGCTCTATCATTGGCCCGCCGCGGCCTTCACACTCCATACTCAGCACGCCGCTATAGCCGTGGTCCCGCAAAAGCTTAAGGCACCGGCGAATATTCTCGTCGTTGACACCATCGCCCAACGAACAGTGGCTGACAGCAATGCCGGTCTGCTCACCCCTAACCGATGCGGCTAACGATTCGGATACATCTTTAATATGCACGTGGCTGAGGCGATCAATAAACCGCTTGAGAAACTCAAGCGGCTCCTGACCGGCTATAAAGGTGTTGCCCGTGTCCATATTCATTCGCAGGTAAGGGCTGTCGCAAAAGTCCAGCATCTTTCCCATCATTTCCGGTCTGGTGGTGAAGTATCCGTGCGGCTCTATATTGACAACAATCTTGTGCGCCTCGGCAACCTCGACAATCTGTTCGTAGCTGCGCTTCATCATATCCATAGCTTCGTTGTCGGTAAGACCTTCGGGCTTGTGCATACCATCGGTGGTATCGACACACGGACAGCCAATCAGGTTCGCCCACTGGATGGACTTCAAAACATACGGCACACCGCGCAGGGGTCCGTCCTTTCCGGATAAAGGAAAAGCCGCATCGACCTGTGAGAATTGCACGCCGTAGCTTTCCATCTTGCGCCGAAGCAGTAACGGGTCCTCGTACAGAGCCACGTGGGGCTGATATCCAAGACCGTGTATCCAACTGACTCCGTCAATCAGGCCGCATTCTATATAATGCACATTGTTACGCTGAGCCCACTGAAGGCAGGCTTCAAAGCTGAAATACGAACTGTTAAAAGCGTCCGTATGAAATCCGATTTTCATCGCTCACCTTTCCCCAAAAAAAGTTTCGAATAGTTCTGTAATCAATTAGTTCAAATTTGCTGAGACCGGCGTCAGTCCGGCTGTCCAGGCGCAACCCCGCCGTAAAAGCTCGGCGGCAGGTGGATTCTTAATCGACTTTACGTCATGACCCAAAGCACAATGAAATACCCGACCCTTGCCGTATTTGAAAACAAACGCCATCGGATAGTCTTTGCCGTCCACCTTCGAGCGTGCGGTCGCAAGTAAATCAACCGGTCTATCGCCGCCAAGGCAAGTATATAGCTCATCATCCGTTTGGAACGAGTCCAATCCCCGGGTAATGGGATGATTCTTATTGACAATATCAACATTGAAAGGCCCCCGTGGGTCGTGCGCCCTCATGTCAGGGTCCCAGGCACGACCTGCGAGATTACTAAACTCAGCCCAGCCCTGGAAAGCACCACAGCCAAAATGGAGTACGAACAGTCCCTTGCCGTCATTAACGAACTGACGCAGATTAATCCTGGCCATGTGGCCTGGGTCAGGCTTTTCCCAGTTCATAAAGTGCACGACTATGATATCATAGTCGAACACCTTGTCCGTGCCCAGGAATTCCGGCTCCTCGACCACATCCACCTTCAAACGTATATCTTCTCTGAGAACATCAGTCAGTGCCGGAGCTGTTTGCTGCCAGTTGTGAGCGGGATGGTCGATACCGGTAACTATAAGCACTTTTTTGGTTTGCGCTTCGTGGTCTTCCACAGAATCTGTCGGAGCCGAACTGCAACCAGCCATAAGAATGACCAACGCTACAAATACAGAAGTGTACTTCATAACTGCTCTCCTTAGAAGCTAATGTGAATGCCTCATTTCCATACCCAATGAATTGCGAAGAAAAAATCTACGCATCGAAGCCGGATTCTTTGTAGTTCTTGAATCCATTACCGGCTTTTAGGGCAATAAAACACCTGTTTATTACCAGGCAATATAACAGTTC